>Ga0209052_1000399_pt1 | contig 13315 bp, 9 predicted proteins | sample WorMetHEROISLAND_2_FD_187409 | JGI IMG/M metagenome (GOLD analysis project Ga0209052, IMG submission 187409) | Marine gutless worms symbiont microbial communities from Max Planck institute for Marine Microbiology, Germany - Olavius sp. 4 HERON... | ecosystem: Host-associated > Annelida >...
GCGATTTTGAACCAATAACTGGCCATATCTCGGAAACGGTGCGAGATAGGGCCAAGGCTACAATTAATCACTAATAGGAAGTCATACACGGGTTTCGATTGACACCGAAAGCAATGACCTTGAATGACCTTGAGCACTAAAATAGAGGTTTTTACGGATTTTACATTTTTCGCAGTGGGCCTTCATACATGCACTGCTGTCGCGCGTTCCCTTTGCGTTAGCTGGGCTTTCTTGTCCCTGACGTTGTTACACTATGTCACTATGAAGCCAACTTACAGCTTGCCACGCACACCCAACCTCAAGTGCAGGAGCCTTCAGCTTATTGAAGTTTTGAAGATTAAATGAAGAAGAAGAAGAAGGACGGTTCCGCTCGATCACTTTACGTTTTAGAACGCGTTCATAAAAGCACTGCTTGTTGGTTTTGTCAAAGTCGTCTTTTCAATATTGACATATGATTTAATGAATTTCCGGTATGTTATGTTAATGCTGGGGTTGTTTTCTGATGCGTATATTGTGATAATTTCGTTTTGTTTTACTATGCATTGTGTTACAGACTGTATGCACACATAATGCACTCTGAAGCTGAATATGGCGCATAAAGCTAGTACACATTTATTTACGAACACAGTTACAGTTACATTTTTGGACTGACAAACACTACGTGCTTTTATGTCCGTGTCCATCATTTAGTTGTCCAGCCTGTCTTTAGATGCATTTACACTACATACACCCACATCGTCTTCTAGTAGTTTATTCCATACATCCACAACCCTTTGACTGAAGAAGTGTTTACAGACGCATCAGATGCTAAACGGGTAATCCTGCCGTTTACGGTTATTTATTGGTCACATTTTTTTCTACCATACTTATATGCGTCAAATCACGCCAGTGACTAGTGCACCATGTTTGTCGTCCGTCATTCAGAATGTGTTGGCATCATTTTTTGCATATTAAACATGGCTTGCATACTTTATAGTTTGTTTGAATAAGATGAGCAAGCGATTCACGAGAATCTGTAATTATGTCCACCAACGCGATTCATGCAGTGCATTTTATTGTTTTTTTTTAATATCTTTTAGGAGACAGCTAAGTGTACAACATGGGATACTGACAAGGCTTCATGTGACTGATTTGTTACTGTTCTAAAGTTTCATTATGCTGGACCACTTTGTCATCATTCTTCTGTTGTCATCAGTTGGAATTCAATGTCTTGTTGCCAAGTCGTGTGCTAGACTCTCTATGAATGGAGTTGATGCATCAAACTATCCACAACTTGCTGGTGTATATGTGCTGCAGACAACATCACCTTTGGAGGTTACTTCCTTTCTTAGTTATTAGGCCTAGATCTGATACGTACACCATTGTCATTGTGGTGACGTTGAAACGCATCGGGTTCACTTGATTGTATACAAAAGCTGTCATCAGTTTGTTAATGTTTCATAGTTTATTAATTTTACTGTTTTATTTGCCCGTTGGGAATTCCACCCCATGAAGTGGTATTTTTGGAAGCTGTGGTGCAGTTTTGCCTAGATGCTGTTCCTGGCTGCACAGTGCACCATTTATCTTTCAGCATTTTTGACACTGTTGGTCAGTGACAGAAAGCATGTGAACCTATTGCAATCCCAATTTGTAAGCTAGTTGGACAAAAAATAAATGTGCATGTGTATTGTTGGTTAACTAAATGTCACAAAATTGATACCAGAACCAACATTTCTGACATAAGACTAAATGATGGACATGTTTATAATTTTACATAGTCAAAGTTTTAATAATACAGAAGATGATGCTACAGCTGCTATCTCTATCAGTGCCTTGATACTGTTTATTGGATAATGGGAAGGACGGAAGGACATCTAGTCTCTAAAAACCTGGTGCAACAATTCGGAATGATTCTCCCTTGGAATGCAGCTAAAGTGGGCTAACTCTAGAAAAGTATGCCAGTTCAATGAAAATCAGAAGTAGAATAATGGAGGTTTACACTTAATATGTACATATGTGTTTTTGTTGTATGATTGCAGACATTGAACGACTTTCCAGTTTATCAGCATGAATTAGGTGATGTGTTTCTCTATTATAACACTTCAGAAGCTGCACTTATGATTGGTCCTAACCAGTCACATGGTCTTCTCAGACTGGACAAGAAGCCTGGTGTAGAAATATTGTCGAATGTTAACTATTCTATGGATCATCTTTTTGATTTCTCCAGTTGGAAACAGTGGGATCTTTTGCATAGTAAGTTCACTGAAGGAAGAAGTGATTCTGTTTTGAAACCCGTTTGTGTTGATCAAAACTTTGGACTCTGCACAAGTGGAATTCTGCGTCCAAGTGTCGGTAGTGTTGGTGTAAATGATCTGAATGTGTTCGGGCCAACTATGAACACAACTCTTAGCATCAGCGTCAGCCGAATTTATTTCAAGCTGTACCTCGGACAGTTTCGCGATGTGCGGCCACAGTACGAGATGAAGAGTGATGTCATTGTGACACCCTATTACCTATACCATCAGAATGGAAAGTGGAAGGTTAGTACTGTGATTCGCCATGGGACTGAGGTTTTGGAGATGGAAAGTAATGCAATGAGAGTGGAGTATGAGCGGCAGTCAGAGTGGTATGTTATTGGCAGTGATGGACGGCGGCAGAGCAGTGCTATACGTCATCTAGAGTGCAGTCGGCAGTCTGCTGCTGATGTTAACTGTCAGAGTGCTTCCACTGAGGTTTGTCGTAATGGAGGGAGCTGCCACATAGACTCTGCTGGCGTTTCAGCATGCATTTGCACGCCGGATTACAGAGGCGTTCATTGTGAGAAACCAGTTGCTAAATGCAAGCAGCCTGTTTCTCTTGATTCTCCTGTGTTTGCGTTAAGTGACAGGGAAGGTAGCATCATGTCGATATTCTGTCCATTGGGTAGAGTTGTGTTCTCGGTGTGCGATGGAAGTATATGGTGGCCTGATGGGTGTCAGGCATCCCTGGATACCTCATCAGCAATGCCGGGAAACACTTCAACGGCTTTGCCTCATTCTAGAGGAAGAGATCCGGCTGCAAAGATTGCTTTGGTAATTGCATCCCTGATCGGTGTTCAGCTTGTTCTTCCATTTATCTGCTACTGCTGCATTTCGTGTTGTAAGTTTGATGAAAACAAGCTGATCAGTGAAGAGAGAGTTCAGGGTCGGAAACGGTTGACAAAGTTTCTCCGTGCGTGTTCGGGATTTTTCTACTTGAGCTGGTGGGCGTGGGTTGCTTACCTCATCTACTACCTCTGCGTGTGGCATGGTTGTGTGCCACTTGATGGCACTACCATTTGGTCGGCAGTGGCTATTATGGCCATCATCTGCGTCTGTCTGCTGTACGTCGTGGTGCTGTGTGAGTCCATCTGTTCACATGAGTATGAATACTTGACAAAGGTGAGGGATGTGATGGCGGCCGAGGAGCAGATTACTCGCATGAAGACTGAGCCGGCCACTATCAAGTTCAAGGCTGATTGCTGGCACCCAGAAACAAGAACTCGCACGGTATGAACTTCTTGTACTTTGGCAGCTTTCTGCTCTTATCCCATGATATTGAATTGCTTTGTCAATAGTGTTCTTGTACTGCTTTTGGCACAAGTTGAAATGATATTACGGGAGCATGTCTTGTAACCTGTTTACTTTGTTGCGAATGTTAAATAATGATCTCAGATATGAGTTGGTAATAACTGTAGAAATCGTTAAGACACGGTCTGAGAAATTTGTTCTTAAATGTGAAGTATCTGTTTTCAGGTAACCGGATGCAGTAGTTTGCCAGATTACTTTAATTGCTTTAATACATCATCGTTAGGTGTTGGCAGTGAAAGGGGTTATTCATGGTAACTGTTAGGTATATATCTATGCTTTGGGCTTAGAGAATTTAATTTTATGCAAGAATGACAGTCAGTTGTGTTCTCTAGAAGAACGTTGGTGAAAATTAAATCCGACACAAAAAAAATGTTTTCTTGATAATGTGTAGATACATGATGGAAGCGGACAAGACGGAAATGGAATGCATACTGAGATGTGCACAATTCATGTACCTACTGCAGCCGTCGAGGAAATGTTCTCATACATTGACTGTCTTGACGTGTCTGGCAACTTCCTTCTGCCGACTTCTAGTGCAACTGTAACGCAGGTCCACGTTGAACTGGCAAGCAGCTTTCATTCGTCATCTTTGTGTTCTGAATGTAGAAGCCATTGATAGACAAGTTAACCTGCTTGTTTTGTGAATGTACACGGTCGGGCATAAAAATACACACCAAAATAACTTTGTGCATAACTTCAGCAAATGTTGACCGATTTTGATAGAAATTGGTGTGCAGTGTCTTGGACAAATTAGCCACACATTACGATTAAATTTACTTATTTATTTATTTATTTGAAACGGCTGCTAAGGGATACAAGCTGTAGCAAAAAGCAAACATTCACATGTTTCATTTCAATTTGTCAAAAACAGCTACTTTAAGTTTTTGCAAGGTAGTGTGGCGACGTTATTTAGGTGAAGTTGGAACATTTTATAGTACTTTGTGGCTGCAAAATAATATTATCTAACGAAATTTGGTGGGTGCTTCACAGATTCGGTGGGGAGTGAGCTGATGCACTTTAACTTGGATTCGTTCAGATATGACATTTTTGTTCTACATTCTCTGGGAGCTATTTTTTTCCGGACTCAGTGTATAGTCTTTGAGTGCTAGTACATGTAGCAGCTTCTTTGTTTGTGACCAGTAATATATAGTTCTAAATGCTGCCTTCTTCTTCAGGTTAAAGTGCAAACTTCAATAAGCTGAAGACTTCTGCACGTGAGGTTGCGTGTGCGTGTCAAGCTGTGAGTTGGCTTAATAGTTACATAGTGTAATTGTCAGCAATGGTGCAGTCTTGTGCAGTTGGTCGCTGGGAAGGGTTGCTACTCGCATTCACTGCATGGTAATCGATGAGTTCGTCAGAAGCTGTAATGACATTCAGTCAGTGATTGTATGCTGTTGACAGGCCGTTGAGTTTGCCGATGATCGGTCTCAGTGTCTTTACAACGATGCATTCGAACTGTTCAAGACGTCCAACGCAGGCCGAGATCAGCACGTCGACTTTACCGTTGAATACGACCTTCCGAGCTACGCGAAAGAGCTGGCAATTCGTGATCCTAGCAGGCAGTGGCTCAGCAGCAAGCATTTCGTGCTGGCATCTCTGTTTTGCTTCACGTGGCCGTACCGCTGGATTCTCAACTCATCCAAGAACGAGTACCACTATCGCATTGTCAAGAAGGTCACGGTGAGCCCAACTGATTTCCAGCTCCCAGTACCGATCGGTCATCCAGCAGACATTGATATTGCTAATGGAGAGGAGCATCCATTGCTGGCAGTCGTGCCAAGCATTCCCGTGCCACTTACACCACCACCACCGTACGAGGAGTGATTTGAGTCCTTTTTTTCATGGCCTAACACAAAAGTGTTAGGCCGGCCAGCCCGCTCCGATGCCACGCCCATATTTCCTTATTTGGAGTTAATTTATTGCATATTGGAGATTGGCTGTGGTAGACGATCGATAAAGTTGGCCACCTTTTATGGGTGTGGTTTAGTCACATGCGAAAATCGACTGATAAAGTTGTTGAACCATGACACACGGCCGATTTTATCGTTTGCAACTTTGTACGATATCAGCTAGCTTTACTAACACATACAGCAGATCGCAAAATAATAGTTGCATTATTTTTGCTGTATGTAATAAACGAAAATATTATAAAGTAACAAACAGAATAAATAACAAAAATAAATATTCATCCCCCACTGTAAACTATCACCATGGTGACACAAACAACATCTGTTGACCGATATCCAAAAAGTTGGTCGATTTTATTATCGAGAATAGAGCATGTTCTGTGTTGGACGATAAAATCAAACAATTTTGTTGTCCGACAAAATCGACCACTGTTTGCATGACAGACGACAAATTTTTCTTGGCCGATTTTATTGGCAGACAAAATCGGCCAAGTCTATCGATCGTCTGACATCCCCTTAACAGCGCCTAACATCCACGCCCTGATAGGCCATGAAAATCACAACTTTGGTCGTACCTCGGACCAGGCCTGTAAATCTGTAATGGCATGTAATGTAAGCGTATAGAGTCTTGTTTGTTGTGTAGTTTTCTGCCTATTCGTGCACATCGTTATGCAGCTAGTTTTGCTGTTGGCTTCAGTGTTGTGCTAGTTAGGCTGCCCGAAACGGTAGTTCCCAGCGGTCGTATGTTTTACTGCTCATGTTTTTTTCTTCTACTTTGCGCCTCTATATCTCCGAGCTGCCTCGACCGATTGCCGTGATACTTTAACACCTGATTGGAAATGTGTGCACTTAGACAACATAGGTCTCAAAAATTAGGGGCCTCCTGCAAAAAAACCAATTTTTGGGGCAATTGCTTTTTCTGCATTTAGGCCCGACATCTCCGAGCTCGCTCGACCGTGACACTTTGCCAAATGATAGGAAATGGGTGCAGCTTTGAAAGTTAGGTCCAAAAATTTGCGTGCTGCCCAGAAAAATGTGGGGAAGCAAATTTGTCAAAATTGGCGCACAATTTAGCGTATAACTTTGGGGTCAGTGGGAATAACATCACCAAACATGGTGTGAAAATTCGAAAATTAGCCCAAAATTCAGTGCATTTTGGCTAATAACTTTGGGCCAGTGAGAGTAACCTGGCCAAACTTGTGTACATGATGTGCCGTGAGGCAGGGATAAAAATTTGGGTACAACTTTTTGCGGGCTGCACCCTAAAAATTTGGTAGGGCAAACAACGTGCAAAGTTTGGCGCGATTTCGGACAACTTTAGACTTTGATCTTGAATGTCTGAACGGATCGAGATATGAAAAAGTTGGGAAATCAAGTGATCATCTACAGCCCCTCCCACATTGGATGAAAAAAATTGGTGAAACTTTGGTCCACAACAAAACAATTATAGGCGTGCATGTTGACCCGCCCAACGCTGTTGCCAGATGTTTCTAGTTTAGCGAGTTATTTCTCGAATCTTTAATTTGATAAACAAGCGTTTGTGACAGACTCCGGTGAGAATGTTCATTGTGATGATGGGCTTTAAAGTTGTGCATAGTCACAGATCTGATTGGATATGATAGTTTATTTATTTATTTATTTGTTGTATGGTTTACACACACGTTAAGTCATTCACTAATGAGTTGCTCTCTGTTGTACGTGACGGTTTTATTGTAGAAAATTTAGGCATTTTTTCTATCGAATTTTCTGCGTTATCGTGCATTAGTTTCTCTCTGGCTGCATGTTGTTGCTTTCATGTCATTTGCATGCATAGTTATTTTCTACATTCAGTACTAATTGGTTTCATAGTTTTTCAGCTTACAGTCATATCTAGTCATTAGTAGCATAAGAATTACTGTCTTTAAGCATCACAAAATAACTTTGTCAGTTAATTTTTAATGCCAGTTCGTTTCTGGACAGCATTATAAGTGTTATGAGGTATTATGTTTTCTGTAATCCGTGACTGTTAGCATTTCTGGAGCCGTACAGCACTTTATGAATGTGTATATTTATTTATTTGTTTGTTTGTGTACTTATTTTTTAAGTTGTATCAATTCACTGTTGTGACAGACATGCAGCTGGCCGTATTTTGATTTGTAAGCATGAACTGGATGTAATCAGGACGTTTTTGTCAAGTTATCGTATTCGTCGTTCAACTGTGCTTTGGGTCCAGTGTTGTGAATTGTGGTGCGTATTTATCTGTCCCATTGCTTTAGTAAAGTGTGGAACAGATTATAAAATCACCAGCATCTGTCTGTCTGTGTTTTGGCATGCAGTTACACTTCTCGTGAAATTTTACTCACTCACAAAAGACTCTATGACCCTTTCCCGTATTTTGCTCCATTTTACCTCTATAATGTATGTTCAATGGGGAAGTGAACCATATTGTAGCAAGGCCCGTCGACTGAGTCTGGAAATTAATAGTAACATTAAATGATGTGTCTCAGAGACATCAGTGACCGCTGCATGTCCACAGCTGAAAAATGCTATAATCCCTTATTTTCCCACCTAAAGCACAAACATGTTTAACACATATCACATGTGTGTCATTAACCACGCGAGAATTGTGAGATAGAAGGATGGTTTCAGTGGACTGCGTGTAGAAAAAAAATAAAACAAGGATGGCACGTGACTTCAAAAATCAAGGTTGTGACCCCAAAAATTTTGTGGCTCTGTATTTCTACCACTTCGTCACATGGACAGTTATCCCCCATTGTGCAAGTCCAGTGGTCATGTGACCAGTGACGTTATGTGACGCAAGTTGGTGATTGCTTAGGGCTGGGGTTGATGTTAGCAACTAACAGTGGCATAAAATGTTAACTAACGAGGGTTAAACACAACCGGTATAAACCAAATCGTTATATCATGGCAATGGGACAGATGCCTCATTATGCATACTGTAGTTCTAGTGTTAAATAATACATATGTATTATATGTATGTGCATGGAACTATACATCAGATATATTTGTTGTTATTGTTGTTATGTGTGTGTGTGTGAAGGAAAACAGACCACATTATCGACAATTTCCTAAGAATTTTCCTAAGATAAGAAATGAATTTTCGTAAGATATGAAATCTTCTCAGATCTTCATAGGAAGTTTTGAGAATGTGTGCCCTGGAATGGAAGTTAAATGTGTGTCCGCTGCATCAACAGCATAGGGTAGAGAGGAATTGAAAATGGCCTGCTTGGTGGTGTATGTCAGAAAGTAATCAGCAATATCTTGATTATGTGGACATTATTACTTACCCATTGATGCAGATAAACGCGTTCAACGACGTGTCGTCAAGTGTTTTCCTAGACTTAGCAGTTGGACATTTTTCAGAAAAGTTTAATTCAAAATTGTGAATTTCGTTTTTTTTTGTGCAAAATGCTAAATTTTGATAATTTTTGGAGGCAATCAGTTGGCCATTTTTCGTCCGAATTTCGTCCAAAATTACGAATTTCGTTTTTTCTTCCAAAATGCTATATTTCGTGATTTAGTTCATCTAAAACGAATTTGTTGTGTCTCTATGCATTGTCAGTGCATGTTAATTGATGTTAGTTTTTATATCATGCGTCATTCAGACGACAGATCATTAGACTTGACTGTTTATGTTTGAGTGTCTAGGAAGTTTTCGTCTATTTTTCATGTTTAGCGAGTTTCAGTACATTTTCACGACCACTATATCATTTATTCATGTTTACGGGTAGTTATTACAGCAATTTTGCATCGTTCTGCATACTGACTTGTTGTTTGTAACTTTATATATTGGTTATTGAACTTATTTATCCAGTATTGTTCAAGGGAAAATGGCAAGAAGCTCAGCTGTCGCTGGGATAGCCGACTGTACTGCCTGGCAACATGCATTACAGATATCTGCAGGGTGTCGGCGATGGTATCGTTGGACAGGGCGTTGCTAAGTGCTGTCAATAGTGACCATGTCGCTATCTGCAGTGGTTTGGCTGCAATTTGCAACCCAAGTATTTTGGTACCTACCCCTTTTTGGTGGGAAAGGAGAGGGTCGATCGGCAATGGAGGCCACAATGCGCCATTCACGATGCAAATTTTGGGAGTAGAGACCCCAATTTGGGAGAGAATGTGGTTTATATGGGTCCGAACTGGTAGTGCAGGGTAGCGGTCAGGCAACCCTATTTGCTTCTTCAGGCAGTTTTTCGGTAAGATGAACCATAATACGTACATACATTACAGACAGACAGACAGACAGATGGACACAACATTGTGCCATAAGCGTGACTGTTAGTACGGTCGGCTGAAAATCACGAGAATGAACAGCCATGTCGGAGATTGTCAGCGCAGTTGATCACGAGTCTGACTTGTCGGAGATTGTCAGCACATTTGATCACGCGTCTGACAGCAAGTACCCGGATCGTCACATTTTTATCTTTATTTTGTTGTTTCGTAATATTTTCTGCATGTTATTGATGATGATGATGATGAATGATGATGATCGAAGTAAAGTAGTGTAAAATAGTGTTGTCTGTTGTACAGATACAACTGTCCGTGATTCTTACTTAGCTGCGGTATTGTGTGAAAAATCTTGCCATAGGTGTTTGCTTGTTGTGTGCTGTGTTTTGTATCGTTTCTCTACTGAGACTATTTGTCGGAATGAATTGTTAGCGTTGCTTTTTTACCGCTATTAGTTCACTATTGTGAAATACTGACATAGAGTGTGTAATGTAATGATCTCACTGTTGTTATTGGTGTTGTGCTCACAGTATATTGTTAACTTTGCCATCTAAAGGAGGTAATGTAAGCATGCCTGTGTATTATGTTCTGTCTGATTATCTGTCAACTCAAAAAGTTAGTAAATGATAAATTAATAAATTTGTAATGAAATTTTGCACAGCCGACTGGGGCCCGCGGCATGAGAATAAGTTCATGTGGTTTGAACTTGACTCTTTCCTCTATTTTCCCCATTTTTGTGTTACCCCATAATGCTTTCTAACGGGAGGGATACCAATACGTTGCTTGGCATTATTTGTTATATGGCCACACTCTGATGCCGTCATTTTTCATGATAAACTGCAATTTGGCTGTGTGTGCGTTTAATAACAAAAATGTTTGTACTCTTTGAATGTTTTTGGCTATGTACGAATTATTATCAGTCCCTCCTATGGAAGGTTCCTGTTGGTCCGTTTGTCTATCCGTCCAGCACGCAATACATGCTTACAATTCCGGAATGCAAAGCCGTTCAAAGTTCAGTGTTGGTAGCAATATTTCACATCCTCCATTGCTGTTTTAGATTGAATGTCAACATCATGCGATCTTGTCAAACTCAAACACAGAATTTCCTGTGCCTAGAGAATGGAAAGTCATAAAACGTGGTTTCACTAGATTCGGTATACAGACGTAACTGGTAGTGAAGCCAAGCCACTTTTCACTTACCACTAGGTTGTGGACGATCACATTGTGCCAGTGTGAAAGGGCAGTTACCTAAAAAAGAGTATTTTGTTCGTCCTACAGAGCGGATTTGTGTAATGACACTCGACCCCTCCATGTATAGAATGGAATGGCCATGTTATTATCTCCAGTTTGCCTGGGTGTTTGCAGTATTATTCTTCTCTGTGTGTTATTTATTATATAATCTAGTTTCAGTGCAATTGACTCATTTGTTGTGATTTACTAGTTTGTTGGTTGTGATTCGGTCATGTTTTCCTCTGACCAGTTGTCAAACACAGACTGTTGTTGTTGCTTATTAGAGTGTTCAAATGTTGTGAGCTCTACTATTTAGCTGTTTTTTTTTGCCTGTAAGTGTAAGCCTATGCTTACTGTGACTATTTCTTGTTACTTCGTACATTTTCTTGCATGTTGTACCGTTTCCCGTGTACTCGACACTACATTACGTTTCGAAAAGGCCGACTTTGTTTTCAGTTTAATTCTGACATTATGTCAGCCAATTTTTGGAAATTTCTGGCAGACGTATACTACGGGAATTGTGCGAGAAAAACTGGTTATACTATTGACCCATCTAAGGTGGTCCGTGGTGTCTCTGTGAAACTGCACTTGCTTGCATAAATCTAATGTAAAATTTAAGGTTTTCGCATTACTAATTACTAGTTCAATTCCCGGCCGGGTCGTGCCACTATTCCATTGGGTAGCAACCTTGGGCAATTTGTTTACTCACATTGCCTCCCCAGTTTTCGGCGCCTAAGTGATTATGGTGATTAAGTGTGCTAGATTAAGCTAAACTTTTAGCTAAGCTTTATAGCGCACTATAATATAACTTTACTTTACTTTTTACTTTACTATTTAGTGCACTGATCGCTTCTGTTCTGCAGACAAAGTTGAAACTGAAAAATGTTTTCCGGACTATTTACAATCTAAGCGTGCGAACTATGGTTTTTTAGACTCAACATGCATCTGTTGTACAACATTTCCGTTTGGAAAGAAGAAGAAGTAATGAGAAATATGCGTGCAAAAACGAGACTGTGCAATGTGCACAGAATATATGCTTCAGGCATTTACTTCGCATTGACTAGTTTGAAGTCACAGAGTCTTAATTTAAATATCAAGACATGGAATGAAACTATTCAAAGGCAGATGTAATACTATGAATAGTACCATTGCTGTCGATGTTCAGGGATGTGGTACGAAGACTGTGTTTACACTGTGTCTCAAAAAACGCGCCATTTTTTTGTCACTGTCCATTTCCGTTATCTTTGCCAGATATAATATTAACCGATTTTCAATTTTTTTTCACGGGCACATTCCGTATACAATTTGCAATAACATGGTTACTAAATGATGGTATGATGCGTGATTTGCACGGGAAAAGTGGCAGGGAAGCTGCCCGTTGAATCTAGACATGGGCCTAAACTAAAAAAAAACTGAAAATATTTTAAATGGAAATGAAATGAGAGAAAGTGAAGTGGAATGCCGTTATGTAAAACATTAAAAAAATCCAGAAACCGATGGTTATGAGAGAGATAGAAACACGTAGTTAGTTGTGTTCGAAAGCCACGCAAACGAATCCAGTCAAATCGACGCAGAAAACAGATTTTCGCATTAAAATGGCATCTCAAGGTCATTCAAGGTCAAGCGTTTTAAGGTCATTGGAAAGCCGATAAAGAACTTCATGTCGCTGTACAGTAATGTTGCGCCCGAAGTAGTACATTTTTGGTGACCCCACTCGTGTGAGGTCCCCTTGTCACGGAAGCCCCACGAACATCTCCGTACATAATGCGTGAAAGTGGAGTTCGTGGGCTACATTTCTGCATTCTGCTGATGATAGTATGGGTCTATGTTCTTTCGAATTTCCGTGCTGAGCTCCGATAGACGCTTGATTAGTGTAGCAGAGTTTAAGGTCATCCAAGGTCGATGATTTTCGTGTCACCTGAGTGGCTTATTTGTGGTCAATAGTAACCTTGGCTTTATCTAGCTTTCACCGTTTTTGAGATACGACCACTTATAGTTTGAAAAATGCCATTTTTCCCTACCCATTTCTGTTTAAGCCCAAATTTTAGGATGTTCTCTTTGGATCGCTGAAATTTTGCATGCTACGAGCTGAGACACTGCATGGGCTAATTCCACGTAGCCCAACTTATATAATCACAATGCATCAACGGCACACCCGACAGACGGATGGACGGACAGACGGACATCATACTTTGACAATACCAGCCCATGCAATAGCATGGCGCGGGTAACAAGAGCTAAGCAAGCCCAGGCTTGCAACACCGCTACATGCTTGCGTATTAGTGACATATTTACTTATTTATTTAGGTACTTACTTATTCACTCGATTACTTACAAGATATGTACTGCAGCCACTGCTGTACA
>Ga0209052_1000400_pt1 | contig 13272 bp, 8 predicted proteins | sample WorMetHEROISLAND_2_FD_187409 | JGI IMG/M metagenome (GOLD analysis project Ga0209052, IMG submission 187409) | Marine gutless worms symbiont microbial communities from Max Planck institute for Marine Microbiology, Germany - Olavius sp. 4 HERON... | ecosystem: Host-associated > Annelida >...
CCCGGACATACAGCAGTTTTGGCGACAGAGCCTTTGCAGCTGCGGGCCCCGTACTATGGAACAGTCTTCCATCGCACCTGAAAGAGGCGGACTTACTGTACAGCCAGTTTCGGCAGTCGCTAAAGACATTTTTGTTTGGATAGTGGGGCCACGGCGCAGTGTGAACTATTTTAATTGCGTCGCATAGAAATGATCTTACTTACTTACTTACTTACCATAGCCCATAAGCTACTACTCATTTCCCATCCCGCTGTGGATAGCAGGCTGAGTTGATCTGATCACACACTCACAGTAGGTTAGCAATATGGGACTGAGACTAATGGTAGGTTGTTGACAGTTCGTCCTATAACGTGTGTTATGTAACTGGTGTGATTTGCAGGCGAGCTCGCGGTGATCCTCGTGGTGTGGTGAGCTACAATGACCTCGATGCACCACCGGACACTGACTGAGCTCCTGAAGCATGCCTGCACTGTGTGGCTGTGGACACATATACAGCTGCGACTTAGATCAGTCGACCAGCTACCCATACATCATGTTGTCTAGATAGGGATGCCGGTTTATAGGCGGAATTTTTCCTTGAAATATGTTCCTCATTTGGACGCAAAGTATACGTGGATATGTGCAGAATTTGTCGAAACATACTCTGCCCGTGCTGCATGTGCGTGTATGCTCACTGATGATGTAACAAAAGCTGTGTCAGACTTGTGTGATGCAGAATATGCACAAATTGGAAAAAAATGTGATTGCATATGTGGAAATATGCAAAGATATGCAAATCTTTGCATCATGTTCACATGTATGTATGCAAGTTTGGAAATAACTGGAAAATATACAATGTGCAGAATTGTTTGTGCAAAATGTGCGACACTGGTGTGATTGCACATTGGCATCTAACTGGTATCCGTGTCTAGAGAGGCTGTTTGCAGTTGCTGTAGGCTATTGTACTGTAATACTTGGTAACTGACTCGTAGTGGAAATGCGGGAAGATACAGTTGCTGTATATAATATACAGGGTGAGCCAAATAATACCTCAACACAAAAATTACGATATTTCAGAAATGCATCAGTATTTTTGTGCTAAATTTTACTCGTTTGTTTAGAAGACAACTGTGCAAAAGTGTGCTACTTTGTGCTGTATTTACTTGGCATGCGCCAAGTTGATGGAAACGCAAACTTCAAGAACGATTTTAGCTACTTTACAGACGTGAAAGGCTTATTTTATTATTAAAGTAATCGAGTGCCTCATACCACCTTTGTTTACATTGAACAATAATAATAATTTGGTGCAAAAATATTCTCACATTACACAGATATCATGATTTTTGTGTTGTGGTATCTGATATGAATCACCCTGCATACACGTATTTTATTAGGTCTGTAAAAGTGTTCGTGGGCATATTCTGCGATTAAAGGATAACTTATTTACATTGTAAGGAATAACTGTCGTTCATGTTACTTGAGTTTGGTAGGTCTTCAGGCAGATGCTGCCAGTGGCGCCGTGGCAAGGCAGTTGCCTCATCCTAAATTATAGCCTGTTGCAAAAAAAAATTTTTGTGGGAAAATTGTCTTTGAGAAGTGCAAAATTTGGAGCTGAAAATTCCCTATTTTTTGGTGAATTTAGGGGCAGAATTGAACTTTTGTGTACCCATAATCTCTGTGTCAAATTTGCATCTGTCTCGGAAAGTTGCAATTTACTTAACCCACGACGCCGTTGGTTACTGCGTTTCAGCTGTAGCACGGGAGCCAGTTTGGTCGATCTTGTAGTAACTTCTGTGAATTGGATGATGAATAGGACCCAACCTATTTTGCGATTTCACGGCCGTGACGCGGACCGTGAAATGGACGGTTTTCCGTGAAATTCCGTGATATTTTGCAATTTTGCCCATTCGCTTATACATTTCATCAATATCTTCCCAATGCCTGTGCTATTGAGTGCATTTTCAGTTACTTTTACTCAGATAACTGAGATAATTAATAATTATCCATCAAAATGCAATCCGTTCTCGCTATGCTTAGGCCTACTTCCTGCTCAGCAGTCATCAGACTTGAAGACTGCAAATAATTGAGCCGAGAAACTTGTAGTTGCCGGTGCTGCAGGCTTACGGCTAGCCTCTGTTTTTGTGGATGTAACGGAGAGGGTGCTGTACCGGTAGGCGTATACGTTTGAATAGTCACCATTAACGGTTTGTAGTTTTCCGACGCTAGAAGTAATTGAACATGTGAACACGCTACCTGATAACCTGACAGCATATCAATGAACAGTAAAATGACCGTTGATGACTTTTTAACGTTGATTGATTTTTGAGGTAACGCAAATAGGCCTCATGTATCAGTCCAGGTAAGTGGTTTTGGGGTTTCAAAAAAAAACAAGAAATAACCTTCCGTGAAATTTCCGTGAAATTGGGCATTTTTTGCCAAAAACCGACGTGAAATTTGACATTTTCCCCTGTGAAATAGGTTAGGCCATAATGATGAATATTCATCATGACTTATGCCGCTTCATTTCTGCAGTGAGATTTCAACAGGGACTTAGAATGTGGTAATAGCAAGTGTGTAAATGAATTGATTAGCCATATCACATCAATAAGTTTTACCAGCCGAATATATAGGGTATAATGTTGAGAGCGTGAATCTCTTACCAAGTGCCTGCGGTGATAATGAAGAATGTTTGCAGTGCCGTCACTGTGTACTTGGTAGCCAGAAGAAACGTGTTAGTTATCAATATTCAGTGTACGTAATGCACCGTTTTGCATTACAAACGAATTTTGGGGCGGGTTAACCATAAGTAGCTTCTAGATCCGGAAGCTGTGGCTTAATGCTTTTGTGGCTGGCTTATGGCTTTGTACGGCTGACTTAAATGCACCTCTATGGCTGGTCAGGCTTCTAAGATTGACATCGCTTAACATAGCCCAGACGATCAGCAGCACCGCTAGGCCTATGACTGCCTACGGCTTACGATGTATACGGCGGCTTACGCTTCCTGACATGGTACAAAAAAATGTTAGCCGGTATTATTAAGCACTTTCAACTAAGCAACCGCACAGCTCCGGCAAATTACCGGGGACTTGCTGCTAAGGTAGGCAAAGGTAATTAAAATAACTTGAAATATCATGCCTTTCTACCACTAACCGTCGGTAAGTTATCGACGCTCAAACAGGTCGGGTTTCTTGGCCTTGTAGTAGGGGCCTATAGCGTAAGTAGTTTGCAGTGTTGACTGCGCATAAAAATAATGTATCTAGTTTGAAAGCGACTTGCTGGATCTCAGGCATGTCTAATCGAATATTAGTAAATATAAGTTAACCAAGTTTCCACTACGTCTGCAACTAACTTAGCCTAACAGTCTTCTTCAGCGTATGCAGTGGTCTCAGCGCAGCCACTCTCTAGTGGACCAGAATCGGCGTGAAGAGCTGGAAGGCCGCCTTCAAACTTGTTCACTGACAGTCGGTCACGATGTGCCACAAATATTGTCACCACAGATGCACAGTGGGTTGTCAGTGTAAATAACCCCGCTAGTGGAGACTGCATGGCTGCAGTGCTGCCTGTCGCCCAGTGCCGAAACAGTAGAAGACTATTCATGTGTGGGTAGGTCAGAGCCAGGAACGAGAGCTGATCAACGAGTTTCCCGGAGAGATAGCCTACCATGTGTTCATAATTCCTCCATATTAGACCAACTGTTAGATAGGGTTTAATTACTGAACTGAATTATAGCTTTTTTGGTTTTTTTTTTTGGGGGGGGGGACACTATATTTAATTACATCTTGATGCATCAACGTCGCCATGGGCAGCATATTCTCTGAAGACTCGATCATGAAATTCGCGTAGGACTACATATATGAATGAGTTTTGAAAGCAGCCAGGGTGGTAGGTGAAGTCCTCAGGCAACGGTTTTCATAATTTTTTTACACTTCTATTAACTGCCTGAAAATTAATGTGTATTGTTTAAATTACTAAATCGGATAGTATTAACTGCAAAAACAACGGACTCGGATTATGCGTGGCAGCGATACGGCCTTTGGAAAAAAATGCAAAGTTCGCTAGTTGAAGCGTCTTGTTCATTTTTGCACGACTGATGACATCCGCGTTTAGGCGTTTACTAATTACATACACCGATGTGCCGTTTGAGTACACTGCAGGCGCGCGCCGTGGCACCGCCAGCAGCATTCTGCGTAATGATGCAGTAGCATATTGCCACCGTCTGCCACCTGCCGCCAAACGCGCAGACAGCATGCATGCAGACGCGCTATTGTTATTGCTACCGCTGCTGCCAAGTTATGACTCGATCTCGCCACATCGTCTGTCTGCTGGCTGTCGTCGTGGCCGATTGATGATGCCGTCGTAGTAGAAGAAAATGAATAGTTACCGTTGAACGCCTGTCGGTCTTGTAACGGCGGTCGCGAGATATCTTGACAGTAGGTCTGCAGCAGAGCTTGCTGGTCCGCAGACATGGATACCATCCAGCGGTCTAGTCCTGCAGGTAAGATTTCACATCAAACTGAATTCGTGGTAGGCCTATGTTGTCGGTCAAAAATAAAACTCTCGTAACCTAATTGTCAACTGTTTGATTCAGTGCATACATTTAAAAAATCGAAAATTAAGCGGAATAATATTATAGAACTCTTATAAAAATCGTAAGCATAATTTGAGGAAGCCGAACCCCTTCTAGAGTGGTGTGCAGACCCCACTCTACCCCAATATAGAACGAACTGTACTGATCTGCAGACGTACTTCCTCCACAAATTTGCAACGTTTCATTCCATAATGAAGGCGGCATCGTTGAAAGCTTCAGCAATTACACGCTATTGTATCGTGGTCTGTCCGTTCCGTCTGTCACACTCTTGCTATACAACCGTTGAAATGAAACGCCGTTTGACAGAAACACTCGTGGTCCCAGGTAACATTGTACTAGACAGCTGGTTCTAGTCCTCCGCCGTATAAGCTTACCTGGCAGCCGAAGCCGCAAAAGCTGAGCCGGAAAATGTTTGAGCCGAGCTGAGCCATGTATTTTGTTTGAACCGAAGCCGAAAAATATTCGAGCCAAGTCGCTCGAACCGGAACCGAGAAATGTTTACTTTAAATTTCTGGTGTTCTTCATTTTAGTTAAGCAGCATGTGCACATACGAACAAATTGCCGCTCTGCTTTACCTACTACTCCTGAAGACCTTATTGTATTTCATTACCAGTAGACGAGTGTTACTGATGATAGCCTAGTGCTGACAATCTTGCTAATACTAGTCATACAAAATATCTTCTGCAAATTCGATTAATTACAACGCTGCTTCTGCCTTTACGTTTATGGCTATTGCTATTAAATTTAGTGTTTAGTCTTTACTGCTGAAACGATATTAACAAAAATCAACATTGCTAAATGTAAATAATGTGTCTGCATCATATAAAAATTACTAAATTAGTAATACTAGGCATAGGCCTATACGTGTACTGCTAACGATAACAAGACAATCTTCGCGTGTTCAAAAGTTTACGCATATATCCAGCAATTACTCTACTTTACAAATTAAAAAAAATGATACTAAAACTATGCCGCGATGCTGCCTGTGGCCTGTGTGGTACGCATACGGTATAGATTTATATAACTATACTCAACTCAAGAATGGTATTATGTACGTCAGTAATCGATGACACTGAGGCTTTTTTCGGCCAAGGCACTCAGCGTACCTTCGGGAAACCGCGGAGTGCAGACTGCGGAGTATAATTCTTCGCAGCAGATCTGAGCCGTATTTTGCTAGTGAGCCGAAAAACTTTCGAGCCGAGCCAGAAAAGCTTGAGCGAGCGACTGGCAGGTCTACTCCGCGGAATGGTGAGATTTGGGGATGGGGATCGGAACTCCAGTCAAAATTTGCATTGCAAGTTGCGGCTTGAAGTAGGCCTAATTAGAAAACGCACGAATAAGACTGTCTCGCCGATTTAAACCTAGAATAAAATCAAATCCGCTGCTAAAAAACGCAAAAGAATGTCCCACAGTTTTACAGATCGATTCTTGGCCCATAACGATAACACAATTTTGTAACGTAACTTATAGGTAGCCTAGCCTACTGCTGTGTTGTAAGAACTGTTTACGATAGTCATAATATATACAGCAACAGCAAACTGTCTCCTGTCTCGTTCACGGCAACATACGCGGTTTGCTGAACCTTCTTCAGAACATCAACAAACATGTATAAGTTGGGATGTTTTACGTGTTGTATTATTTATACAATAATAAGCCTAAGCGCCATTGTTGGCACGAGGGATTTGCCCAGACACATCCGGCGCTTGAGCCCCCAGTATGGGTGCAAATCTAGAATCCACACCAATGCAGTTTTCAAGAACGTATAGTCTGCGAACTTTGCAGCATGGAATTACAGTTTGCAGATGATGACAGACTTCCTCAGTTATGTCAGTTACATTTTTGGTCATTTACATTAAACAAATACTAACAAAGTATTATATGCGCTTTCGTACAGTAGGCCAACGTTATATCGTACATTTCCGTACATATTTTGGCGCTTTTGCGAAGTTTCTTGCGCTTTTTATAACACTTCTCAATTGATGCTTTGCGTTTTCGTAATGCCGCCAAACAGACATGCGATCGGCGGCGCTGCTAGCTATAGTGCCAAGTAATGGAATAAATAATAAATAAATAGTGTTGGCCTGTGTCTTAAAGATGCGTAGGTTATAAGATTATGTTTTTCAATTAAGATTTTTTAAATAAAATTTTAGGATCTACAATGCAACAAAAACAAAGTAGCACAAAAGCCAAAAAATGCCTTATACAATTTACAGCATATGCCTAATAACTTTGCAACATTAGCTGTTTTTTTGCACTTACAGCAAGCTTATTGGGTCTGGAAGTCGCTAAATGGTCGACATTGAGGCGAAACTTTAGTGCGAGGGGGCTGATGGCCCTTTCGAGCCATTGATTCGGATAAACCTAAGCTTAATCCCGATCACGTACATTTCCGTTCCGTAGATTAGTGTCGGAGATCTTTTAGCTCACGTACGACTCTAGCGCTAACCACTAAGCCATTGAGCCATTATTGTTGCAATTTTTATCATCTCAACTTTCGTTGTTTAAAAGCAGCAGAGCTTTAAACATAAAAGACGATTTTTTTCAACTGCACAGACCAATAGATCAGACTACAACCAACTTTCCACCGTACTTTAAACATATGACACGTTTGACATGCAGAAAAAAACATCGGTTATTCGTAGTTAACTAAAACTATCAATCACCAAGCCCACTAGACGTTTTACAGTGTAAAAGTTTAAAGTGTCCGCCCTTTGCGTAAAAATTTGCGTTCATGCAAGGGCACATAATTATGCTTGCGGAAGCTGACAATGATTTTCTGATCGCTTCTTACGGCAGCTCGTCACATGTCATTGATATTTGTTTGCACAGCGTTCGATTATTTACGTAATATAGTAATGTATTGATATGACGTCATTATTGAGCTAGTGCTCGGTTGTTTTGCAGATTAAATTTAGACAGATAACAGGTTTATATTTATGCTAAAGTCACGAAGACGCGTTCACTTTAAAATAACGCGTTAGTAACCAAAAATTACACCATTTACGCATACTTTCGTCGTATTGCACAAAACATGCTCTGTCTGTAGCCAATTTTCTCCTAATAATGGCAGAAAATTTCGTGCAAAACTATTGCACCGTATTGGAGATATTGAAGTTTTTGTACGGCGGTGTTTTTTTATTGCCGCACACATTCATGGTAAAGGGTTAAATAACGTGCTGTCAATTAGGAAGGCGGACCTCTTAACCTTGGGGCTTATAGCGACGCTTGGTGCCGCGTGTCTCAAGGACTGAGAATAAATGCTTCTGCTGCTGCTTCTGCTGCTGCTGCTGGCGGCGTCACGATCCAGTCGATACTCAGACTGTGGTAGCAGCTCTGTTACCTGGCGGTGCATAGCTGCCGGCAGCGGCGGCAGTCGTGCGTTTGCGGGTGTATGGCGCACGCAGTCGTCGCTGATAGTCAGTCGGCGAGGTAGGCTACTACGCGTTCAGGTGAAATGGTGCCCGAAACGGCACGTCGCTGATTCAGTGGAAAAATCGATACTTCTGCTGATCGCTGCAGCGATACATTGTGAACTACGTACGCGCTCGGCCGGGATAGTATCTGGCCGCTAACTACTGCCCCTTCCGGCCGCCCCGGGCGTCGACATACGGTGGCGGCATGGTAGCGTAGCGTGCTAATTAAGCACGATGGCAGGCAGTGTTACGATCGATTGATGACGGCGCAATGACGACAGACCAGTCATAGCCGCACGGTCAGCAGCAGCAGCAGCAGCAGCAGCGGTATGGGCTGCTGCATGTCCGGACATGATTAGGTCGCGATCGTTCATGGCTTGCTGGGGCGCCGCGCGTTACGGCTGCTGCCAGCGAGGCTGTCGAGTCCTTTGTAGGACTGCACTGTGGTGTGCGTAGCGACGACCGACGGTGCATGGCGCAAAGCGAAATGATTAATCAGCTGCTGCCGCAGCCGGCGTTCACGTATATATCATATAGGTCCATCGCTTCATGTATCTAGGTATCACCACCACCGTAATGAGCGTCGGACGTCGCACCTGTATTCAACAAGCGGAATCAATTCAAAGCAACTGCCAAGTCCACTTGCCTCCACGTTTTACCTCGTGAAAATAATTAGAACGGTGCTGTAAATGAGCTTTTTTTCTGGCGAGTATTTTCGCAAGATTCCATGTGTTGAATTTCATGTTGTACCATCCAACAGACGGGTTTGTCTCGCGTGCATCACTTAAACGCAGTGATACGATTTTATATCCGTCTAACGTTGAACACATTTTCTTGTTCTACGCGTACAATTAGCCAAGACTACAGTATATATAGGCAGTGCACGGTGATGTAGACGATCGCCGACACAATCAGACAAGAAAAGCTTCGCAAAGCAAACGAGAGTCGGTAGCTGCATGCATGCAGGTGGTTAGCGTCGACTGTTCATTAGCTGGCTGATTGACTGGCGCCGGCCTCGCAGATGCCTCTAGACTCATATAACTCAATTAGCTCCGACGAAGTATGTGCAGCAATTTTGTCAAGAGGCCAGTGATCAGCCCGCGAGTCGCTGCAATTGAAGCCTTAACGCTCTTTAGTGCGTTCCGGTCCTTTAATGGACAACGTCTATTTTTACATGTTACCCATATGCGTACACGTTCTGTTTACTTATTTTACTTGCAAATGAAAACGGTCGAATTGCTCACAAAATTGCTTTAAGTGTCTCGAATGTAGTATTTTTCAAGATAGTATGAAAATCGGACCTTACACTGGAATTGGTGGCTGGATGGTTTGTTATACGTAATTAGTATCGTGGGTTGGAGATACTGCATAGATAGTAGGGCCTACGCTGTTAGATACTGCATCGAATTCAGTTTCGCAGCTTTTCGGAAGTTTCCGTGTACATGCATATCGAGCATATCGGTTTTAAAAAAAGGAAAATAGGTCAATATATGATGCATTTATGACGAAACTTTAAGTCTTACTTTTTACTGGGCCACTCTATAGTCTAAAGTAAAAGCAACAACGTAATAATACATATGACCACATTTTAACAGTAAAACGACGAACTTCATCCATTGTACTTTGCAGACGGGCGGAGTTTCGTGTTTGCACGGACCGATGAATTGATGATGTTGTGTTGATGATGATGTGATTAGGAATGTGTAACGCATTATAGAATTGGTGATGATAAGAGACAATGTGTTGCAGTTATCTAGTAATGTTTTTAGTTTGATGGACATCAGGGACGTTATTTCTTTTTTGTGTACAAATTGATTGTGTATCTGTATGTTTTTTTGTGTAGTTTTTATTTTTTTTTATTACTTTTTATGTGTACTTCGTGTACGATTTTATATTAAATAAAAAAAATAGTAACCGTCTAGGGTCGTCGGTGTGCATTTTTAGATCGTTGGAGTCATGGAACGTCACCCGCACCTCACGCTGTTGCACGCATGGCTGACGGAGGCCGATCAAAGGTCCAAGAGGTATAAACCTTCATGTAAATTTCACTCCTTAATTTCATCGATCACCAGTAGACGTGGGTAGGTAATACCGATACCGAACCGATATCGCGATATTTTCAAATACCGATACCGACGTCGGTATTACAAATACCGAAAAAAATACCGAATACCGACGGAAGAATACCGAAAATACCGAACTGTCGGTATTTCCGACATCACTGCTTATTTTCACGATAATTGTTTTAACTGTTATTTTTCTGCTGTGGTCACCGTTTAGCACCGTATACGGCGTATACGGCAAGCATAAAATGCCGTAGCGCACAGGCCTAACTTAACTTCAACCGCTCATTATATCGCTCGATGATGCCAGTCCGGTGAGTCTGTACACTGCAGTAGCATTGCTGCATTCGCTTTGGTACCATAAATGCCACATTATAGATTATACACCCAGCTCTAATCACGAGCCTGAACGCGTATAGTTACCCTATTTCATTTTGATTTGCATTTAAATGCAGACTTTACCGTGCAAGACGCAAGTTAGTAAACAGTTTTGTATTCATTGAAACGTACAGAGACTGCACATGTTGATTGGCTGAGGCAATTGGCGCGTGTTATTCTGTGCGTCTGCTAGCTGCTGGCGCGTCATATGGAGCTTCAGCAGTCGGAGACAAAGGCACAAGCTGCTCTGGTGACGATCCTGTCACTGACTCAGATCACTGAACTCAAGCTGCTGCTGGATATCGGCCGTCAGGGACATCGGTTCTACGAGTTCGTTCTGACGATGCTCATTGCGTGTATTTCGCTCGAGCTGCTGATCGGCATCATCATCATCTACGTCGGTAACCTGCACTATCACCAGCAACACGACCGCGGCAGGCCGCCTGGCGCATGCAATCTGTTTCGTATCCTAGCGTGCCTCTTCTGCCAATGTCGTTGCTGTGGGCGCACTGCGCAATGCTGCCGGCAACGAGTGGCCTACAGCAGCGTCATGGAGACATCGACGTCATCGGGCCAGCTGGCGGCAGGTGGTGGTCGAGGTAAACGTCCGATGCCGCCGCCACACAATGCAGACGAGCTGCTCGCACCCAAAGCGCTGCCGGAGCTTGGAGTGATCGACGACGACGAAGACGACGTCGGATGCTGCGGCTACCCGTCGTCGACGGCCGCCAATCGCAGCGCAGCTAGCATCGCCGACCTCGAGCGAGCTGACGTTGAGATCGAGACAGCTCGCATCAGAGCTGCCGAGGCAGAACTGCGCATCGTTCGTGTCGGCAACTACATACGTACTCTGGACGAAGCCGTCAAACGAGCGTCGGACTCCGGCGGCCAGACGGCCGGCCTCACCGACGAGCTGGCTGCACTGCGCGTCGAGCACGAGGAAGCGTCGATGATCAAGAAGGAGGCTGACGCAGAGCGACGAGCGGCCGAGGCGCGTCAGTATCACGCCTTCTACGCGCGGGAACTGGCGGCCGCTCGACGCGAGCGTGTCACGTTCCGCAAACTGTCTCGCTGGCAGCACGCTGCCACGTACCTGCTCTACTTCGTCATGCTGATGAACATCTTCGTGACGACGTTCGGCATCTCGGGCAGCGCGCAGGATCTGTTTGTTGTGCGTCCGACCAACGCCTCTACTTCTGCGTGAGACCGCCGCGAACGGTCCACAGTCGTCCAACTACACTGAACAAGACTGGGCCATAGAAGTGACACCCCTTTCAACTACGTTTAAAAGTAAAAGTAAAGTAAAGTTAGGTTATATTATAGTGCGATCTAAAGCTTAGCTTCCTCATAAACTGCAAAACACCAGACATTTATACCGTTTAAACAATTTTAACATTTGCTATTAGTTAGGCCTATTCCCAGTTTAGATGTGCTCATTTATTTGAAAACATTTTCATAATTATTTCGGAACCCCAGTGTTTCTTCACACGCATGTTGTGAATCGAATATCGTTCATCGTTAGGTTATCCAAACAGCGTGACGAAATCGATCACAATTTATTCGCATAAAAAGAGAAAATGTTTACATCAGCAGACGAAGAAAGACGCCATTTACTAAAGTCACTAAAACAAGAACTGCAAATATAATACATAAACTAACAAAAGAGAAAATTCAAATAACAAAAGGGTGTCACTTTTTGGCCCACCCTGTATGGCAACTGTCGCCGCGCCAGCGCTGTACAGCGGTAGAAGTCAGGGGCAAGGGCAGGAACTCCAGACGAACCAAGTTTCATACGTGATTGGACTGGAGGCAGTAGGGCCTATGCGCGGAAAAAATGTCGTGCTTACGTCGTATATTTCTAAAAAAAATGTCGAACAGTCTGATTTCGTCTCACACGCATCACTTGCGCAGCGGTTACGATTTTATTTTTATTTTTAACATTAAACACTTTTCTTATTTCTACGTGTACAATTATTAGACTAGACTACGATACGCGGTGTATACGATGACGCTGACGACGTGCTTTGTTTTGGGCGTAACCAAGTCTGCAGCAAGAGAATAAAAATATCTTACGCACTAAAAATATAGCATTCTTAGCGAAATCGCTCATCTTCGAAATAAGAGCGTGGTTAAGCTGTGTAAAATGAAACATGCTATATTTTGAATCTAACCACGTTCTATTTCATAGCGTGTGCGTTCTGTTAGTTTTTTTGCAAGATTTGTGCAACAAAAGTTTGGACAACTAGAACTAGTGAGTGGAACGTGTCTGTTTGGCACCGCGATGCACGCGTGACAATGTACCACGGTGTCACTGCAGACAATCAACGTGTACTCCAACTGTTCGCATTGATGTAGTCGAGTCTACTTTGTCCGAGTCCAACGAGTTCGACCAGAACGGAATTAACGTAAACTCCGGTATTCACAATTTGAGCATGCGGTGAGAAACAACAACACAATAGAATGTTAGAAATTCGACTAAATTTATCTGTCGATTCTCCGATAACGAAACAATCACGGCAGTTAGAACACTAAAAGCAGTAGGGATCATCTGCCAAAATGCAACAAAAATCGACCCCCTCCCATCTTGTCCTCATCAGGCCATATCCCCCCTGCCCCTTTGCGGACGTCGGCAAAGTTAGTCATCGCTGCCATCAGTGCCAGCTGCTACAAGAGAAGGAAGGCAGCAACAGGCTGAACAGACAGTTGTCGTGTGCGGGGCAGGGCTGCCGTGGGTATGAGGATTCCCATGGGTATGGGTATGGTATGGGTATGGGGACTGTGATGAATCCCCATGGGTTCTGTGGGTAATCTGTGGGGATTTTTGAATGGATGTAACTTTTGCGGAATAGAA
>Ga0209052_1000401_pt1 | contig 13266 bp, 12 predicted proteins | sample WorMetHEROISLAND_2_FD_187409 | JGI IMG/M metagenome (GOLD analysis project Ga0209052, IMG submission 187409) | Marine gutless worms symbiont microbial communities from Max Planck institute for Marine Microbiology, Germany - Olavius sp. 4 HERON... | ecosystem: Host-associated > Annelida >...
CATTATGAAAGTAAAGAACCGGCCAGCTTTTCGTTTTAAATATGCGTTACAATGGGTTTTTCCTGTACACAATTTTCGATATGAAACAAAAACAAGTAGTTCTCATCAATTTCGTGCAACATCCGGGTTAGCCGTCGTGCGTCGGAATTTTATAGGCGCTTCACGAAACAGGCAGCACAAACCCCAGCGAATCATATCCGTCCCTTTTGGTTATATCCAACGGCGCACATGCCTTTTATATTGCAAGTATTGTTCACCAAATCTTTATTTGAGCATCTTTTCTTCGGGTATTATTTGGAACCGGTTGATATTCGATGCTACCTCCTGGCTGGCGTCGAAAGAATTCTGCGCATCTTAGAAATAATTCGAAGCAGTTTATCCTGCCGATAATCTCTCGGGAAAAATGGCCAAACTTGCCGAGGCAAACACGACCAGCACACTGCCGACATTGTGCACGATTGCGGCCATAATGGGAGTGAGCCAGCCCATTCCGCCGGCAACTACAGCGACGGCATTGAAGGCCAGCCCAAATACGATGTTGATCTTGATAATGCTCAGCATCCGCCTGGAAAGACGGATCAGCCACGGCAGTTTCGCAATGTTGTCATGGGTCAAGGCGATGTCGGCGGTTTCCAGGGCCACATCGGTCCCGGCAGCACCCATGGCCACGCCAACCTGGGATACGGCCAGCGCGGGAGCATCGTTAACGCCATCGCCGACGAACATCACCGGCAGTCGCCTTTCCTGGTAGGCCTTGATAACATCCACTTTTTCCTGGGGCTTCAGGCGACCGTATACCTTGTCAATGCCCACCGTATCCGCCACCCGTCGAACCGCTTTTTCGTGATCACCGGACAAAATCGCCGTTTCATCGATTCCCAGCGCTGCAAAGGCCTTGACCGTGGACATGGCCGCCGGGCGGACCTGGTCGGTAACATTCAGCAGTCCTACAGGCGTTTGGTCGCGGTAAACGATGAGCGGGGTGACCCCGCGGGACATGGAGCTGTCGATGCATCGCTGCAGATGTTTTGGGAATGCGGCCGTATTGTCAGCGGCGGAGACACTGCCGACTTCAACCAGACTGCCGTCGACCATGGCTCGGACGCCAAGTCCAATTTCATGAAAAGCGTTTTCGGCCCCCTTTACAACGATCTTGGCATAATGGGCTGCTTTTAGAATTGCCTTTGCCAATGGATGCGTGCAGTGCTGCTCGGCGCTGGCGGCACAGGACAGCACCTCCTCTTTTTCGACGCCATCGCTACAGGCAATCTCTTCGACCCGGGGCTCGCCTAAAGTCAGCGTTCCGGTTTTGTCAAAAAGAACAGCTTTAACCGCCGCCGTTCTCTCCAGGAATTGGCCGCCTTTAATTAGAATTCCGGCTTTTGCGGCGCGGCCCAATGCAGCTACCGTTGCCGTCGGGGCCGCCAGAATCAGGGCGCAGGGGCAGCCGACGATCAGTACGGCTACAGCGCGGCTGATATCAGCGGTCAAAACCCAGGCGATGGCTGCGCATGTCAGGATGACGGGGGTGAACCAGGTCGCATAGCGATCGATGAGCCGGACCGCTTCGGGGCGGTGCAGCTCGGCCTCGCTTACCAGGTTGATGACCTTGCCCAAAGTGGTATCCTGTCCGACTTTGGTAGCTGTGGCCTGGATGACGCCGTTGTGATTCAAGGTTCCCGCCAGAATGGTGTCGCCAACCTGTTTTTCGACCGGCAGCGGCTCGCCGGTCATAGCTGATTCATCCACCGCCGATACCCCGGCCAGGATGACTGCATCCACCGGTATCCGCTCACCCGGTTTGATCAGAACTTGATCCCCGGTTGATACCTTGTCGACGGGAACTGTCTCTTCCCGATCCCCTTTCATTACCGTGGCCGTCGCCGGAGAAATGCGAATCAGTGACTTGATGGCCTTGCGGGCCGATTCACTGGTGACCTGCTCGATCAATCCGCCGAAGGTCATGACGAAACTGACCACTGCGGCAGTCAGAAACTCCCCCTGAACCAGGCTGGCGATGATGGCTAGGCTGACCAGCTCGTCGACATTGACCTCGCGGTTAATCAAACCCTTGACCGCTCCCCAGATGATCGGCGTCCCGTTGATGGCGACCGAAATGACGGCAAGGGCGTTGCCGACAACGCTGGTAGATTCATTCCCATGATCAACAATGAAGCTGATCAGGGCCAAAGCCGCTGCTGCAATCGCAAGGTAAAAATCCCTCAACCTGAACAATTCCTGATAAACACCCAATTTGGAAAAACGACCGATCATTATGCTGAACTCCTATTGACTGTGGAAGGGTATCTCGCAAAGACGCTAAAAGTAATTTGAAAATGTTACTTTACAAACTTTGCAGGAATTGTTTTCCACATAATGAAAAAATCCGTATTAAATGAATTACTTACTGAATTTGTTAAAAATTTCGACGACCTCGGATATCAGCTCCGATTCATTATCGTGGGTCTGAATGGCCGTTGCCACGCAGCCCTTTAAATGATCCTCTAAAATGATCGCGCCCAAAGAACGCAGCGCGCCGCTGGCCGCAGCAACCTGCTTCAATACCTGCAGACAGTCGCGATTTTCTGCGACCATCTTCTTCAGACCGCGGACCTGGCCCTCAATCCGATTAATCCTGGCAATCAGTTTGGGATGATCCTCACCGCATAATGCCATTGTTCACCTCCTTATACATATACTAAGTATATGTATATTGAATTGGGAAAGTTTTGTAAAGATTTATTTTAGATCGCCGGTTTGGGCATCAAGAATGAGGTTCTGGCAGCTAACAAACAGGGGGAGTTGCAATGAACCGAATGACCCGGTTCTTTGTTTGGCATGCTCTGGAGGAATCTGCCCATGGATCAAAGCCGCTGCGGTGACGGTTCCTGACGACCCGATCGCAGATCATCAGTCAACCAGCAGGGGTACTTTCATCGGGCCGTCGGCGGTCATCTCAATCAGACTCTTGTCGGTTATCTTGAGCTCCGGTATGACCGGCAGCTGCAGAAAACTCATGGCGATGATCGGGTCGCTCAGGTGGCCGCCCAGCGCTTTGTAAGCCTCGTAGACCGCAATTTTGTCCTGCACGACTTTCTCGGGTGCCTCTGTGGACATCAGCCCGCCGATGCGCAGCGGGAGGGCAGCCAGCACGCGGCCGTCCTGCGACACGACCACACCGCCCTGCATTTCGATCAGCTTATTGACCGCGAAAGCCAGATCTTCATCGCGCCGGCCGATCACCGCGAGGTTATGGGAGTCATGCCCGATGGTCAGCGCCACGGCCCCATTTTTGATCCCGAAGCCGTTGACATATCCGATGCTGAAGTTGTTGTTTTGCCGATGGCGCTCGATGACGACGATTTTGAGTATATCCCGATCAGCATCACATCTCAGAGCTCCGTTTTTCGCTTTGAGCGTTTCAATCTTGTGCCCGGTGTGCAATTGCCCCGGAATCATCTCGATGACCCTTGCCTTGCGCTGTTTGGCATTTGTTTTGATCTGAAAATCCGCTGCACTGAAGCGACGAGCGATTTTCACGGAGTTGAGAATATTTTCATGATAGGGGTAATCCTGGACGTCGTTGACGATTTGTCCTTCCCGCGCCACCAGCTTGCCGTCCCGCAGGGTTGCGAATACGTTGAAGTTTTCCAGATCCTCGACCACGGCAATGTCCGCCCGGGTGCCGATACCCAGGCGACCGCGGTACGACATGTGGAAAAACTGGGCCGGGTTCAGGGTGGCCATGCGGATAATTTCGACCGGTTTGAGTCTCCAGCCGGATTCTTTGGCAAGTTTGACCGCCATTGTCAGGGTTTGATCGATGTGCCCCTTGTTGAGCAGGTCAAAGGGATTGCGATCGTCGGCGCAAAACATCAGCCGCCGGGTGTCGATGCCTTTTTCGATAACGTATTCGAGCAGTTCCCGGGTGTTTCTGGCATAGCTGCCGTTTCTGACCATCACGAACATGCCCTTGGCCAGGCGTTCCTCCAGTTCCTCGCCGCTGGAGCACTCATGGTCCGCCATGATCCCTGAATTGATGTAGGCCGACAGTTCAAGCCCGGTAAGCCCGGGGCAATGCCCGTCGATGATGGGGGGTTTTTTCTTGAATCCCCGCATCCGGTAGGTTTCGTAGATTTTCGCCAGCACGTCGATGCTGGATGAGATGACGCCGGGATAATTCATCATCTCACCGAGACCGATGGCAGATTTTTCCTCGAGCAGCGACTTGATATTCTCGACCGAAAAACTGGTGCCGCAGGTCTCGAATTCTTCGCTCAGAGACGGGACGCAGGAGGGAATGGTGAAATAAAAGCGCAGATTGGTGTAGTGTCCTTCATCCATCATCTGGCGCACACCCCTGACCCCCATGACATTGGCGATTTCGTGCGGATCGTTGATAACGGTGGTGGTGCCCCGGGGCAGCACCGTCCGGCTGAAGTTTGTCAGCGTCAGCATGCTGCTTTCAATATGAATGTGGGGTTCGATGAAGCCGGGCAGAACGTATTTTCCGCTCACGTCCATAATCTCGGTATCGGCACCGACAAACACCGGACTGTGGTCGTACAACCCGACAATGCGATGGCCGGTGACAATGATATCGCCCCGCCGGATCAGGCCCGAATGGACATCCACTATATTCCCGCCCCGCAGGATAAGGTCTGCGTGGTTGCGGCCCATCGAATTGTCGACGCTTTGTTTGTGATGGTATGCCATTGTGTATAGTTTTCCTTGTTTTTATGCGGTCCTATAAACAAAAAAAGGTTAATGCCTCGTGTAATTTCCTTTTTGAATTGATTCCGAAGCGGTGGCGTATTGGAGTACTGGAGTATCGGCTGAAATGTCGGCGCCATGATTGCAAAGCTCCAATTCTCAATCACTCCAGTACGACACGATTTTTATATACTGGTGTTATCGGTAAACCGCAGCATACCTTATTTTTGGTTATAGTTGCGTTTTTATATATTCCATAATCATGCCATGCTCTGAAGCTCCAGGCAACCTCTCAGCCCCGAATTCCGGCGGTCGAGGAATAAGAAATCGTATCCGCAAGAATGAGATTGCAATCATCATAATACCATGAAAATCGAGCTGGACATGAAGGAATTTCAGGGCGCATCCATTTCCTTCGAAATCCTTGGCTGTATCAAATCTAGTTTTCAGCCTGCCCTCGTCAAAGCGCTCTTATTTGAAACTACGAAAAATCTATCTCACGCAAAGCCGCAAAGACGCAAAGGAAATAACTAATATTATAATTTACCTTAGCGCCTTGGCGTCTTTGCGTGAAAATAAGCAGTTTCTTTTCCGATTAGACCGGATGCTCACGGACAGCGGCAGCGCTTGTATTAAACTTCACAGCTAACACAAAATTTAGGGTCCATCTGCCAGGGGGATCGGCGCCCGTCTTCGTCCCGCCGAGGCAGGACTTCGCCGCGGCAAGCGGTGGCCGACCTTACGATAGTGCAAGACTGAATTTTTTTTGATAGACCGGTCGTTTGTTTGGCCAGAGAATGCGCAGACACCCGATTCAGTCTTCGTCCGGTCGTGTCTTTTCCGCCAATATCGCCTCGATAACGCGCACAATCTCTTCGCATTTTTGTGGGTTCAGCGCATCCGGGTGAGGCGAGGTAAAGCGGCCTGAATCGTTGTCGAAATACCGGCCGGAAGCCGCCGCGAATTCATCCGAGAGGGCCGCGCGGGTGAGTATCTCGGCACCGATGCGCAGATCGCCGCCGGTCACACCGTAAGCCTCCTTGACCATCTTGCTGCCGAGCATGGACCGGGGATTGACCGCAATCACGGCCGGACCGTCATCCGCGAGCGAAAGTGCGAGACCGCGTGACCACATGGTAAGGGCCAGCTTGCTTTGGGCATAGGCGACGCCGTCCGACAGCCCGACCCGCCCGGCCAGCGCATCCTGATCGACGGTCGACTGGGCGGCCGAGGACAGATTGATTACCCGTCCGGACGCTCCCAGCAGCGGCAGCAGCCGCTGCGCCAGCAGGTAAGGGGCGATCGTATTGACGACAAAACGTGTATCGAGCCCGTCCTGCGAGACCAGCTCGGCCGCACGATAGACACCGGCATTGTTGATCAGCACATCGAGTTTGGCATGCCGTTGGGCCACCGCCCTCGCAAGCGACTCTACATCGGCGAGGCGCGAGAGATCGGCCAGGCAGCTCTCGACGCGCCCGCCGTGCGGCAGCGCGGAGAGCGTTTTTTCCACTTTTTCCAATTTTGCCGGGCTGCGCCCGTGCAACAAGACGCTGTGCCCCATCGAGATCAGTATCCCGGCTGTTTCCAGCCCGATGCCGTCGGTCGATCCCGTAATAAGAATGGTTTTTGGCATGGTTTTGTTTCCTGATATCTTAGTTAAGTGTTTTTTGGCCGCCCTGCACCTAATGTATGACAAACTGCCCATAACGCAAATTTATAGTTGTCATGAGACACATGGCCGATTATCATCGGTTACTTTTTTACCGGATCCTCTATTGGCAGATATCAAAGGAACTTTGCTGAGAGCGAAATTCAATGGGGATTGGCAACCATCTTAAAAAATCATGTAACCGGCGATCAGTATCGGGAAAAGGCCGAATTTCGAACCCGTCAATACCATGGAATTAGAAGTGCAGACAGCAGCCCGCCGGATCGTTGCAGGATGCCTGATGAACCAAAGGGAGGGAGTATGAAAACATTTGCCGACAGGGCCTACGATCTTTTACGGACAGTGCCTGCAGGCCGTGTGACAACCTACAAGGAGCTGGCCCACGGCCTGGGTACCAAAGCCTACCGGGGGATCGGGCAGGCCATGAAAAGAAATCCTTATGCGCCCGAGGTCCCGTGACATCGGGTCGTTTCCGCATCCGGTCGGATTGGAGGCTTTGAAGGGCGAACTTCGGGGAGTTCCGTCCAGCGCAAAATCGATTTGCTAAAATCCGAGGGGATCGAAATCAGGGGCCGAAAAATCAAGAATTTTAACAAGGTGCTCTTTCGATTTCAGGAAATTCGCCGTTGATCACTCGGCCAGACTTTTTACAATTGTCAAAATGTTTTTCTTGGCTTTGCGAATGTGTTTTGACATGGCCTTTTCAGCACCAGCACTGTTTCCCTGGGCCATTTTTTCAACGATTAAAATGTGTTCTTCGCTCGTTTTCAAAGGATTGGTTTTATGCAGATGGTCATATCTGCGCGAGATTCTGATTTGGCCGTGCAGGCTTTGGAGAATATGTATCAACTGCTCATTCTCGCTGTAAGTGGCAATCAGATCGTGAAACTCCTCATCAGCTTTGATCAAGCCGACAAGATTCGCCGAATTGGCCTTGGTAGTATATCGCTCAATCAATTTTCTCAGGGCAAGAATCTTGCTTTCGTTCAGATTTCCGATGGCCTGCCGCACCGCCAGCATTTCAAGTGTCTCTCTCAAAGTATAAAGATTATCGACGTCCTTGGCTGAGTATGATCTGACCTTAAAGCCCCGGTTGTGATGAAACTGAACGAGTCCCTGCTCGGACAAGCGCACCAGCGCCTCCCTGACCGGTGTTCTGCTGATTCCCAGTTTGGTGGCAATTTCTTTATCCGATATTTTGACACCCGGCAGGATTTTGAAATTAATAATGTCTGATTTCAAATAGTTATAAGCTTTTAATTTGGTGTCGGTGTTTTTCATGCCAACAATTATGCCGACATTTTTGTATATTGTCAATTTCTTTTTGGAGGATCGATCAACTTCCGAGATTCGGTGATGAATTGAATGACTAGGATACAGGCAGCATTTCAGAATATTTGGCCGGCTATGCATCAGTATATATAAATATAATTATTTCAGCAGTATATAGAGTAATTGGGTCCTGGTTTTTTGATCTCGTTAAACTTATAGACCATCCCGGAGTTAATGGGAAGACGTCCTAATCTAATTGTTGTAGAAATAATCAACCCACAGCCAGTCCCGGCTGTTCCGAAAAAAACACTTGACATTATACATTTATGTCGACATTATAGCATGCAATATTAATCTGGCCTGTTGCGAAGAAAGGAATAAAAAATGAAAAAGCTTACAGGTGTTGCCCCGGCCATGATCACACCTTTCAAAAATGACGAATCATTAGATCTTGAAAGACTCGAAAAGCATGCGGCGCTTCTTTTTGACCAGGGTGTGAGCGGTCTGTGCGTATGCGGGAGCTCCGGGGAATTCGAATCCTTGAGTCTCGATGAATGTGTTCAGGTGTACCAAAAATCCGTCGAAGTTGCCAAGGTCAACGGGGGCTACATAATTGCCGGTCTTGGCGGCAGAAGCACTTGGGAAGCCTGCGCTTTTGCCAAGGCGGCCCAAGAGGCGGGGGCGGATGCAATGCTGACTCTGCCGCCGTACTATTACGGTTTTAATGAGGCCGAGATCTTCAGCTATTATGAAGACATCTCAAAGGCGAGTTCACTGCCGATCATGATTTATGACAATCCCGGGAAAACAGGCGTAAATTTATCGGTTCGGTTTATTGCAGAGTTGTTCAGACGAATCAATTCGGTCCAATATATAAAAGATTCATCGGCTGATGCCCGCAAAATATTCGAGCTGAGACAGGCCACCGAAGGACAACTTACCATCTTTGCCGGCTGGGACAGCTTGATGCTGGAAGGGCTATTGGCCGGTGCCGAAGGGATTGTATCCGGCGGATCAAATTTTGTCGCCGGCAAATCCGTCCAGTTATTTAATCTGGTGCAGGAAAAAAAGTATGCTGAGGCGCTTGAACACTATAGTTCCTTTCAGCCGTTGATATGCGAGGTGGAGGATTACGGCCGGCTGGCGACATGGCTGAAATATGCAGTCAAGCAGGTTCATCACGACATGGGAATACCTCGCCGACCATACAAGCCTATTGATGAACAGGAAGCAAAAACGATTGACTCGCTTTTAGCTCAAACCGGGCTGATCTGAAAATTATGTCTTCGATGGGCAGGTGGGGGCAGAAGTCAAAACCAATGTAGCCGTGAGCGCTGCTGTCAGAAAGGAGTGGGGAATGGAAATTTCGGTGCTGGTGGATCAACCTGGAGAGCTTTGTGAAGAGGCAATCCAAGCGTTGGCCGGGTGGGGCCAATTAATTGTTCCCTCATCCAATGACCGATCTGAACTTATGAAATACCTGCCCGGTGTGGAAGCGGTTCTATCATGGGGAAACACGAAACTGGATGCCGGTTTTATAAAAGCATGTGCCCCGCAAACCAAAGTCATCTCCATAACCGGCATCGGCGTCGATAACGTCGATCTGGAAACTGCTGAAACATGCGGCATTCGGGTCGTCAATACGCCTGGCGTCAATGCCAATGCCGTGGCTGAATACACCATCGGGGCCCTTATTTCGGCGATCCGTCATATTTATTCCTCCGCCGGGATGGTTAAGCAGGAGAAATGGGTCCAGGCGGATGAGTTCACATCCTGGGAGCTCAGAGGATCGACCATCGGTGTTATCGGACTCGGTTCGATCGGCAAAAGGGTCTGTCAGCTATTAAGCGCCTTTGACTGTGATCTGCTGGGATACGATCCCTACGTGGACAAGACCGTCGGTACAGACTATTGCGTCGATTTGGTCGATGTTGACCGTCTTTGCCGAAATTCGGATGCAATTTGTATCCATGCCCCTCTGACCGAGGAATCATTCCATTTAATTAACTCGGAGCGGATCGCTCTGTTGAAAAAACACACCGTCGTGATTAACGCCGGCAGAGCGCCCGTCGTTGATGAAGACCGCCTGTATCCGGCCTTAAAAAATCAAGACCTCGCCGGATATGTCACCGATGTATTCCCGGTCGAACCCCCGGATCTGTCCAATCCGATCTATAAACTGAACAATGTCATTGCAACCCACCATATCGGTGCGATGACGGATAAGGCCGTGGCGGGTATGCAGGCAACAGCGATAACCAACATCAAAGCGGTCATACGCGGTCAAGCGCCGTCGAACATCGTGGTTTAACAGTTGAGTTCTTGAAAAAGGATCTAGCATGGATTTCGGTCTAATGTATCGAACGATGCCTTTTTTTATCAAAGGCGCTTTTATAACTTTTTCAATCACAGCTCTGGCAACAGTGCTGGGGATCATGATCGGGACAATCGTGGCAATTGGTCGCGTTCGGGGTACCCGGATTGTATCCAAAATCGCGTTTGTCTATGTTACGGTGCTCAGGGGCGTCCCGCTATTAATAACCATTTTTATCATTTACTATGGCTTGAACGCCCTGATGACGATCAGCCCGTTCACCTGTGGCGTCATCGCCCTGGCGGTTGTCACCGGCGCCTATCTGGCTGAATCGATCAGATCGGGAATTATGGCCGTCGATCCCGGGCAGTTCGAAGCTGCAAGTTCGCTGGCATTGTCCTATGCCCAATGCATGCGGGTGGTCGTTTTACCCCAGGCGCTTCGAAATGCCTTGCCAGCCATGGGCAACGAGTTTATCACCCTGCTAAAAGCAAGCTCGTTGACTTCGGTTATTTCCGTTGTCGAATTGACCCGGGTGGCCAACCAACTCAAAACCGGAACGGGCAAACCCATTGAGATGTATATAAATGCCACGATTCTTTATTTGCTGATCGTAATATTTTTTACTTTTATTTTGAGTCGGCTCGAAAAAAAACTGCGCGTATCGGAAAAGGATGCAACCACCTAGCCTTTGACCCGCGAAATTGGAATGATGGAACTTGATCTGATATTCAATAGCCTGCCCGAGTTGCTCAAAGGCGCAGGCGTCACTCTGGTTCTGAGTGTCGTTGCCCTGATAATGGGCGCCTTGCTGGCCCTGCCGATCACCCTAATGCGCATCGCCGGTGGGATCGTCTTGAAGCCGATCGCCAGGATTATTATTACCGTGGTAAGAGGCACGCCGCTGTTGGTGCAGCTTTATTTGGTGTATTATGGGCTTCCGCACATCGGCCTGGTGTTTGATAACTACACCGTCGGATTCATTGTGCTGAGCCTGTATATGGGGGCGTATTTGGCTGAGATCTTAAGAGGCGCCATCGAGGCCATAGACCCCGACCAGACCGAAAGCGCTTACTCTTTGGGGTTGTCGTATTGGCAGGCGATGCGCGTTGTCATCATACCTCAGGCGATCAGATTGACTATTCCGCCGGGATCGAATCAATTCATCACGATGCTCAAGGAAAGTTCTCTGGTCTCCCAAATAGCCATCGTGGAATTGACTCTGGCAACAGTCCGCATCATCAGCTTCGAATTCAGGCCTGTGGAATTGTTTATCATGGCCGCCATAATCTACCTGGCCATTACCACCGGATTTGTCGTTGTGTTTACATGGCTGGAGAAAAAGTTCTCCATTCCGGGTTTAGAGCTAAAAAAGGTGTCGTGACAAAAATAGGAGATTCGGAGTTCATGAAGGCTGAACAGGGTGAAAAATCAAATATGCTGCTTGAAATTACCAACCTTCATAAAAGCTTTGGCGATAACCATGTATTGCGGGGGGTTAATTTAAAGGTTCAAACGGGCGACGTCGTCGTTATCATCGGACCAAGCGGGTCCGGGAAAAGCACCTGGCTTAGATGTGTGAATCAGCTGGAAAAATTCCAGTCAGGAGATATTAAGGTTTCGGGGCAAAGCGTCCAGGATCCTCAGCTTGACATTCAGAAACTGCGTGCAGAAGTCGGTATGGTTTTTCAGCGCCTGAATTTATTCCCTCACATGACGGCCCTGCGTAATGTGACCATGGCGCCCCAAATGATTTTAAAAGTCAAAAAGGAAGCGGCTGAACGTGAAGGCCGCGAGCTGTTGGCCAAAGTCGGACTTGCCGGGAAAGAACACCGCTATCCCGGTCAACTGTCGGGCGGCGAGCAACAGCGTGTGGGCATCGCGCGCAGTCTGGCGATGCATCCCAAGTTAATGCTGTTCGACGAACCTACCTCCAGCCTCGATCCCGAGCTGGTAGAGGAGGTGTTGCAGGTCATGAAACAGCTGGCTGAAGAAGGCATGACGATGGTTGTTGTAACCCATGAAATGGGTTTTGCCGAAGACGTGGCCAACCGTGTGGTTTTCATGGCGGATGGAAGCGTTGTGGAGGAGGGGCCGCCGTCGGTGATTTTTAAGGCACCAGCTGAGGACCGTACCCGGACTTTTTTAGCCCGATATCTTAAAGATCAAAATAAATCGCCGGTTTAGACCGGTTTGGCGTTAAGCGGCATCCTGTCGTCTGGGCGTTTGCATTCATTGTCGAAAGGAATTGGTCCTTTTAACACTATCAATGAGTTGGTAACTAGCATGAACCCGAAATACTGACAAAAGGAGGAATCGCAATGATTAAGCAAAGATCTACGATGTTGTTAATTTGTCTGGTTGTCATCCTGCCCTTGGCGGTGTGCCTGAATGGCTATGCCGGCGGCAAAGAGTTGAAAATCGGGACCGAAGGGGCCTTTCCCCCGTTTAATTTTTTTAATGAACAGAACCAGTTGGTCGGCTTCGAAATCGATTTTGCACGCGAAATGGCCAAAAGAATGGGATACGAGGCCGAATTCATAACCAGTGAATGGAGCGGGATTCTAACCAGCCTGCTGGCCAAAAAGTATGATGTTATTATTGCCAGCATGACCATCACGCCCAAACGGGCCGAAAAAGTCAACTTCAGCGACTGGTATTATGTCGATGGCGACATAACGGTGGTCCGGCAGAATAATAATGATATCAATAAAATCGCCGATCTGGCAGGCAAAGTCGTCGGTGTGACGACAGGTACCACCCAGGAGACCGCAGCCAAAGCACTGAACAAAAAATTCCCGCTCAAGGAAATCAAACTGTATCCGAGTGACATCGAAGGTGTTTCCGACCTTATCAACGGTCGCCTCGACGCTTTTATCGGGGCCAAACTTCAAATGGCCTATCGAATGAAAACAAAAAATCAACCCTTAAAAATAGTGGGCGAAAGACTCAATGACAGCTACAAGGGTGCCGCGTTCAGGAAAGATGAAACCAAATTGCTCAAGGACTTCAATATGGCCCTCGAGCAAATGAAGCAAGACGGCAGCTATGAGAAATTGAGCAATAAATGGTTTGGTCTCAATATCGGCAAGGAATAGGCTTTTGCCGGGCTTGCAGGATTAGATGAAGCAAGGGATTCTAGAACGGAATCCCTTGTGTCATCATTATACGGTTTGTTGCTGGAATCGACATTTTTAGAGCGCCAGCGATAATGAATGCTTCTTATTTCATGAATGGAATTTTACTCACGCTCAGCCGGTGATCTTGGCCTGATGGTATGCTAAATTCTTCTCCT
>Ga0209052_1000404_pt1 | contig 13244 bp, 7 predicted proteins | sample WorMetHEROISLAND_2_FD_187409 | JGI IMG/M metagenome (GOLD analysis project Ga0209052, IMG submission 187409) | Marine gutless worms symbiont microbial communities from Max Planck institute for Marine Microbiology, Germany - Olavius sp. 4 HERON... | ecosystem: Host-associated > Annelida >...
GTGACAGAGGCACATGGGTGTGAACAACTTGCCCAGAGTTGTTACTCGGTAGCGGACAGGCCGGGAGTCGAACTCGCGACCTTTCGATCACGAGCCAACGCCCTACCCACTGAGCCACCGAGCCACGTTTGTGTATGTACGTAGCTTATTATTGTATTTTGGGTTTTTTTGTGTGTTGGTTTGATTGATTTTGCTGTTAATTTTTGTTGTCTGTACCAGTGCAAGTGATTGCCTGGAGTACCGTCTCTGAAATGACCGATAATATGTGTTGAGCAGGACGTTAAACCTTACTCACTCACTCACCGTTTGGTCTATGACAAACTCTTCTGCCAGCTGCTCCTGTCTTCTGCATCTCTCTTGAAAGTGACATAGTCTTTACTTGTGATGTTGCTGAGCCTTTGCAGGTGCTTTCATCCTCTCGTTGCTTTGCCCAACATCCTGCCCTCCATTATGTCCCGTAGCAGTGAATCATGCCTCAAGATGTGTCCTATCCGTCTGAGTTTGCGCTGCTGTACTGTGTCCAAGATGTTCCTGTTTTCATGCACTCTCTGCAGTCAGCACACTATGGAACAGACATCAGTGATGTGAAGAAGACTTTTTGCGAAGAACAAGTTTTTTTTACAGCATCAGCTTCTTTAACATAAATCATCTAAACAGTGCACACATGTCTTGAGGACTACAATACTATAATCCTGTCACGTATTCAGGATGTAGTTAATTCCTCGGCCAGAGACTAGTTATAATCATGCTGTCTACATAACAGTTGTAGTGACTTACAGGCCCTGGTGTCATTTTCAGTTTGGTGCTGTGTGTGTTAATTTGTGAGATATTACTGTTATTCATCTCTGTTAGTGTTTATATGCTTTTGGTGGGTGGTAATGCTGTTTAAATTATTTTCAAAAGTGTGTGGGTGTATTGGTCATATTCTGGATTTTGTAAAAATTATGCGAGAATGTGAATTTATGTGTATTTATTTTTCTGAAGGGAAATTTGCGATAATATGGTGCAGGAATTTGACATGAAAGTATTTATTTTTCAAGTCAATAATATGTATAATTTGCTCTTTACATTCAAACACTAGGCAGGTTGTGTATATACTGTAGTCTGAATGTATTTTCTACTGTGGCATCTCATTGTGTGACAAAACGTAAGTAGACACACGATACTGCATTTTTGTTTCCAGTGACATGTGTTGCAAATCAGATATTATGTGCATTGCTGCAGTGCATTTGTGTTAACTGTAGGTGTAGTGATAACAGTGCGTCATCCGCTTGTGCCGAGAAAGCTGAACCAGAAGGCCCATCGGTGAAGAAACATGCCACTGATATGATGGCAGTAGCACTGGAGCGGAAAAAGAAGCTAGACAAGGACAAGAAAAAGACGCTAAAACGACTGTGATATTAAACATGTGGTCTCGTTTGTACAAAAGTCTGACTCTCGTTTCGTCATCCCATCTGTGGATGCCTCTGCTCTATACCATCATTTTGTAGTACTGATACCAAAGTGTTTTGGACTATATTTCTGAATTGTACTTAACAAAACATGATTCTGTGCAAATGGCATTAGCTGTTGCATTTGTAAGTTACATTGCTAAGCTTGGTTTATATTTATTTGGTCAGAGATCATACACCCAGTTCATTTGATCTTATGGGTAGATGAAATTGAGCTGTGTATTTGTGTCATATACGGCCACTGGGCCTCAATTAGTCGCCTGTCTGGTTCGGTTTACGGCCTAGCTTGTTTAGACAACCCTAGTTTGGGGTCTGGTCTGCCCAACCAACACATCCCATTTTGCTGATATTACGTCGGCCGTATTTCCATTACTAGTTTTCACAAAACAAAGTTAACAAACAGTTCTAGATCTTGGGCCACATTCTTCAAACTTCTTTGGAAGATTTCTTTTCTTACGAAAGGATGCACATTTTCGAAACTTCTTAGCATCTTCGGAAGATGTTCATAGTAATAGAAAATGATGTGTATTTTCGAAACTTCTTTGGAAAGATCTTACGAAATACATAGGAAAGCACTGACCTTGTCTTACAGAAGAAAGCTGCATAATAGTAACAACATTTTTACAAAAGTATGCCATGTTGACACTTAGCTTAGACGTCATATGTGGCGTCATGTATTATTTGCATCACATTGCTGTTAAATTGGCAATGAGTAAGTAAAGCAAAGTATTTGAGATTTTAAACTGTGATTGTTGCCTTGGATCGACTTACTGTCCCCTTTGACTGAAGCCCAGCCCACAGGTTGTGGGTGCGACTGTGGCCTCTTCACGGACTTACAGCAAAGCTGTGAAGACGATTTCTGCAAGTGTTTCATATGTTGTCCAAGGCTTTCTGTATTATATTTATTTCAGTGTGAGCAGCTAAGTATTTATATGCATGTATGTGTTGTCTGTAATATTATGGTTATATTCACCAACAGAGTTAAATGGATATTAGGAGCACAGTTGTTCTGCATATCTATCTTTGCATCGTCTCTAGCGAATCTTTAACCACGAATTATAAAACTTGCCATTACTTTAATGTGGAGTTTGTTGTAAACATTATTCAGCATGTCTATAAAGTACTTGCAGAATTTTAATAGTTTTTGTATGTGTTTTCAGTAAACATGACAAAGGATTGTGCAAGGCCTTTATGCTATTTAAACGACACTCATCTCGCACTGGTCATACTCTTTTCACAACTTTCGACTGCAGTCGTGCGTCATAAAGCAAACGACGGTGTAGTCTATGTGATCTGAGCGTGGTTTAAGTACGATGCTGCACTGTCTGCAGTGGTATAAGCTTATCTACTCCAGCGGTGCAGTATCTAGTACTTAATAACACTAAGATTAAGCATGTGAGATGTTAAACGCGTTGATAAAATGGTACACTGTCTTAAATAGTTTGCATGTGGCAATAAAAGCCGGTCTGTGTGTATTGTACCAGAGCTCCTGTGTTCTATCAGTTTTTCTTGCACTCTTTGTTATGCGGCTGTACCAACAGGTCACATTCCGGGTCTTTTGCCCCATATGTCAGCCCCTGTGAAGCAGGGTTCCCACGCCTCCTGGAAAGTCCTGGATGTTTTTCTTGAACATTCCAGGGCCTGGAAAGTCCTGGAAAATTATTTTGGTCATGGAAAGTCCTGGAAATAAAAGCTCGTGGAAAGTCATGGAAAAATATCATTCAAAGTCATGCATTTGTCTAGTGGTTCAAATGACCATATGTGTATAAGTTCCATCTGAATTCTGAACAGCTAACGTCCACATTTTGCCTCGTGCTGAATTTTCAGCAATGGACTACACTCTGAATATTGTAAGAAAATGCCGTTTTTTTCTTTATATTTAAACATTCGTGGGCTCCAAAAAGGTCCTGGAAAATTTTTCATGGGGTCCTGGAAAGTCCTGGATTTTTTTGTCAGTAAAAGAGTCGGAACCCTGGTAAGTGGTAAAGGCTCCTAGCTCCAAAAGCAAGGCACAGCTAAACCGTAATTTGTGTGAACGTTCCCGAAGCGCTGGAGCAACTGGTGTGCCAATTTCAATTCAAAACTGGTCAAATTATCGGATGTCCGAAACCTCCGGAATACGGTGCGTATGTCATTCAAGTTGCAGCAGGCCTGTGCATGGACACTAGATGGACGGCCCCATGCATGTTGTCACGTGGCCTGCCGACGTGTTATTGAACGCAAAAATAATGCCTCTACCAGTGCAGACACGACTGTTGAACACAAATACTGTTTGAAACTGTGCATCTGTTTGAAAAAAAACACATTAAAAACAGCAGCTGACCATGCAACACAACACATGCTTAGTTACACGGTAAGTGGAACAGACATACACTGTCTCCAGAAAAAGTAGTTCACCAAACTCATCGATAACTTTGTCAATTCTCAACGGATTTCAAAAATTCTTCTACAGGCACACTGTGGTAAACGTGCATTAACCTGATTATTAAATGTCCTCCCACACCTTTATTGTGTTGCTACACTACCTGGTGAAGCATATACTTTCAGAAATCACCATACTCAGAATAAAATCATATGCAAGAACTTACACTCTGAAACAATTAAATGTAAAGTTCGGTTATATTATAGTGCGCTCTAAAGCTTAGCTTAAAGCTTAGTGTAATCTAGCGCACTAAACCACCGTAACCACACCATAACCACTTAACGGTCACAGATTATAGAAGACACCGTAAAACCCTCTTGCCTGTCCAAGAAATTAATCTCAAAAGCATGCACGCCAGTAATCCTGAAAAAATTTATTCAGCCGGGTCTGGGGATTGAACCCAGGCCCGGCTGATAACAGTTTCAGGCTCAGCGTGCACTGTGCCAATGAGCCACAGAGACAACCGGGACAACAGAGACAACAAAATGCACTAATTTTCATACTAAAATTAAAATCTTTATTTCAAATACATCATTGGTACATTTAGCAGAAAATTTGCAATAAACCGATTGCTGAATATCTGAACGTACGTCAAACACATCTTATAAACGTTAGTATGGTTTGATATTTCAGACATCTGACGTAATCTTTAATAATAAGATAAGATCACTAGCCACTACTACTAATGAAACAATTCTGAACACAGGCGAATATAACAACACCGTGTCTGACTTTCCTGCACTGTCACCCAGTGCACAGAAACAGACTGTCACACTATCAACATCTTTTAAAAACAATGTACTGTATACCGCTTGTAGAAATAGCGACAAAAATGTGCCAAATGAACAAAACCATTCAGTTACTTGCTGCTAATAACAATGAGCATATTATGGAATGATTCGGTCAATTATGTTAAGTTTCTATACCGATGACATTATTTGAAGTAACGCACGTTACACAGACACTCAGTTTGATACAATAATTCACTAATAACTTGCACACAATATTACCAAGAAACGTTTGTGGGGCAACTACATTGGTCATTGTAAAGGGATGTAACTGCCTTCACCTCTTGAACCAAATTTAACAATTAAATGTTAATTATTATTAACATCTACATTCTACAGTTCTGAATAATGACGAGCCTACAAAAGCATGCTCCTACAGCTAATATACAGTGTGTCCACAAAACTTCCCCGCTGAAAATCTTGAAAGAACAACCACGGACCTGCATGGAATGGAATGAAAAGAAATTTAACACACAACGTGACACCCATTTGGGTCACCAACGCAAAATTTTGTTGAAATCCATCCTTCTGTTTCAGACTTCAGAGATTTTCATTTTTTTTCAAAGTGGAGTAACAGACGTGCATTTTCCAACATGACGTACAAAATGTCGCCAAAAAGAAGATCGAGGTTTAATCAAAATGCTCAGTCTTGAAAAATGACACTGTGCTAAAAGATTAGTGGCTGAACCTCAGTGTACCAGTGACATTATCGACTGTGTAAGGGGGACACTTGAGCATGTTATTTAAACATTTGAACCTTTTCAGCTGACATTAACTGTGTTTGAAAACTCTTAGCATCGGGCAGTGTTACTTAAAATACGACGTCTGCGAAGACACAGCAGATTTCTGCAAAACTACATTACAGTGCTTAGAATTAATGTCATTTTGTGTGTGTAAAATTATATTTAACTCGGAGCAGGTATGTGCTTGTTATTGCAAAATGTTTAGGGGAACCACTTTTTTTGTGGACACAGTGTAGAAGAAATGTACGGTTAGATACGAATGATAAGTTTATAAATCTAGAAACTCTGTATAACTGCATAGCCAAAGTAGAAATCTGCTTATAAACAGTGCAGTCAAAAAGCCGCCAGGTTTTGTTGAAACTGCCTCAAAATACTTATTGAACTGCATTTTATGCCAGCTGCAAAGGCATCGGCAAATATGCAAAAATGTGATCAAGAAAAATCCCAGCAGACGTAAAGTCCATCGCAACACTATCTTGTAAAATAATAATTTCGGCTTTCGGATAATAATAATATACAGTGGCGTATTTAGGGCGAAGCCTTTTTGTAAACTGATACATAAATTGTGATGTTGCAGCAAGCAAAAGGATGCAGTATGTGAGTGCCGACGGGAGAGAATGGCAGGTTGACCCCCCCCGCCATTAAATATGCCACAGCCAATAAATACAACAAAGTGTACTGATATGGTCCGCTGCAAATTGTGTCTCGGAAAGGCGAGCGTTAACTAGTACACCAACAACATAATACTATGAGATAGTCAAAATCATGGGACGGCTAAATCACATGATTACTGCAAATGAAAATAAATTACTAGAGCCATGAAACAAATGGCAACAAAAGCCCATGTTAAGGGTGCATTCATATAGACGCGAGTCCGAGTACCCGTATATACGGGTTCCAAGAAACACGAGTTTGCACGTATTTCAATGGCAGCCGTTGACATTGATACGAGTTCTGTACGAGTACGGGTTACCTGTGAATTTCACTCGTATGAGTAGTTTCTGTGCTGGTGGTGTTTTTATTCAACTCGTATGAAGTCAACAACACAAAATTTGTAGTAATTTAATCTACACTGGCCATGACGCATATTTGACATCATAAATTTTGTCATTGTTAAGTAGTTCATTATTAGGGGTGCACAATTATCAACGATGTATTGTTACTTTTTTCGCAAAGCATTTTCTCGATTCAATTTCACTGGAGATTGTCAATAGACACGCGTTGAGTTATGTGCTTGTACACTCGTGCGGGTAAAGCTAGTACGAGTGACAGACAACCCGTAAACGGAAACCCGGACTCGCGTCTACGTGAACATAGACTAAGTTTTGAAGACTCGCGTGGTGAATTGTCATCCATCGACATGCACGCAGCACAAAACACACATCTACTGCCTCGGTAACTGCATGCGCTTCATCTGGTTAACAAACCACTGTTCTAACTGTGCGTGATGACTGAACGTTGTGTGTTTGGACTGGGCATGAGAGAAGACGGACAGAACGTCATCAGTGAACGCTTGGAAACTGCTGTAGTATCTCTTTGCCAGCTGCAGTCGCACTCGAGAAAAATCTGCACATCAACAACAGCCACAACTCTCAATAATTAACACATTTATTCATTGAAAAAGACAGAAACGGACAGACAGAAAGAGGATATATAATACTACCATGTCACTTCCGCACCTTCTGTGGCTGTCTTCCGGTCCTGTCTCAAGACACATCTGTTTGACATATCATATCCCGACCCCGTGTGATTGTACAGTGCCTGCGCAGTGACACTCGTTGCTTTCGGACACTATAATCGTTCTTGTTACTTACTTACTTACTTACTTACTACCAATAATACTATCGATACTTACTACGTTATTACACCCGATGCTAACACTGAAGTTTGCCTGCTGCACTGGCACATGCAAAGGACCTTCCACAGTTCAACACGAAGTGAAAAAAGGTAAAAAAAGAATTGTTGAACCATTTAGGCCTATATCAGACACCACGGACACAGGTCTTCTGTTACACGTCTGAATTGGCTGGGAGATGAACACCAGACAACTAGAATATAGTAAGTAACAAGAACAAATTCACAAATAACCACATACGACTCTAACGCCACTAGCAAAAGCCAGCAAATTCAGCTTAACGTCCAAATTCCATTACCTTTTTCAACCGTTTGTACAACAAGAAGAAAAATTCATCACATTACTGTTCATCACTAGAGGGGCACATACAAAATTTGGCGGTGATAACTGGCCATTTTGGAGCAAAAAGTAACGGATAAACATCGCATAAACAGTACACACAGTGTTTGAGACATATGACCAGTGCCAGCTTAATGGTTTCATTAGGTTATGACATAGAGAAAAATCAACCATGCAGCTGAAAGACAAAGAAGAATGCAGTTCAACATGGCAACACAAACATCTTTCTAATACATAAGTCAAACTGTTATTACCGTCCGTATTGTTTTCGTCACAGTTTTTTCTCTGTGACTACGACAACTCATGAACTGCTGTAGATTTTGCACGAACATGTACCACCTTGACAACTGCTCGAAACCCAGAGAATTTCAAGGTCACAGGACCGCATTTCTGGATTCTTTACCATTGCAAGATAGGGCAAAAAAACTGTGTGGACATAAAAAATCATGAACCGCTGCATTCAGATTGATGAAATTTTGCATAAACATATAACTCAACAACTTCTAGAACCCTGTTGAATTTCAAGGTCAAAGGTCAAAGTTAATTTTTTGGTCAGTGGACCAAGTTCACCAAATTGTTTTCAGCGAACATGAGAAAAACAGTTGTTGATAACGCCGTTTTCCACTTGTCGATTTCTTGATGCATTCCAGAGATATTTGTGATTAGAGTCCAGAGTTGTCCGAAATCTAGTGCACTGTTGATAACTCATGAACCGCTGCACTTAGCTTGATTAAGTTACGCATGCACATGTACCTTGACAACCTCTAAAACCCTATGGAATTTCAAGGTAATAGGTCAAATTCAAGGTCGCATATTTTTTTTTGTTTTTCTGTGTGCATGACGCTCCCCACCGTGGTCTGCCACCTTGTCGTGGTGGTGCCATGCACCGATGACCCGGACGATTTTTTTTAATCTGAAGGAGAGGAGCTAACCAAGTGCAGACCGCCTGATAGGAACAACCATACTACACGTCACCAGCCCCAAGTGGCTGGTGATTTGTTCGGCTTCACAGCCGATGTTTCGGCTTTATAGCCGATTACTGTGACCTTCTGGTTACATCGGGGCTGCGCATTGGGCCGAAATGATACGGCCTCAGTGCTGGGCAGGTGTAACAACCTGCCCACCCCGAAGGTAAGGTAAGGTAAGGTGCATGATGCTGCAGCTACCCGAGGACAGTACTTAGCCTTGAGCAAGGCTTGATGATCTGTATAACAAACAAATAGGCGAACTCACCAAGATGGACGTCGCTGGTAACAGATCCATTACTCAACTCCTTTACATTCACACATACAACAAATATAGTTAAGACTCGACGTACAAGACTTGGCGGTTACAAGAAATCAGCAAATAACCACAGACTACTACAATGCCGTGCTTCATTTCTAGGCAAAACTCAGTCTGAACACTGGGTTCATTAAAGTTTATGCTCTGGTATCATTTACAGCTATATTGCACTTTTAGAATCGATACCACAGTTACGGATTACGAAACAAATTGATGATAATTATGATAAATAATCATACATAAATCATAAAACTTCCGAATAATGACAATGTCTTTGCAGTAGACAGGGTGACCACTCTCCAGACACTCTGAAATTCCCTGACATGTCCCTGACAATGTGCGGCACTCATGCCCATGTTAAGTGGTAGTCATAGCATGCCTGTAGTACTAGTTTTAATGTAAATGATCAAACTATCAAGTTCACAATTATCTCATAATTAATGATTACGAAGGATGAAATCACTATGTATATATGTAGCTATGCAATGTTTTTGAAGGAAATGCTAATATTCATCTAGTAATGAACAGTTTTGGGACACTTTTCCATGACAAGATTTTTTTCCCTGACATTTCCCTGACAATTCCCTGACTGTTAAGAACATCCCTGACATTTCCCTGACATGTTCCAAATTCCCTGACATTTTTTTCTAGTTTCAGTTATCGGTCATTCCTTCTTTTTAAATTTTTCTATCTCAGACTTCATATCTCTCCCATAATCGTCTGTTTCTTGATTTAAAAAAAAAATACTTTCAGTTCCATTTGAAACACTATTAGTTTATTCTAGTTCATGCGCTAGATTAAACTGGCAGCTTGCGGTCAGTTTTTCAGTGCAAATCATCTCTATCGGATCGTATCGTAACCTCTTACAAATGACAGAGCAGACCTCGAGATGCTTCAACAGACGTGATGATTCCACCCAGCGTCTGTCGCTGCCGCCGGGTGCTGTTGGCCGCTGGTTTGACAACGTCCTGCGATTTATACACTCCGGGCAGACGTACGCCGCCATCAGTTCAACCTGACTGGCAGTGACGCCGACGCACGAGCCATGGAACCAGCGCGAACACGTGTCACAACCGATGTAAAACCTGACCGCCAACAAACCACTCACAGTTCAAATAACACACACACAGTTCAGTTCAGTTCAATAGGATAGTTTATGTTCGCCCAATTCTAATAGCTAAGTAGCTATCACGAACGTGCTAGTTCAGGCCATCGTCGTCGTCGTCTAGTGCCATCCTCCATAAGAAGGGTTGGCGGCGCGTAGTATCCCTCTCCAACGATCGTGATCTTCCGATGCTGCAGCCGCTTCGTTGATCTTCATCCCAGTCCATTCGGTGATGTCATCTATCCAACGCCGGCGTTGACGTCCACGAGGTCTGTAGCCTGGTACACATCCTTGAACGATTTCCTTCTTGAGACTTTCGTATTTCCGCGTTGTATGACCATAAAATCCGAGATTCAGTGATTTCACACGGTCCAGAAGTTCTCTTTTCAGTTCAGGCCATAGGCCCCACTAAATAGTTCAGTTTTCAGATGGCGACAGAAGCAGGATGATGATGACAAGTCAAGGTGAACGGCTGTTGGAAGTGAGTTCCAGGCTGTGGGACCGGACACGGAGAAGCTGCGTGATCCGTATCGTGACAGTCGATAGCGTGGGATTCTCAAGTCACGGCGTGAGCACGACCGTAGACACGAGCGACCAGATGCTGTTGACACCGGGATGCACATGTCTGTGAGGTATACGACGGTGCCGTGCACACACACACACAGCCATTTCAATGCCCGTTTTCCCGAGCAAACCCCGGTTAGCCTGCTGCTGCCATGCTTTCCATTCTCCACACATTCGTCATTGTGTGGAGACGGACAGACATGCCAGCCTGGACAATGGCACGCCAGCCTTTCACATTACATGTTCCTATTCTGTGCATTGACCTCCATCGTCGTACTTAACCCAAACAGCATAATATATAAAGCTTTATTCACCACATGGGTAGCAAACAGACAGACAGACAAAGATAGACAGAAAACAATACAATGACAAAACACACGAGAAGAGGGAAAAAAGAAAAAAAAACACCATCCAGTTCACAACTTCAACGCAAACAGTCCATTAATAATTGAATTAGTTGAGCATGACAATTTATGAACAAACGGCGATCTCCGGTGTCTTAGTTCAATGTCCAATGCAGACAAACCAGTACCAGCTTGGATAAGATCAATAGCTTCATCTGTACTAACCTTAAAAACTTTCCAATAAACACATCTCCATGCTCGACATAACTGTGAGGTCTCACTGCGAGTTTAATATCCAAAGTTGAAGCAATTATAAACACAAAAACTCGTAGGTTGTGATGCTGTGCTAAACAGTGACATCATGATTGAATGTGGTTCATCTCCCGAGCACTTTAATCAACCGTTCTTGATCACAGAGCCGACTCATTACTTGTCTAACAGGTCCATTTCTACATTACCACTCCAGGTCAGGTTCCTTCAACAGGGATATTTTGAAGGCTCAGCAGTTACGATGGAGCGACAGTTAGGCCGTGCCCGCATGTAAAATACAATATCCGCAATAACGGTTTGCAAACGTTTTCTGTTTTACATGTAACCACGGCCTTACACGACAAAATCAATAGAAAAATCAACAACGTATTACATATGTTTCCATAACCCCAACAGCAACTGTAATGCACTGTCGATTTTCACCGATGCAGACCGGGCATGATGACGGGACTGGTTGAGGGCATCAGAGGACGTGGAAGACCGAGGGTGTGCTGGTTGGACAACATCGTGGCGTGGACTGGGACTGGCCTGTCGGGGACCAGCTTGTTGCACGCTACACGTGACAGACGTCGCTGGTCGTCGGCTCTCATCTACGCAGCCAACCGTCGCTACGCGACGACGGCCTTGTGACACGACAGACCGGGCACTAGAACATTTATGTCTAAGACTGTGAGCACAGAAGCATACTTAGATGCATCGTACGGCGTCCGACAGATGCAGTGAAGTTCTTCCATCTCGGTCCTGGAACTGTTGGCGCTGCAGCTCGGGCAGACGAAAGAGCTGAGGCTCTGAACGTTGTCGGAGCGGACTCCAACGCACGACCCGTGATACCACTCGCTGCACACGCTGCAGCCAACATAGAACCTGCAACACACGTACAGCAGCAGCCGTGAGTGAGTGAGTAAGGTTCGACGTCCCACTCGACACATTTGTGACATTACGGCACCTAAAACTAATTCGTTCCATAACATAACATAACATAACATTATAGGTCATTTCAGAGACGGTCCTCCAGGCAATCACTTGCACTGGTATGGACAACAAAAATTAACAGCAAAATCAATTAAACCAACACAAAAGAAACCAAAATACAATAATATACTATTACACATGCACACAAACGTAATACTAACTATACCAATACAAAACTAAAAGCCTGGTTTAGGCGCCTCTTATGCCACCCAACAAGGAAATGGAGTGGGCCTATTCTACATCGCCGGACCAACACGGGAGATGTACAGCAGTAGCACGTGCGATCACTTACTAGCTAGCCATGTAATAAATAATTGCACACAACAGATCAACTAACACACATTAGCACATGTTACTCTCAATCAATCAATCAATCAAAACACATTTGTATAGCGCTGTATGTCACGAACGAATCAGAGGCACTGCATAATGGCAGAGACTGTTCATGTTTACAATAGGCAATATCAAACAGTTCCGTTTTTAAGCTACACTCTTGTGCTGAGAAGTTCGGCGGATCTACAGCTATACGACAGTGAGTTCCAGACAGAAGGAGCGCTAATGCTAAACGCTTTCGCTGACAGCGCTAGCACCATCCGAGGTACAGTAAGTAACAATTTGTCCGATGATCGCAATGTGCGTGCTGGTAGATAGTCGTGGATGAGATGATGTAGGTAGGCCGGGTTGCCAGTTGATCTCGTCCTGTATGTGATGACTGAAAGCTTGTAGTTGATCCGTTGACGAGCAAGCAACGAGTGGAGCTGCTGACGTAGCTCGGTAGCACTGGCGGAACGTGGGGCCTGACACACCACTCTTGTCCTTCTCAGCTTATGAGGAAAAGTATGACTAAAAAATCGACTACAATGTTGCAACTTTTGACATTTTACATTATCTGCAGCTACAACTACTACTACTACTACTACTGCTAATATTACTAGTATTACTACTACACTGTGTCTCAAAAAAAACGTCACCCTTTTTATTTTTGTGATATCTTTGTCAAACTTCATCCGATTCTGCTAATTATTGGCACAGACGTGCCCCAGGAAATTTGAAACAAACTAATGTACATGCTCAATTCATATCTCGTTTTATATGTTCGTACTGTAC
>Ga0209052_1000405_pt1 | contig 13243 bp, 12 predicted proteins | sample WorMetHEROISLAND_2_FD_187409 | JGI IMG/M metagenome (GOLD analysis project Ga0209052, IMG submission 187409) | Marine gutless worms symbiont microbial communities from Max Planck institute for Marine Microbiology, Germany - Olavius sp. 4 HERON... | ecosystem: Host-associated > Annelida >...
AAACATGATGTTTGATCCTTAATGGAGTACTTTACTTACTTACTTGGTTTTATAAGTTTTATCACTTGATTTTATACTGAAAAAGTTGAATTAATATGCCGAGAGACACAAAATTTGGTTTCTGGTAGCTACTGTATTTTTGCGTTAGTCCGTGACCACTATTTTAATGTGAATACGTCGTTCTGATGTCCTGAAAATTGTCCTGAAATTTCAATTATTTTCTGTCCTGAAAATGAAAATTTCGTGTGCCCAGGCCTGAATTTGGTCATGTTTTGTCGTGGTCATTGGAAGTGGCAGTATGCTGAAGCAGATCCACCAGTGTTGAGCTGTCTAGTGTTTTCATGATGGTTGTGACGTGAACTGTTGTTTGTGTTTGTCAGTCTGTCGGTGAAGCGTCCATTGTAACGCCAACAGATTCGCAGTCAGTCTACGAGGACGACGTACATCGATCGCTGGCGGTTTGTCTGTTTGTCAATCGCTCGAGTTACTTAAATTACATGCTTCGAGATTGTAATGAAAACATCGGTTTGCTTAGCTATTCTGGACGCTTATTTTGTAGCTTTGTTAAGTGTCACAGCTGGCTTTTTAACAACTAATGCTAATTTTGTAGTCAAAGTGTAACAGTCATTTGCTATTGTATTATATTGAAGTGGTTTAACTTCCGTGTAACTGATGGCTTATTTGAACTATCTTTATTACAGTAATGTAACATTGCTCAGAGGATGCATTGTGACTAGCGCATTAGAGGTTATTTTCAACGTTATGCGCTCTATAAATCCACGTTTTACTTACTTACTTACTAATAGGCCAATTAAGCAAAAACGAAAGGCAAAACAGAAGTATCTGTCAGTGATTGATGTGGTGTTTCGGTGACTTGATGGTTATCAGTCATGTTAAACGTCCTGCTGCAATAATTTGTATTTTTGTATGGGGTGGGTGGGCACTTAACCAGAATATTTCATGAATAAAACGTGTTTAGTTAAATAAAAGTAGTGGTTTAGTTTGGTCGATCGTTGCAAGGTAATTCAGAAATAGAAATTGTTTAGTTTTATTCAGTTAAATAATTTTTTTAGTGCCCAAGGTACTCAGTTCCCTAGGGCTGAAGTATTAGACTAAGCAAATTTATGTCTGAAATGGTCACGGTGCGGACTCGGAAATTGTGAACGTGTCTGCCAGGCAAGCCGCGTTGAATCGTTGGATGGCAACAGACAAGCGCTGGAACAAGAAAGTTGTTTCTCGCGGATCAGTCGTCGCATCCGTCAAGCGCCTTCCGATTTGCGTCAGGAATTCTTGGGCACTGACACTCATGGGGCCAAGTGTTTCCATGGCCACTGGAAAGAAATCGTGGGTCCCGCTGAGAGAGCTGTACTTCATTGTCTTTCTCTCAGCTGCAGTCTCAGCGGCACTGGCACTGGTCATAGCACTCTGCTGGAGATAGGCGTTACCCAAAGTGTCGACTACTGTGACGTTAAATAATTATTTAACTGAATTATTATAATAAAACAAAAGCAGTACGTTGTTAGTTTGTTTTGGTCGATGGTCGTTGCAGAGTTCCGGCTTGTTGAGTGGTGCGGTGCCGTTGCCGGTGGCCTACGAAGTGACGGTACAGAATGACAACAGTGACGACGTGAGGCTCAGCGAAGAGTCGTCAGACTCTGCGCCAGCATCTCCTGCTATGCACGGTACAACTACACCGAAACTGTCCACTCAGTTATTGTGATTATATGTATATAATATGGAGTGATAATGTTATTATCTAAGGGCGCTTGCAGAGCCCAAACCTTCGCTGTGACTGGTAGTGCCATCTTGTGAATAAAACTGAATTTATTACATCTGGTGTATGTGTCCTTGAAAAAATAATTTTTGTATTTAGACCATAACTTGGGTTGCAAGTAAAATTTCATCACTTGGTCCCATTCCCCCCCTGCACAGAATGTCGTGAAAATCCTATTTTGGGAGGGGGTGGGGCATGGCCTCACAGTCAATTACATTTCAGTGGTAAGCTGGATCGCGATCCGTATTTGGAAATGAAAGGTTTGCAATGTCGGAATGTTTCTGGTTTTGTTAATGTTTTCTGTGTTGTTACACTCAAACAACTTTTCGAAAATGTCGAATATCGAAACGTCGTTGCTTTTATTAAACGTACAAACTTTTGTCGTAGTATATAACGTTGTTTTGTATTGGCTTAATAGCCTTGATCTTACCAAGTTTTTATAACACATAAGTTAAATGCTTTTAAGCATATGTGGCACTGAATGGCCTATTTTGTGCTGGTGTGCCGTTACGAAACTACTCACGCACTCACTCAGTTTCTGTGCGTATGAAGGTCAGTCGTCTGCAGTTGTGGATGATGAAGACGATGATGATGACGATGATGTGGGACTACCGACTGCAGACAGTGCTGGAAGAATCTCCCAGGCAGACTACAGCTTGAGTCCGGCTAGCACTCCGTGCTCCCCACGTCCAGATTCACCTCACTCGTCGTCTTCGTCGTCGTCTCGCGATTTTGACGTCGTTTTATGATCACAAGGTGTCACCGGCGGAAGAAACTGTACTGATCGGATCACGTTTACCGTAAAGCTTCTAATATAAGCCCCGGCTTCTATTGGAACAAATGTCCTAGAGCCCACAGCTTCATTGGAGACCTTTGAGCCTCGGCTTTGGTTAAAACATTGTCAGCATGCCATATTTAACGTTTTTCTGTATACAGCGTTCGTTATTTCTAATACAGTGTAAAACATGTTTACGTTTCATTTTGTCACAAGCAGTATATGCCGTGACCTATTTCTACACTGTCTGCAGTGTACATCGTCACTATCAGTGTCACATCTGGCAAGTTGGTTCCAGTTGGACACCCGGCTTCTGTTCGAGACCCGAGGCTTTTATTAGAAGTTTTGTGATGTGGATCGCTTTCTTCTTCCATCGTATACCGAGGATGCATGAAAAATCAGTTAGCCGGTTTATATCATTTGCTCATGTCATGAGAAGGCTGACCCACTACCTTTGATTGAGTATGTCGAGTCATTCGCATTAGTGTGGCAGGTAACACTGTGTGATCCCATATGGCAGGTGACGCTCTGTAGCTCTGTCATGGATTTATCCATAAAGAGCTATACGTACCTTTACCTTTATTGGTATAGTTCGATTGTTCATGTGTGCATCTTTTGTTAGTATTACGTTTGTGTGCATGTGCATGTGTATGTAGGCAGTATGTTATGTATTTTGTTTTTTTTTGTGTTGGTTTGATTGATTTTGCTGTTAATTTTTGTTGTCCGTACCAGTGCAAGTGATTGCCTGGAGGACCGTCTCCGAAGTGACCTCACTCACTCACTCGCTCTCGTAATACATATCAAGGAAACATTTGTTAATGGCAGAAATCTTTTATCTTGTGCTCAGGTATGCCACAACACCAGTGCATTTGCCTGTATGACATTTAAGTAAGTAAGTAAGTAAATTTGTATTGCGCACAATGTCAACGGGAAAACCCCGCTGAATCCGAGGCGTAGTTTTCAACTGACAGGGAAGTTGTACTTGTAGTGTATTTTGTCTGTCATCTAGCTGTTGAAAACATTTTGATGAAAACATTGTGGCTGAGATAATAGAATTGACCACTGGTGTTCTGGAGTTTTGCCGCTATTCTGGGTTTGCATGATACTATTTTGTGAAATAGTTGGACACAGTACACTTTCTATTAAGTTGTTCATACCTGTAGGCTGTAGCGGAAATGAGGAATTATTCATCATTGCCCTGTTATCTGATCCATAATGTTTTGTACTTTGTATTTCAAGAGTATCAGGCAGTCTATGAGCAAATACATCTATGTATTTATGCTACTCTGATGTACGTAGATTCTCGGCTTGTACATGGCCATAGTATTGCAATTTCCTTCTCTTGTCAACATGCCATAACTTTTTCTGTAGCCTACACAGCGTTCGTTGTTTCAAATACACTGTAATGATGTGTCGGTTGCAACTCTTATTGAGTTCTTGGTTCTGTGTTCTCATACGCTGGCCTCGCTGCCTGGAACCGACTTCCGGAAACAATCACCAAGCTCAGACACAAACACTTTAAGAAACTTTTAAAAACTTTTTTTATTCACAGAACTTTACAAACTGTTGTTAAACTTGTTAGGTCTGCTGCTCTATTTGTAAGTGGACTTTAAACAACAATGATGATGGTTTCATCATCATCGTGACATTGTAGATGCGCTCTAGAAATCCATATTTTTATTCGATTTGATTTGATTTCATGATGATGTGTTTCATCCAGCTGATTCGCATCATCTTTCTATACATGTCCGTCTCGAAATGCTTTTAGTCTGTTGCTGTCTGCTGCTTTAAATGTCCATGATTCGCACCCATACATTGCCAGTGCCACAGTCCAAACCAAAGTTTGCATGAGCCTGCTTTTTAGCTGCAAGTTCAAGCAGCGGTCTTTCACAGACTAGTCAGTGATTTGGCAGCTGTCGCAGTTATCTGCCATGATGCTACCCATCATCATTGCGAGAGTGAGTAAGTAACAAGTAAAGTAAAACGTGGATTTATAGAGCGCATAACGTTGAAAATAACCTCTAATGCGCTAAGGTGAGGTGGGTGTGAATGTGATTAAAGTGGGGTTTCCATCCAACGCAACGCACGCAGCGTAAGGAACGTAACGAAATGACGTCATTATTGGATAGGCCAATCACAGCCGCCAGCGACGACGGCGTATGCCGCTGGCACGCTGCCAAGCTGTGGCAGACACGCCATAAAATATGAAAGTATTGAAATTAAATTTGATTTGCATCATAAATTGCACAACAAGTAAAAAAAAACTACTAAAATTTGGACAATTGATTTTTACGCGCAACATTTGTAACCGGGGACCTGGTTCCAAAATTTATTACCGCGTTCCGGGTAATTAATACCCGTTTTTTGCATTGCTGATGAAACCGATGGATCGAAATCGAGCTTCTTGCGATCTCAGTGTTCATGTTGTGCGAACACGAGGAGCAGACAACAGGTTGGTGTTTGCAGAGCGTAGACCACGTCATGGATATTATAGAAGTTGTATATCAAAAAACCTAGTTTTGTGATAAATATTCGGTAATTGGATGTCCACGTGTTATTGCATTACGTCGTTTTTCCTTACTTAATTTAAAGTTGGAACCGGGTACGGGTACCCGAGTAATTACAACCGGGTACCCGGTTCCTAAAACGGGTAATGCTGCAAATCACTACTCCCCACCTCTACCGGAAGTTCGCCCGTAAATAACTAAATTTGAACTTTGAAGTAAATGTGGGAAAATCGAAATGGATTCTGTAAATAAATCGAAATACGGTAAGTAAATAAAACGAACTGGGCTTGAAGTTGGTTTTCAAGAGCTGATTCTTTATTCATTGTACACTAGTATTGTCCATCAACACAGTCACTAAAGCTAAATTTCCAGCGACACAACCAAAAAGTGCTCATCGCATCATTGATTTTTGTGCATTTCAGCTGCAAAGATGGAGCAGTTGGCAGCTTATCGGATGAAGAAGGCTGCAGAGAGAGACGCTCGTACGGACCGGATCCAGAAACGTCTGCAACAGATCCGAGACAAGTCTGCAACTGTTGCGTACAACAACTCGGCTCAGTACGGTGCTGTGGGAGTTGTGACTGACAGCACGCTGAAAGATTCTACAAACCGTCGCATGGTTTCTGATTCATCTGTGGCTAAAAATGGACTGTCGTCACGTGCCAAGTTAGTTGCTAGACGTCTGAAGCAACATAGCACTCAAGATAATGCAGCCGATGGAGGCAAGACAACAACTGGTGGAGACAAAACATCTGGTGGACTATCAAGTTAGTTTTGACAATCTTGACGATCGTTTCTTGAATTTGCTGTTACATGGCATCAGTCATCACTGTTATTAATTTTGTGGTGCTGACTTGTTAACTTTTAATTTACATATGGCATTTGCAAACTGCAGTCGTTAGTTGGACTGGAGTTCATCTAACTTGATTCTGCTTGAATTCAGTTATCATGAGTTTGCTTGATGGTGCTTCATTGTTGTGATTCTTCAGGATGATTCTGAATTAATTGGAAGAAGCAGCATAAGATAACGTTCGTGATATGTAAGGAAGCGTTGCGTTAAAACTAACTTGGTAGGACGTCGTCTGACGGTGACGTTGTCGGCTGGTACGGAGTCGAGTGAAGCTGACGCTGATCTGATGAGAAAGAATGAAATGCCGATGTGTGAAGAAACAGCTGCAGATGAGAATGTACCACAATGTAACGATTCCGCATCAAACAGAAACAACTCCAAATCTGCTCTTAGGAAACGGTAATATTTTGGCCAGTTTTTATCGCTGTCTTCTTTAATCTTGCATTCCACGTGAGCTGATTTGTGTCTCTTTTTCATGTCAACGGTTTAAGATAGGATTAGGATATAAGATAAGATACAACATTTATTAGAATGCATGGTTCATGAATGTTTGGAAGGTTACAGAGCAGCAGCTATTGATATGTTGATGTTCAGTCGATGCCTGTTGAAATGGTTTATCTGTTGCATTCCATCTGCTATGATCAGGCGTAATTGCTGTAGTGCAAGCGATTTTGCCTATTGCTGTCCATTTCTCTGTAGTGTGGTTTGTCTGTCATCTGTCACATTTGTGCACTCTACTTAAAGTTTAAACCGTTTGACCATTATAGATGCCATTTGGTGGGTACATTTGTGGGGTCCAATGATGCATCGTGTTAGATCAGATCCCTGACCAGGGGAAGGAGAGATTTGGGGGCTCAACCAGGTGAACCCCCAGCCAAAACCTGCACTTGCCTATTTACGATTCAGCAGGGGTCAGCGCCGTCAGTGATTTTGCATCTTATCGAATCACTTGGGCCACTTGTTTGTGTTGTGGCAGGCAGCATGGTTCAGGCTGTGAAGAAGTCGGTGCAAAGGAGTCTAAACTGGACACTGCTTCTGACAAGCCACCATCGCTAACCAGACAGTAAGAAGCTTGTCTTTGAATCGACTCGTAGGCTGAAACAGTAACTAATAAGTTGTATAAATTCATCAAAATACAACTTTTATATCTAGGTTATTGTCTGCATTTCAGCAACCACTGCTGCTTTCCTCAGAACGACTCTCTACCAGGTGTCAACAAGTAGTCATAGATATGAGGGAAAACTAATTAAAAGGTTGTTATTTCATGAATTCATGTAACTCATTAGTAGGAAGCTTTGTTTACGGTCGTGTCTTTTACCATATGTTGAGTACGTGGTGTCATTTTGTTTTTTTTGCGTAGTAGCATAATATTTCACATCGTGTATTTTTGATGCATTGCATTGCATCGTCACAGTTTTTCACAGAATTTTTAGCTGAGCCATGGAATTTTGATGTTTCCGTGGAGTTCAGTACTGGTCGCTACTTAGTTTTTATTGTCTAATTCAAATCCAAGTTTGCAAAGCTTTCTGACAAAACTGCCAGTCTTCTTAGATCAACTTCACTACTTCGGCAATGAGCTAAACTCCACGGCAGCACAAAATACACAAAAATATTCCCACCACTGATGAGGTACAATCGGTGATTATGGAACATTTGATGCACATAGTAACTAACGGATGCTTTCACACTTTAAATAATCGGAAAAGCTAATAGATAGGCACCGCATAGTTGGGAAAATTTGCTGCTGTGAGCTGCGGAATTTGGCAGACTGGCTCCTGCTGCAGAAAACTGTCGTCCCTAGTTATTATACTGTTAGATTTCATTTGCATGACATGAGTAAAGTCTGCACCATGTTGACAGTGTCACGGAAATGCCTAGGTATTTTACGGTGGAAATTTTCAGGTATTTTACAGCACTGTTGCAGAGTGGTGACTCCGTTGTTAACTTTCTTGCTGGTTGTGGTTGTGGACTGGCTGCAAGTTTTTTTGCCACAAATATTTGCCTCCGATTTGTTTGTGACATGGAGCTTTATTATGAATTTTTTGGCTGATTTGGTAGAATGGGTGACTTCACTTTTTGACTTAGTCTTTTGCTTATCTAAAGTTCGGTCTAAGTGCAAACTTTAGCCAAAAAGTGAAGCGATTTCGCTGAGCCTTTCACTTAGCGGAAACTTCGGTCTAAGTCCGAAGTTTCCGCTCAGCGAAAAGGCTTAGCGAAAGTGGTCTAAGTACATACTTAGGCTGAAGTTTAGTTGTATTCTGGTTTAAGTAGGAACTTTAGCGTTCAGATTTAGGTTTTGCTCAGTGAATTGGCTCAGCGAAAGTCAAAAAGTGAAGTCACCCACTGTGTTTGATCGTAGGCGTATGTTGGACGAATGGCGTCAGAGGAAATGTCAGGAGAAAATGGCAACCAAAGCTGCTACTACTGCACAGCCACACCGACGGTAATAATTTCTCATTGTATGTCATTTCTGACTCAGCTGCAACATTTAAAAATAGGCTCAAATGTGCTCCGTGCTTTACTGCAGTGGCACATGACATCCACAGGCTTGCGATTCTTCACTGTTACAGTGAACAACTGAAAGTTAGCATAAACTGTGTAATAAATAAATAAATGAATCATAAATGAATTGTACGACTAGTGTTTGAACAGTGTCCGTATGAGTCCATTGTAGATGCTGTTTGTGTTTGTGTGTTTATTCTGTCTGTCTGTGTCCTTCTGCTTCATAGTCGGTAGTCAGTAGTCAGTCGAGCCACATTTCTACATAATAGCACTGTCCATTGTAAACCACAGCCATGGTTTACAATGGTTTACAGCGAGACTCAGTCTGTGTTTAGCTTAGGCAATTGAATGAGTTCGGTTTAAAAATATGGCTACAACTTTTTGAGGAGTATTAGCAAGGTTGTAAGGCTGTGTGTCTTGCATGTATTAATAATCAGTTTATTATAACTTCGGAAATCAGTGGATGTAGATTGTGGATGTCCGCTAAATAGGACGCTTATTATTTTGCATCTCTGTTAGTGGCAAGGGGTCAGTGGGGCAATCCCGCTAAATTTTAGCTTGTCAGAAAATTTTCTTCTTATCAGAAAATTATTGTCAAAAATTTAAAATTTGGTGCTGAAAATCCCCCATTTTTCGGGAATTTAGAAGTAAAATTGAAATGTTGAGCACCCGTAATCTTCTATCAGAAATTTGCAGCTGTCTGTCGGAACTCTGTCCGAAATTTTCAGCTGTCTGTTGGACAGTTCCATATTTCTGCCCCCCAACTTTTGTAACCCACAACACTGCAGGTCTCTGTTGTCATCAGCATGCAAGGTGACTTGTTTTCAGTTTTCAGACAAGAATAGTGGTGTATTTTGTAACCATTTTAGTTATAATATTGGTAATTAGTTTGCTTCAGTGAAGTGAATTTCACCAGTTTTCATACATGAGAATTGTGCTTATTCTGCATGTAGAAAGTCTCTGCTTCGTGTGACCGCCATGAGTGGCGTTACTAGCGGCCGTGGTCCATCAGCAGCAGCCACTAGACCTTCAGGTGCTGCACGAGAAACTGGGAAAGCATTGCCAGCTTCACAGAGAAATGTGAAGCAGTTTTCACCGAGAAATGTGAAGCAGTCGGGTAGAGTGAAGTCAGACATGAGTTGTCAGAAAATTGAGGAGGCCAGGAAACTTTTGTCTGCTCAACCCATTTCTGCATCCCAAACTATATCATCAGTCAAGCCACCTCTCCCCGCCAGTAAAAGTTCTCTCCCGGCCATTAAAAGCGCACTGGTGTCACAAGGCAGGATGTCAAACCCGAGACGTTCAGTTACGTCACAGTTTCTTAAGTCGGCCACTGATCGACGTCACACTGTGGTAAACCCACAGAGTGCATTCCGTTCCAGCACAACTGGCCGTCAGAGTATCCCCCATTCCAGCACTGCCCAGGCACAGAGGTCAGGCTCAGATTCCACCACAGGCGGGCAGCCACGTAGAGCTTCGGATGGTAGAAAAGTTAAGCACGTGGCACAGCTGAAGACCACCACTGCAACCGTCGCCCGCCGTACATCTGAGCCACGCAACAAGTCGAGTGGTCGGCCTCAGCTCAACTCAGCTAAGAATAAAGTCACCGCGATGGCTGCCAAAGTGCCGACGACGTTGTCGTCAGGGTTTCAGAGTTGTCGTGATCGACGCAAGTCGTACCAAGCTGAGTTGGTCGTGAGACAGAAAGCAGCTAAGAAGCCGGTAACACTTCTTCCTAGCATCACAGCAGCAGGTGGTAATAGACAGCCGCAGGCGTCAGCAGGGGTTAATAAAGAGCCGCACGCACTTGGCCATAGCAGCACAGCAGCGGCATCACAACTTGAGAGTGGTTTCCGTATTTCAACGCCGCATTCATCTCGACGACGCAGAACGTCGGCGACGGTTACACCAGCTCTGTCCTGCATACCACGACGTAAGACGACTGCCACCGTGTCATTTGCGACCCCGAGACACAAGACCGTGTCATTTGTGACCCCAGCATCACAGCACAAGACTACTCCACACTTGCAGAGGACCCAGCCAGTCCACAAGGAAATGTCCATGAGGTACAGTTAACTATCTGCGTGCTTTCTTTGCACCTGTGGGTTTCATACACGTATCTGTCACGTCAGTTTCAAAGTCTTATGATTAGGTAAGGTAAAGCGGGCCGTGCCCCTCCGGAGCGTAGGCTACCGAGGCTCATCTCCCTGTCAAGGCCGTTGAGCCCGTAGGTGGATAGACCACTGAGTCTGTGACGCATGGCATTGGCCAGTGCGACGCCAGACCTACGGTTACCTTCCCAGCCGCAGAGCGTCACCGCCCTTTGGCCGGTACCAAATTATACTGCTTGGTGATAGAGGCACATGGGTGTGAACAACTTGCCCAGAGTTGTTACTCGGTAGCGGACTGGCCGGAAGTCGAACTCACGACCTTTCAATCACGAGCCAACGCCCTAACCACTGAGCCACCGAGCCACGCCATAATTTTATGATTGAGCGGTCTAAATCTAGTTGATATAGCGCCGGCGCCAGCAATTGTTACATCGTTATTGTGAATCAGAAGCTGTGATGGCGCCAGACTGTCTTAGGACTGAAGTGAACAATTCCGTTTTGTGCGTAAATCTAATGTGCCCTGAGTACTGGCAGCGCTAGCGTTCACTGCAGAGATCAAGATAACCTTAGTCAGACCGCTACGAAAGTGTCAAAGAAACAACAGCCTGCGATGCCGGACCATACTCTGACTACTGTATTAATATTGTCTGTAATGTTCGATCACAAGGTACAACATGTGAAAAATTTACTATACATACTTATATAAAGTGACTAATAGATGTCTTTAAGTAACAAGTTTTGTTGCTTTTAGCTGCAAATAGTCTGCATTCATTGTTCGCAGCTTTGGCTCAAATCTGCCAAATTCGTTTACACTTTTGCCAGGGCATGGTTTGCCAGAAGTTGTGAAACTTGTCAGAGAGCCAGCCTGTATCAAAATTCAGCATCATTTGCCCTAATGGATGCAAATTCGTCATCACCAACTCGAACCTTTTTGCTCTCTATAACTTAGCTTTTCGGTCTGCCTAGTGCCCCACCTCACTACACTTCTTTCTGACACTGTGCAGGACCATATAAATTAACTTGCTTTATAAATTAACTTGTTCACTGTGAGCTGTGTTGGTAACCATGGTTAGTTGAGTTGATCGTGATGTGCAGTGTTTATAGTGTGTGTGGTATAATGAGAGTAGCTCGTGTTTGGGTGTTCTAGGGAGAAGCTGGAGGCTTGGCTGGCAAAACGAGGCAAAACACCGTCGCGTTACAGACACATGATGTGCTTTGGCCACAATGGCCACAGTGATGGCCACGTCGACGGCAAGAGTACTAAGCTGAGCGTTGGGCAACATGTTGCGAAACGTGAAAGTGGCAACGGTTCTAACTCAGTGACTGGTGACCAAGTTGCTTGCAGCCTTTTCACGGTAACTGAATCACATTGTATCTATATATTTCTCACTGCAGGGGAATAATTTGCGACAGAAATTGCTGGAAGTCTTATGCAGTTTGTTGGTTTATTGTGTGAATATCGTGAGCTGTTTCAATGTCTGGCAACAACGACAATGAATGATGTACATGATCTTGATGGTGTTGAGATTTTGATTTCTGCGTAAAACTTTGCAACCAAGCTCGACAGATGAGAATGCAACCGCTAGTTCATTAAGTGTCTTAAGATAGATAAAATGTGTAAGTTGCAGACTTGCTTGCAAGGTTTCTTGGGTTAGCATGCATGGTTTAATGCATTGAGTGTACACTGTCTTTCCGAGAGGCAGCAGTTATAAAGAGCTCTTTGTGATTAGCAGTTTTGATTGCCAGCAGGTGTAACAGAGAAAATATACCTTGAGTTCTCACGGTTGAAAAAACCCGGGTTTTCAAATAAATGAACCTGGTGGGTTTTATTGGTTTTTTTGGGAAAGCCGAACTTGATGTTTTTGGAGTTTTCGTGACGTGCTTTCAGTTATTAGAATGAGCACTGGTAGGTAGATACTGTCCGTGTGGGTCCGGGCCGGATCGTGTAAGAGGTGCCTAAACCAGGCTTTTAGTTTTGTATTGGTATAGTTAGGTTGCGTGTGCATGCATCTTTTGTTAGTTAGTATTACGTTCGTGTGCATGTGTATGTAGGTAGTATATTATTGTATTTTGCATTTTTTTGTATTGGTCTGATTGATTTTGCTGTTATTTTTTGTTGTCCATACAAATGCAACTGATTGCCTGGAGGACCGTCTCCAAAATGACCTATAATGTGTCGAGCAGGACGTTAAATTCTACTCACTCTCTCACTCACTCCACATCAAATAAATATGAAAGGGGAAATTTTGAAATGATTTGCAAAAAAAGTTTTTTTGCAAATCATTTTTTTTTTAAAAACTTAGCTGAATGCAACTGATTGACAACAGATGGAACAAAGAAAATATCCCTTGAGTTCTCACGAGGGTTGTTGGTTGATTGGCCTGAGTTTTGTAGCTCCCCAAGTTCCCAACGTAAAGAAAAAAAACGTAAAGTCCTTCCCAAGCCATAAGGCCCATAGGGCGGCGCTGATCTCCATTTCTTTAGCCCTCAGCCAGACACCAGTTTACACTGCAAGACCACGGATACGGGGCTAGTGCATCACGCGGTGTGCCTGTTTACGTCCCAGCTTTCGCTGGTACTCATTGCACCTACCCACAAAGGGATGGCCAGGCTGAGTTGACGTGGGTGGCTGGTTACATACCAAGATGGTTTACCAGCCTGCAGACGGTCACCCATCCAAGTACTAACACCGGGCCCGGCGTTAATTAGCTTTATCTGAACGTT
>Ga0209052_1000406_pt1 | contig 13219 bp, 9 predicted proteins | sample WorMetHEROISLAND_2_FD_187409 | JGI IMG/M metagenome (GOLD analysis project Ga0209052, IMG submission 187409) | Marine gutless worms symbiont microbial communities from Max Planck institute for Marine Microbiology, Germany - Olavius sp. 4 HERON... | ecosystem: Host-associated > Annelida >...
TTGCAAGAAGTTTGAATAATAGGTTTTGCCAACTACTGGAGTTTAATGTTGCAATTTTTTCCGGCTTAGCCGGAAATTAGCCATAAATTTGGTAAACCGTTGAAATTTTTAGCCGAAAAATACCTTCTCCGGAGTTTTCCGGCTTAGCCGAAAAGCAGCCATAAATTTTGATAAGCCAGCCATAAATGTAAAAAAATTCGGCTTGGGGGTCTATGGGAGGGCACGACTCACAACACTGGGACAGGCACACAGTAGCACGGAAATCAGAACTACCATTAAATAACCTGACCCAACAAATACCATATGGCACAGACAACTGAGCAATAATGAAGGCAGGTGAGGTGATAGAGTGACTGTCACACAGTACAAATTATCTCTTAAGCTGACGTCAGACGATCGATAAAGTTGGCCAACATTTTGGGCGTGGTTTAGTTTCCAAAGACAATCGGCCGATGAAATCGTTGAACCATGACACACGTCACTTGTCATGTCACGATAGTGACGACAAAAAATGGCAGACGACAAGGACGCCAACGCTTTTACGTTGCTATATTTTTTGACTGCTAAACAACACAAAAAGCGGACCATATGGGTCCGCCGTTGGTTACTCGACAGGTAAGTAATTTGCTGGTCATACATTTCATCAGCCGATTGTCATTGGAAACTAAACCACGCCCAAAAAGTTGGCCAACTTTATCGATCGTCTGACGTCGGCTTAACAATGCTTCTGAATATAACTACGTAAAACAACGTCTATAGTACCCATAGGGAAGTGTCCATCAATCACCGTTGAAAGGAGAAATCTGCTAATGTACAAGAGACTGGACAGTTGTGAGTTAAAGGTCGTGCATAGATTTATTGCATTTTACGCCCAGCCACGTCGAACATATTTCCAAAAATATTCTAAAACACCGCGAAGCAAAAAATGTTTTACCTGCAGCCACGTTTACAATGTCCTCATGCCATGCACAATCCTGCTAAAATGTTTTTTTAGATATTGCTGCAAATGGTTTAGCGCAAAACATTTCTGCAGATGTCCCGGACGTGGCTAAATGCGAAATAAAACACAAGGAAACGGACGCAAAACATCTGTCAGTTATTTCGTTTAACACACAGCTATGAGCTGACATGTATGATCGCTTGGTCTAATGGTGTGTGAACGATTTGCAGCAGTAAAATGAACGTAATTGCATCTGATTAAACCACAAAGTAATCCTTGAAAAATGGGTTGAAAAAAAAACAATTTTGAAAAGCTCATCCAGCAGGGTTTTACTGGGTTAAACCCGGTTTTTTTAAACCCAACTTGATGGGTTTTGGGGGTTTCATGATTTTCAAGTTACCAAAATGAGCAGTGCTAGATAATGTCCACATCAAGTACATACCATACCCAAAAATTAGCAAATTCACAGGTGGAAGGTTGTGAAAACTTAACTATAATGAAACATTTCATACTGAAATTGTGTTAAGTTTGGGGTGTGTTTACCCAGTAAAACCCAGTGTATTTTGCGGGTACTGCCCGAGTGTCACAATAGTGGTTTTACTTAATGACTAAGACCAGAGACCAGCGACGGTGTCACATGATAATCTGAGGATCAGGAACAGAGTCGGAAATCTCCTTGTGTGGAAGAATTCGTCCTCCGTTGATGTAAAGCTCATCCTTGACCTTTACGTCTTCGCCGAGCACAGACACGTTCTCCATGCGAGCCTATACAACAACAACAACAACAACAACAACTACAACAACAACCACTACTACTACTACTACTACTACTACTACTACTACTACTACATGAATACTACAATGCCTTGACCTTTACGTCTTCACCAAGCACAGACACGTTCTCCATACAAGCCTATACAACAACAACAACAACTACAACAACAACAAATACTACTACTACTACTACTACATGAATACTACAATGCCTTGACCTTACGTCTTCACCAAGCACAGACACGTTCTCCATACGAGCCTATACAGTATACAACAACAACAACTACTACAACTACTACTACATGAATACTACAATGCCTTGACCTTACGTCTTCACCAAGCACAGACACGTTCTCCATACGAGCCTATACAACAACAACAACAACAACTACTACTACTACTACTACATGAATACTACAATGCCTTGACCTTACGTCTTCACCGAGCACAGACACATTCTCCATGCGAGCATATATAACAACAACAACAACAACAACTACTACTACTACTACTACTACTACATGAATACTACAATGCCTTGACCTTTATGTCTTCACAGAGCACAGACACGTTCTCCATACGAGCCTATACAACAACAATAACAGAAACAACAACAACAACAACAACAACAACAACAACTGTTGTTACGATAGCTAATATGCACTAAGCACTATGTGCTGTCGCATGTAAAAACGTAAAATCCTTCTCGAAACACAGACAATAGGACAACGCTAATCTCGGTATCCTTAATCATCAGCCAGACACCAGTTGCTATCGTGCGGTGTGCCTGTTTACGCCCCAGCTTTCTACGGTACACACTGTGCCTGCCCACAAAAGGATGGCCAGGCTGAGTTTACCTGTAAGTACTAGGTAAGTAAGCTTTTTTCTGTTTCAGTAGCGAATCCCACTAAATTACAGTTAAAGTGCCGGTTACCTGGTGGCTGATAACATACCAAGATGGTTTACTCATCTGCCAATGGTCACCTATCCAAGTACTAACCGGGTCCAGCGTAGAGTAACCTTGAGACAATGTGTGAACCACTAGACCAAACCACCACACCAGCACACAGACAGAGTACTATAACACCATCAGTGAGTAAGTAAGCACATACCCACTGTCCGACTTGGCAGTTCCAGCCAATAATGCACGAGTTAATCCACGCATGAGACTTGATGACGGCACCGCGTAGGACTGTCGAGCGCTTTATACAAACACCGTCTTCTATGACAGCCTCCGGACCAACAGTCACGTTAGGACCTATCCGACAACCCTCACCGATCTTTGCCGAAGGATCCTGAACACACAAACACTAGAAATTATCACCGGCAATTTACAACCAGTGAATGTCAATTGTCAGCTTGCGTATTTCCACAGTTTATCCTCGGAGTTTATAATTTGCACATTGGCACAAGAAAAGCTATACATACGAAGATGATAAAGCCAAACAGAAGCAACCAAATAAACATCAAGATTTTCTTCTATTCAGTTTGATGATGATATGATATCAACCAGATATATCACTATTTCACTATAATGGCCGATCCCTAGTAGACCAGAATAACCTAACGTTGCTGACACCAGTTTTGCGGTAAAAAGATGCATAAATGTACAAGGTACATAATCATCTCCCAGTGAATGACAACTCCCATTGCAACGAGATTACCTTAGTTAAGACATTATTTCACACCACAGAAATACGTCGCTCCAGTGTCAACAACATCTGGCCATCCACCTATCTGTACACATACAGCATTTGCTGATTTTCAGTTTCATGAAAAAATCCACTTTTACACTGGCAGCACTGCACCATGAGCCATAACATGTACATGAGATATGTATCATTTCTCTGGAGGCTACTGACGTCTGGTAAGATTGACAGGCACACTGGTTACTCCTGCTCAGGGAAACGGTCGCAACAGTTCTGGCTTTTCTGTGTTTTTTTTTGTTTTCACGGTAGAAGCCTGTACAGGACACACGAAGAGATAGACGAATGGACAAGGCCCGTAATGTTATGAGGGTTGAGAAACCCAGGCACATACTCAAAAAACCCAGTGGGTTTTACTGCATAAACTCACCTAAAAAACTCACCCCAAAACTCATCCCAAAATTAACCTGATTTTAGTTTCTTGTTACACCAATAATGAATTGTTTCATCACGGTCAAGTTCTTAAAACTTTAAATCTATGACTTTGCAAATTTTTGGATACTGACTTGACGTGGACATAATCTAGCAGTGCCCATCATAATAACATAACACTCATGAAAACTCCTAAACCCATCAAGCTGGGCCTTTTTAAAAACAACCAGGATTTAATGCACAACCCAATCAAACCTGATAAAACCGACCGAGTTAAGCTTTAAAGAAATGGATTTTTTTCAAAAACGTTTGTTCGACCCTATTGTCACGCCTAGGTCGGCGGCTGTAGTATATTTTGGCGACAAATAAGGAAGACGGCATTTAATAAGCAAAATAAAGATATAATAATGACATAACAGCCACAATACCGCGTGCTCGTCTCTCACTGCCTTGCTACTACAGCCCATAGGCCACAGCCCGATGGGCCATTGTCCAGTCACATGATAGGCAGTGGGGCGTCACACCCCGCACCTCAAGTTGATGCTACATGCTACGGCTATACACACAATATCCAGAAAATAAAGCAAAATAATAATGTAGCATCAGTTATAACGAAAGTCTCGGGACAATGTCTCAGATGTCCAGACGATGAACGACGTCGCTGAGGAGTTGTTGCAGCAGACTTGATGTCGACTCATCTTGATGCGGCTCACCTCAACAAAACAACACACCATCTTGTAGACAGCTGACTCAGCTGTCTCCGTAATGTTCCTGTTCCGAACTCCAATCTCTGTTGTTGTCCGCGAACGTCCAGTCCTCACGACTGCACCTATGTTATTAGGACAAGCACATGGAATAAGGAACGTTATCAGCAGCATCACTTACAACAAGAATGTTGCCGACGACGCCGGGACCTTGGTGCAATGAGTCGGGAGACTTCTGTCGCAGGTCACTCAAGTACAAACACATCCCGGTCAAGAAGTCCTTCGGCTGCCCAACGTCCATCCAGAACCCTGCGATAAATCACACAACAAGCTCTAATGGGTGGAAGCTATTAATAGCCACTGATAACTGACAGTATATCATTATCAAAGACTGCTAAAGATGATTCAAGCAGGCCTCCTACTCTATAATTTTTCAGGACACAAAAAACCAATAAAAAAACAGGACATCTATCAGAATTAGTTAATCCAGCGAAAAGTGCAACAAAAGTGTATAAAAATCAAGTGTTGAAAACTTATGAACTTGATATTTCTTTAACTGGAGACAACAACAACTTCAAGCTCACAAGGGCAAGTCACCACTTGGTAAGTGGATGAATAAGAAGACATAACGGAAAGCACACTTTAAAAGAAAGAAAGAAACTAAGAAATAAAGTGTCCAATGCACAGCAATGTCAGCTACCAACTGCTTATTAAAGTAGTAGTGTTTGATGCGCCTAATCTCACTGGTTAGGCAGATGAGACATCGCTCACGCCACGCCCGCGATTCATAAGCTGGAGTTAATTATAATAATTTATGCACACAGAGCTACCACGGTCTGATCGCGATAGCTGCCAAATTGATAATATGGCGTCCGTGATGAATGCAGACAATAATGACAAAAAAGCGTTTTGGTTGTATCCAATGACATGTATACACCGTAATAAGTACTTTATTTCAGTGTGCTTGGCTATTGTTTGAAGTTTGCGTTATTGCTTAGCTTTAAGGGATCAGATCTAAGGTAGTTACAACCGATAATTGTACCAACAAGACTACCAAGCTGTTTTTCATGCTCCAGCCTAATCTAACTATCATGACAACTAATGTGCCAGTAATTGCTGGCCATCAAAAACACTGCTTAAATCTCAAGTCACACTTTTCAGATCCACTGAAAACAGAGCAAAATCACAGGACAAACCCTTCAGATCCATTGCAAACAGATCAAAATCACAGGACAAACCTTTCAGATCCATTGCAAACAGGTCTCCATCAGCAGCCATACCAGGGAACGTCTCTTTCTCAATGGACGTTGGCCGCAGTTCAATGCGGTCAAGCACGGACACGTTGAATATGTACATCCCGGCGTTGATCTTGTTTGAGACAAACTCCTGCGGCTTCTCCACAAACCGGTCGATCTTGCCGTTCTCCGGGCTGTAAACGACGACGCCGTACTTTGACGGCTCGTCAACTCGTGTCACCTGCACGACCACAGTCAGCGACATCCAATCTACACCATATCAACCTACATAGCCAGAGTCAGCGACATCCGGGGCCTAATTTACAAAACTTCGTAAGATGAACATACGAAAATGTTATGACGAAATAAGAAATACGATAACTTTACGAAAAAACGTACGATAGCTTATTAGCTAGCTTAGGAAAACATCAAGCACGCAGTAATTATTTCAATTTTTCATTTGTGTATAATCTCCATATAGTGCCGTAATAAGTACAAATTTCGTTTCCTGCAATTTTAGGCAGCAAAATCAGTTAAGTTGCCGTTGTTTACATCGGTAACCATCGGCAACGGCGGAACCAGACGATCGGCGTGCAGCGGTGTGCGCCGCCAGGCCAGTGACAACATGACATGATTGGTTGAGAGATACGAATTCATATGTCAATTGATGACTTCGGATGAAGATATGAAGATTTTACGAAAATTCGTAATGAGTTTTGTAAATTAGGACCCGGTCTACACCATATCAACCTAAGAGCAAATGCTCCATCTTTAAAGTAGGGGGTACGTTTTTCAGCCGTTTAAGGGAAAAGTTGGTTTTTTGGGGGACCTAAATTATTTGGTTTATCACAATTCCCATAATGCATCAGTAATAATGTGGTTTCTGGTTCCAATCTCTGCTAAATGTACCACGGATTTAAATACTGATCATGTAGCATAAAATAAATATTTGTGTTCATTTAGCAGGAACCGGAACCGGAAGACATGTTATTACACCGATGCATTATGGGAATTATGAGACTTTCCAACTTTCCCTCCAGCTTGCTACAAGCGCGTCTTTTCAGGCCCTGAATGTCCCAATATCAACTATGACTTACTGAGCTCCTCACTTTTCTTTACTTACTTCTTTTAACAAGTTAATTATCTGTTTCATTCCATGCGGTAAGTTAAGCAGACTACTTGTCAGTCTTTCAGCATATATTTAGTAAAACCAGTCATTTGCACATGGGGGTCATTTTTGACCCCATCATCAAATGTGCTGCGATAGTTTCGGTTCTAGTCGATATTTTGCCAAATGCTTCAATGACTATGTAGCCAAAAGTGTCTGCTATCGAGCAGTGAGGACGTTGCGACGTTGCTACAAACGGGAATTTTTATTTTCTAAACCTACCCATCAGAAAAACCGCTGTAGAAGCCTACAATGGCCCCTGTACACCAGAGGTTGTTACATGGGAGGGGTGGTAATTGAGATAATGCTTAGTTTTATCACGCATAATCGGCTGCATGTGGAGAGATGCTATAGCTGATAGGACTAACTGAATAAACTAAACAGAAACACAATTTGCGAAATGGTATAAAATAGACACTTAAATGCATCTAATTGCTGAAACTTTGTACTAATACCGCATGCTTCTAGTTTTCTTCGTAACTCTAAAATTGTCGAAAAAACAGGGCTTGAATTTGGGTTATTTTTGACCCCCACGTGCAAATCACTAAACAAATTTTGATGTGCAAATGCACTGTTAATTGTTTTCTGAATGATATATAAAAATGGTTTAATTGGTAGAAACAGCAATATACATGCGATAAAAACAGCTGAGACAATGCAGTCAAATCACACGTACCACAATGGTGCCTTGTCTGCCATGATTCTTGTGAAATGCGATCATGTCAGTGAACGGATAGTCACAAATAATATCACTATTTAGAACAAAAAATGGATCCGAGTTTTCCAGCAAGATTGGCCGAGCAAGCGCCAATGGACCAGCTGCATGCAGACAAACACACACACGACTATTATGACTATACCATTAGCATTAGTAGGCGGAATCATCCTGACGACTAGTATGACTATACCATTAGCATTAGTAGGCGGAATCATCCTGACGACTAGTATGACTATTACCATTAGCATTAGTAGGCGGAATCATCCTGGCAGCACAATCAATCAATCAATCAATCCTGGATTTTTAAAGTGGCCTAAGTGATGCAAACTACTGCATGGGCCACTAGAGAGAGGTTAGATGAGTCTGCCTATTCCTACACATTTCTCCTTAGTGTCGTCTGTCTGTCGTCTCTCACATTCGCACACTGTGCTTAAACTGTTCGATGAATTGGAATGGCATTTGGCAGGTACACTTGTGGGGTCCAATGACACATTGGGTCCCTGAACCCCAGGGAAGGGAAGATTTGGGGGGTTAAACCCCCAGCCCAAACTTACACTTGTCTACTTAAAACGATTCACCACGGAGCAGCACCGATCATCGATTCTGCATCTTACCAAATTACTTGGTCCACTTGCTGCTAATGCTGCTGCGGCTATTGATTGATTTCTGTAGACCAGAAAAACTGTAGAATTCAACTACTAGTTGTTTTTATCTTTCGCAAATTAAAGCAAAATCGAAAAAGTGATGATGATGATGATGATGCAGTTAATATGCTGTGTAGTCAAAGATACAACATGCAGACTGTTAAACTAACACTGAGCCCTACCAGTACAAATCTTGATGACATGTCCTACATGCAAAATTAGTGCAGTTTACAATCAGCAGTCCAAAAAAGCGCAATTTAGTGATATTAGTTATGTTACCAAGTCCAAAATTTTAATCAAATTTCAATCAATTAAATAAATAATCAATTAATTTTTTTAAAAATTAACTGATTAACTAATCACTAATTTCCACAGCCCTATTATACACCCAAGTAAAACAAAGAAAGTGATGCAGTGCACCTGTCCCCAGCGGTTCTTTCTCGACAGATATTGTGATACGTATTCCTAACTGCAACAAACAAACAAACAATTATCAGAATTATCATCACAGCCTGCCCCATCATAACAACGTACCCAACGATTCAGCCTACAATACCGATCAGAAGAGAGCAGAGCTGATAGAAGCATTTTGCCAGCATTAAAAAGAGAGACTGTCATAAACCTGCAAAATAAGCAAATAGCTGAATAGAGAGAGAATATCAATAATCAATACACATTACACAGCTAACAATGTAACAACATCTCCATGCCAGGACAAAGCATAAAAGTGCTCCATGCTCTATATCTAGTACACGTCACTGTGCAGAAATCATTCTAGACCGAGTCTCAAAATAAAACTTGTAAACACTAGAAAAATGTAAGCCAAGTGCCAACAGGCCTAGCAACTTCTGCAGCCATCATATACAGCTGTCCAACTGTATACCTAACCTTTTGAGCAAAAATTTAGCACACCGGTTACCCTTGGTGTTGAGAATGCTCACACCAGCGTTGCTTTTTCTGCACCTTTTTCTGATCGAATTAGGAGCCCATACAAACAAACAGACAGACAGACAGATAGAAAGACTGGTGAGACACATAATGGAGCTTATTAGAACGGTCATGAAACAAGGAATTTCGGAACTGATGTCCACCACTGCACAACATCAGAGAACTGGAGAAAAACTTTTTAGAAGGAGAATTACAAAATGCATAAAAAGCTTACTCGCTCTTCCTCCACTTTGAGTTCGTTTTCTAGCATCTCCGCTCGATAGCTGACAGCCAATATTATGTGCTTTACACCGGCCTACAGAATCAATCATAAACTGCAAACATGATGATATTAGTAAATAATTGCAATAAAAAAGTTAACTATTCTAGCAAAGTCCAACTCGGCACTCAGGTAAATGACAAAGCAGAACATTCTGACATCTTCTATGCTATTGTGTTTCATGTATTGAGTAACATACTGATATTATGTTGGTGTATATTTCCTACTTTTATTTTTCTTGATATTTTTATTTTATTATTATTAATTATCAACATTTGTGCTCTTTTACGTATTTTGCATATGATTTCAATATTAACTAAAACAGAAATAACACAAAAGACGTACCTTGACTAGTGCTTCTATCTGATGCATCATCATCGGCTTGTTGGCAAACTCAACCAGCGGCTTTGGCCGACTGAGTGTAAGCGGCCGCAGACGAGTTCCATATCCACCGACCAATATCAGAGCCTTCATGGCAGCGTGACGATCATCTGCATCACACACAATGTCATAGCCCTCATGGTGTTATAATCATCTGAATCACACACAATGTCACAGCCCTCATGGTGTTATAATCATCTGAATCACACACAATGTCATAGCCTTCATGGTGTGACATTCATCTGAATCACACACAATATCAGAGCCTTCATGGCAGTGTGACAATCATCTGAATCACACACAATGTCACAGCCCTCATGGTGTTATAATCATCTGAATCACACACAATGTCACAGCCCTCATGGTCTTATAATCATCTGAATCACACACAATCAGAGCCTTCATGGCGTGACATTCATCTGCATCACACACATGTGTAAACCACTGTAATACATGGCCACTGAGGCTTTTCAGCATTATGTTTATACATTTACAGATGTGCCAAAGTTGGGAAAGAAAAACGTGCAAGAAAGATTACCTTCATCCCTCCCTCTTCCCTCCTTTTACCTCCTTCCCTTCCCCTCCCTCCTACTGTCTCTCATTCCCTACTCCTGCCTTACGAAAAATCCACCTAGGTGGTCTCGGGAGTGTCATAATGCATTCTTATGTATTTCAAGCCTAGAAATAGTGCCTGGTGAAAAAGACATTCTATCATTCTAAAGACAGAAAATGTTGAAAATGAAGTGAAATAAAAATGTGTGAGAAATATTTTAGTGGGTGGAAAAGTGTGAGTTAACTGAAAATGTGGGTGAGACTCACGAGACATGCATCAGACTTGGCATATGTCTGTATTTATAATCATCAATTACTAAGTAGATCTAGTAACACTATATGCCATACCATTATATGTGCTCTGTTATGCTTTGTCACAAGTTAGATGTTCAACGTCATTTTTTGACATGACAAACAGAAAGCGGTGTTTCCACTTAACGTATGTAACGTAACTGCCGTAAGTCCCATGACGGGTTTTTAATGACCAGCAGCATTGCTTTTCTTACGTCCCTTACAGCAGTTACGGGACTTATGTAACTTACCACACTTACGTTACGTACGTTGCGTACGTTACGTGGAAACTCCGCTGAGGATGATGCAACATTGAGCCGCGTGGAACACCACTTAGTAGATCTCTTAAACCTGACGTCTACCAGTTATATATTATGCTGTTTCATTCTTTAAACCGCCAAACGATTTAATCTTGATGTAGCTGATGAGTATATGGAAAGATACTGAAATAGCTTACTACTAAGGCTAATATGATTGACTGACTGATTAATTGATACGCTGAAATATCCTGCAATATTCGCACATACAATGTCTTATCACGTGGACTAGCGACACTGTGAGTGGGACTACAGAGAGGAAGCGCCAGATTAAGAATTACTAATAACTATTAGAGATATTTATCATCTTCAACCGGCTTGCCGGCGTGAGGAGAAGGCATGGCTAAAACACACAACGGCTAGTACGTGATTCGCAGTAGTATACGAAACAAAAACGTATAAGATACTGACCAAGATAATCAACGACTGAATAAATTGTAATAAAGACAAATAAATGGGAAAATGGAACAATTTAAATAAAGCGAAACAACAACAACAACACGGCCACGCCTTCGCAACAAAACGCCACGCAACACTTCCGGTGAGATATAAACTACTTCGATGGGCGTAGGTTCCCAGCGAGAAACGTCGGGGAAAATCGTAGAAAGCGATATGTGGAAAACACAGGATGGCAGTTGGCAGCACATAAAAGCTAATAAATACATAACTTGATGTGTTTTACAGAACACATTGTATTGACTGGTTGTTGAAATTTCTGGTATCTTATCAGATCATTTCTTCTTTTGCCTGCTGTCGCCAGTCGCCATACCTGTACCTGTTGTTCCCGTTATATGTAGCTCGCCGAGTTATTCGGGCGTAATGGTTAAGAGCTTGGATTCATGATCGAAAGGTCGTGAATTCGACTCCCGGTCGGGTCGCCATCAGGTGGTTACTACTTGGATAGGTGACTGTCTATGAACAGGTGAAGCATCTCGGTATACAATCAACCACTAAGCCTAGTCAACTCAGCCTTCCATCCCCCCGGGGTAAGCAAAAATCAAGTACCGGCCTGCATGGCTGGGGTTTAGGCGGGGCGCTCATTTGTGTCGGGTGGAAGGTAATACTGTCTGATGCTATATGGCAGGTGATGCTCTGTCGCTCTGTAATGGGTTCCCATAATAATACGCGCTCTCAGCAGTACCTGCCGTTACAACTGTCGCGCGTAAAAAGCTCTTTTATCGCCAATGTCACCAACACTGCCAGTGAAAGGTGCAAGCATTATTTGCAATCATACGTACATGCAACTCAACTCGTGACCCATCACCATCAAAACTGCATTGTACTAGGTATGTTGAGCCTGGAGTTTAACTGTGTCATGTCGTCGACTCAATTCATCTCGGGACATTCGTGCACTTGAAGTCCAGTGACAGTTCACTGTGTTTAACACTCTGACAGGGATTATTTATCTTACTGTTACGGTAACCATATTGAAAAGCAGATCTTACAAACGTTGTGTCGCATCCTCTTAACAATGGATTTTGTTTTACTCAAGTGGTCAAGTATCAATTATTTTTTGCCCTCAGTTCGTGCCTCAAGCCATTCTTAACAACAAGATGTAATTCTTTTGTACACATATTAAAAACAGATTAACTTGAAGTGTGATTTGGTACACGTGTGCTATTCAGACTGGCGGATCCAGAGGCTGGAAAAAAGGTACGGGGCATGGCAAGCAGAAGCCTATAATGGGGGCCTGGGGGCTTAACCCCAGCAGGATCCACGGACAGACCTCGACCAGGGGCAAAGCACCCCTGAAGCTGAAAGTACTATGGCAATCTCATGCAGAACTCAAACAATTTGTGTTGTTTGAACGTTTTTATCATGTTCACATGCTGCTTCAGGTTCATAATACATAAAAGTATTTTTGCTTCAAAGAGGAATGTGGCCAGTATTGGCCACTGCATATGACTGGAAAGGGAGGCCATGGTGGGATTGCCCCACCCTGGATCCACCACTGGCTATTCAAGACTAGTCTAACTTAACACATACACACAAGATGTCATGAATACTGTAAAACACTAATTATTCATGTGCATCTAATTTTCGCTAAATTCGCGAATAGCCTAAAATCGCGAAAATACCCACAAAATTTTGGATTGCCCATCACTAGTAGGCCTCTTTACTACTACCACTAAATCAGCAAATCTGCAAACATTCACTGAATTAGCCTACTAGTGCAGACAGTAAATACTAGTAGACAATTCTGTTCATGT
>Ga0209052_1000407_pt1 | contig 13196 bp, 8 predicted proteins | sample WorMetHEROISLAND_2_FD_187409 | JGI IMG/M metagenome (GOLD analysis project Ga0209052, IMG submission 187409) | Marine gutless worms symbiont microbial communities from Max Planck institute for Marine Microbiology, Germany - Olavius sp. 4 HERON... | ecosystem: Host-associated > Annelida >...
ATTAATTTACGAGGGCATCAATCAACGGACAAGGTCACATGATTTTCTGTGTGCATGATACTGCAGCTACCCGCGGGCAGTACTTAGCCTTGAGCAAGGCTCGACTATCTTGATACTGTTGATGACGATGATGATGATGATGTGTAATGTAGAGGGTGGACGTACAATGACCGTCGGGTCGCGTATGTCGACGGCGTACATTGTCTCGGACTGACTGAGGTCCAGCTTCATCAGCCGGTGCGTCAACGCCGCATTGAACTGATACTGCTGCGCCAGACTGTGCAGCCCGGCCATAACGTTACTCTCCGTTCTCATCAGTTCGACCAGAGTGAACACGTCACTCACGTCCACGTCCACTTGGATGCCGTTGACGAACACTGCCGACTCACCGGCCGATAGGCCGAGGGTGGACTCAAAGTACTGCAACAACATTGCAACACTTTGCTGCAACACTACACGGTGACACAGAAACAACCGGCCGATAGGCCGAGGGTGGACTCAAAGTACTGCAACGACATTGCAACACTTTGCTGCAACACTACATGGTGACGCAGAAACAACCAGTACATAGGCCCAGGGTGGACTCAAAGTACTGCAACAACATTGCAACACTTCACTGCAACACTAGACAGTGACACAGACCGGCTCAGGTTGGACTGCAACAACATTGCAACACTTTGCTGCAACACTACACGGTGACACAGAAACAACCGGACACAACATTGCAACACTTTAGGTGGCTTGATGGCGCAATGGTTAAAACGCTGGACTCAGGATCGAAGGGTCATCGTGGTTCAACTCCCGGTCGGGTCGCTGTCAAGTGGTTACTACCTGGATGGGGTGACTGTCTGTGGACAGGTAAACCATCTCGGTATGTAACCAACCACCAAGGTCAACTCAGCCTTCCATCCCTCCGGGGTAGGTAAATCGAGTACCAGTCTGCTTGGCTGGAGTTAAGGTGGGGCACGTTCACCTGTGGCAGGAAACACTGTGTGATCCATTATGGCAGGTGACGCTCCATAGCTCTGCGACAGTTTTTTTTAACCTTTTTTTTACTTTGCTGCAACACTTTCTACCACACTACACGATGACACAAAAACAGGCAGCTGACAGGCCCAGCAAAGAACCGAAAATAATGCAACAAAAATATTGCAACATTTTCTGCCATCCTCCACTTGATAACACTAAAGCCGTTTCACTCTGCAGTTTAAATCACAAACTGTCATAAGCCACAACCATACACACAATGTCAATCAAAACAAGCAGATGCTATTTTCTAGTACATATCTTCACAGAATGTTTTATTGGCACACCCCTCTCTGAGGAATATGGTTGAATAACAGCATCTAACAAACACTCTGATTGGCTAGCACAGCACCAGAGCATCTAACGAACCCTCTGATTTGCTGGCACAGTACGAGAGAACGTAACACACCCGCTGATTGGCTTTGAGTTCTCTTCTCATTTCATTCGGCACAGTCACCCTGACCAATGACCTGCAACCACACAACGAGTCATAAACGGTGCCGCTCAGCGATTAGAAATTCGAACTGCGATTAATGTACGATAAAAAATAAAATCGCAACTAATCATGCACTAATGAATGAAAAGCAAAAACGACAATTTTCACAGCAGAAACAAGTTAACATCCATACGCTTGTGTCAGCTGACCAGGCTGGGATGTGAGTGAGTGAGTGAGTGAGTAGTTTCTTAACGGCACATCAGCACAAAATAGACCATTAAGTGCCAAAAATGCTTAAAAGCATTAAATTTATGACACAAAAGAAACATAAAAACTTGGTAAGATCAAAGCTATTAAGCTAATATAAAAACAACGTTATATACAGTGATAAAAGTTTGTATGTTTAATAAATGCAACGATGTTTCGAGATTCAACATTTTCAAAAAGTTCTTTGAGTGTATCAACTCCAAGATATCTCTGATGTGCTGCACCGAAACAGGTGCAGTCTATGAAAATGTGCTTGACAGTGAGAGGAGAATGGCAAATTTGACATTCTGGTTGATTCTCTCCTTTTAGAAGATACGAATTGGTGAGTTTCGTATGACCAATTCGAAGACGGTTGACAAGGACTGAATCGTAACGACTCAGTGATGGATTTCTATTGCAACCAATCACCGGTTGGACACAGTAGAGTTTATTTGATGTACACTGGCTCCGCAGTTGTTGCCATTCTTTAGCACATAACTGGTTGACACAAGTTAACAAATCACTAACCGGAAATCTCATGTTAGAGATTGGGACACGGAGTCCTGCCTTGGCAGCTGGGAAGTTCTAGACCGCAGCAATAGAAGTGATGACTATAACGATGATGATGATGATGATGATGATGATGCTAGGCAGAGATGACAGTCTATAGCCCATCAAATTTCTTCACTGGCTTAAAATAAATGTACGTATTGAATATAAAATTCTCTCTCTCAAATTCAAACTTCTCTATATCACTCAACCTCTTTACCTATATGACTTGATCTCTCTCCAAACTCCACGTAATACTCGATGTTCATCTGTCGTTACTCTTGCTCGTCCACCAACTCGATCCTCCTTAAAAAATTACCAGTCGTTCTTTTCGCTACGCATCACCTTACCTCTGGAATCAACTTCCTCACTCACTTCGTCAGCCACGTCTTGATCTGCCTATTCCTGATTCATCTCTTCTCCACGATCATCTCACCTCACGAGTGTCATCATCACCACTCTTATCATCCATCACCCCATCATTCTTCCATTCCAAACTCAAAACTTTCCTATTTCTCAAATCCTACCCTCCATAGACGTCTGGCACCTCTTTCGCCGAGATTTCATGGATATCTGGACTTGCTGACGGTTTTTTTCTCGTTACAGTTTTTTTCTAGTTTCGGTTATCCTTATTTCGTTCCTTTTTAGTCTTTTCTGATCTCAGGCTTCTATCTCTCTCATAACAGTCTGTTTCTGGATTTTTTTTTATGTTTTACATAACAGTACTACCACTTCAATTTCTGTCATTTCATTTCCCTTTAAAACATTTTCAGTTCTTTTCAGTTTATGTGCTAAATTAAACGGGCAGCTTGCCTGTCAGTTTTCCAGTGCAAATCATGCATCGTATCGTATCATATCACACACCGTACACGACACTGAATCATGTCTAGTCGGGAAGTAAGACAACCGACCGGGCTCTCGACGGGAAGTTCTGACTGGTGTCTCTGAGCAGATGCAGAGCAGTTGTAACTGGTGCAGAGAGAACCAGCTGAGCAGCCTGATAACTCAGATCTGCAACACAGTAAGTAAGTAAGTCTGCGAGTCAGAGTAAGTGAGTGAGTGAGTGAGTAAGTAAACAGCACTTGTAGCAGCCATGAATTGTAGCACATACGACCCAATGATATGGTTATTATATAATACGATATTTCTGCCACAACAACTTCCAGAAATTTCGATTTTTGAGGACCGGCCTTACGTGGATTATTGCTGCTATATTGTGTGTGCTAGAAGCAGTTAGTAGTACCCTGCAGGTAAGTAGGTAGGTAGTTATCATCATCATCATTTTCATCATTTTATTTGCCAAGAGACGGAGTTAAAACAGCACATACACAGGTAGCAGTATTGGCAGGACAGCAAGGCGGCGCACTGCACTAATAGTTGCAGCCCTTTAAAAATAAAGCTAAAATCAACAATATAAAATCTCCGAAACAGTCGTTACATGTATTCAAGCAAACTCCAGAAAACACAGGAACCGGGAAAAATTAGTCATTTCAATAGTGCGTTTGAACGCCGGTAGGCTAGAGAAATCGCCGGCATCGTACGGTAGACTGTTTGTAGCACAGATTGTTATGTTATGGATGTGTGTGCTAGAAGCAGTTAGTAGTAGTACCCTGCAGTTGCCAGACTTTGAGTGGCGCCATGTCGAGTGTGCTGTCGACAAGATGCTGACGAAACTCCGCCAGGTTTGAGCGCAGCTCCGGATGCAGTTGTCTACGCACGTCACAACACACCAGAGCACTTAACACAGCGCGTTCCTTAAACTAAGTTACTCTACGGCGGGCCCGGTTAGCACTTGGATGGGTGACTGTCTACGGGCAGGTAAACCATCTCGGTACGAAGTCAGCCACCTAGGTCGACTCAGCCTTCTACCCTCCGTGGGATGGTAAACTGAGTATCAGCTTTCGGGCTGAGTAGCAATAAATGGCGATGGTGAATGTAGTCACAACAGCTGCCTGCGGATCCATCGGCTCAGGCTGATCGGCTTGGTCCAAAGGTCGGTGGCCACCTGGCGCTGCGTGCTACATTCATCAAATAAACCAGGTGAACTCTCGCAGTCGCAGTGCAATGCTGGGCTAAACAGACTACATCTAAAGCATACGCCTAATTTACAGAACTTTGTAAGATAAACCTACGAAAATGTTACAAAGAAATCAGACATACGAAAAGTTTAAGAAAAACGCCATTTTCAAAAAATCTTAGAAAAACTTATGAAAAACGCACAAAAAGTTATGAAACAACATATAATAGCTTATTAGCTGACTTAGGAAAACATCAAACATGCATCAATCGTGCAGCAGTGTGTGCCACGCCCAGCGACAATGCGTCGTGATTGGTTGAGAGTTACAAATTCGTTAAGTCAGGCTTGGAAAATTAATACATGAAATTCGTATTGAAAAACTTAACAAATCGTAACTTGTTTACTTCAAACGAAGATTCAAAAATTTTATGAAAATTCGTAAAAAGTTTTGTAAACGTATGATCGATAAGTTGCTTCAGAAAATCGGCTGATAAAATTGTGGAACCATGACACACGGTCGATTTTATCCTTTGCAACTTTGTACGATGTCAGCTTCACAAACGTCAAACACACAACACCAGATCGCAAAAAAATGATACCTGCATTATTTTATTCGGCATCTAATAAAAGAAAATAAATATTATAGAGTAACAAACAGAATAAATAACTACAATAAATGCTTATCCCCCACTGTAAACACTCACCATGGTAACATAAACAAAATCTGTTGACCGATATCCAAAACCTGTTCTATGTTGGACGTCATGGACGATAAAAACGGACGATTTTATCGGCCGACAAAATCGGCCAATTTTTGCATGACACATGACAGATTTTTATTGGCCGATTTTATTGCCAGACAAAATCAGCGGATTCTGTGAATCATATGTCATGCCCATAATACAACTTGTCGTGTGAACTCACCTGAGATGTGAAAAGACAAAACCTTGAACTTCATCTTCGACTTCATCATCAGAATCATCAGCTCTACTCTTATCACCTGCCAGTCACAGCAACACATCAGCTGGCCAATTTTATCGCGTGGCTCAGCGGTTTGTGTGGCTCAATGGTCTAGTGGTTAGCGCACTTGGAATTTGTGCTCGGGTACCCGGGTCCGAGTCCCGGGTCGCGCCACTATTCCATTGGGTACAACTTTGGGCAAGTTGTTCATACACACTGCCTCCGCAGTTTCTCAGCTCCAAGAAACTGGAGTACAAAAGGGAGTTTTCGGCGCCTAAGTAGTTATGGTGACTAAGTGTGCTAGATTAAGCTAAGGATTAAGCTAAGCTCTAGAGCGCAGTATAATATATAACCTTATTTTACTTTTTCACTTTTGCTTTATCAGTGAACCAATGGTCACAGCAACACATCAGTGAACTGACCGATTGACTGACCGACTGACCAATCAATATCAGCTCTGCTCTTATGTTATCTTATGTCAGTCACGCAACTGAGTGCTCAGATTAAGCAGCTTTAAGCTAAGCTTTACAGAGCACTATAACATAACCAAACTTTTTGCTTCTTTTTACAACAGCTCAGTGGACACTAATCTCAGCAATATCAGTTCAGTTCAGCCAAACTATTACTATTCTTTATAACAGGACAGGTAAGCCATCCCGAGATGGTTTACTCGCCTGCAGACAGTCACCCATCCAGGTACTAAACAGGCCCAGTGTACACTGTGTTCCAAAAAAGTGGTACACCAAGCTCATATTCTCAGCGGATTTTTAAAATTCTTTCACTGACACACTGTGCAAAAAAAAATTTGCTAGAAAACTGTCATTAAAAATTCCACCACACCTTAAACGCGTCGCTACACTACCTTGTGATGCACGAATGCTGTAAACTAGCGTTTTGTGAGCGCTAAGCCATAGCCTTGCTGAGATGTAAACTACCAGAGACCTTGTGTATGGCACACAGCAACTGTGGTAAGAAAATAACTTATTTACCGGTGATGACAGTGTCGTCCTTAGCTTTATACTCAGTGCTCTTGATTGCCAGCTCAACGCCGTAGCCAGACAGACGAACCTTTGCATCAGTGCTGACCTGACCACAACAGCCCACTCTAGCATCACTGCACATAATAACAATAATATTCATAACAATAATATTCATAACAATAACGATAAAACATTTGTAGAGCGCCTTAGCTTCAAAAGCCATCCCGATAAGCCACATCACAGGTCTCGACCGTCCGTCTGTCCGTCCATCCATCTGCCAGATTCTGACTTGAAAACAAAAATGCGTAAAAAAACAAAAATCGGTTCAGATGTTCACCATGGCATGAGTGACCAGTGCGCCAATTTTCAGTTCAAAAGGGCAAAGGTCAGAGTTAGTGTTGCACAGCTTTAGGCGGACGGCCGCACAATATGTCAGCACTGAGCTGGCGTATTTTTTCTAGTTTCATTAGCAACAAGCCAACAACCGCTTGACTCACCACCCATCATCACGTAATGTAATGTATGTAAACAGTCATCAAATGAAAAAGAGGCCTTTGGTTTAGCCACACCATATTATTATATAACTTCGGCAACTACAAGATGTTTTTCTGACTTTTTTGCATCAAAATAACCAAAACAACGCCTATACTGATTTTTACAAACTCAAATACTGCAACTACTTTACCGAAAAAAAGCTCACATTGAAAGAAGTGGAAAAGAAAAAGATACTGTCATTTATCGATGTCAAAACTATGTCATCGCTAGGGAAAGTAAGCGCAGCGATGGTCAACAAATTCAGTTATTTACTTCACACAAATTTGGAAACATGCACAGTGCATACCAATTATCACACAAATAACTTTTTTATCTCCTGATACTGCAACAGACAGATTAAACGGTTCTTGTGTGCATGTACCAAAAATGACATGTTCCAAAAATGTAATACTACAGTGAGTCGAAAAAAAAAACACATCCCTGACATTATCCATTGTAACGGTAGAAGGATGGTCCAATTTTAATATTTTTTGGTATGCATATTCCTGACACAACTGGCCATCAAATGACTTTCCCACCTCACCCAACGCATGCTTCTGCACTACCTGGGAAAAGCAGAACAACCAAAATATGCGTTAAAATGAACACAAAACGTCGAAAACATCCCGAACATTATCGATTTTTTGAGACACAGCGCAGTACTGTAACATGAGAGAGAGACTGAGTGGATGAGTAAGGTTCAACGTCCTGCTCGACACATTATAGGTCATCTCGGAGACGGTCCTCCAGGCAATCACTTGCAGCGGTACGGACAACATAAATTAACAGCAAAATCAATCAAACCAACACAAAAAAAACAAAATACAATAGTATACTACCCACATACACATGCACACAAACGTAATACTAACTAACTAAAGACGCATACACACAACATCTAACTATACCAATACCAAACTAAAAGCTGGTTTAGGTGCCTCTTACGCCATCCGGCCAGGAAATGGAGTGGGCCTATTCTACACCCCCGGACCATGCAGGGGGCCCAGGAGAGAGTAAACAGAGAGCAGACAGTCTACCGCTGTGACGTAGGGTCGAAGTATGTAAGTGATGTGACCGACGTCGGCTTGCTTCACCAGCAAACTGTGCCAGTCGTTGAACGCAGGAGTGCCGAGCTGACCATAGAGAATAACCACGACATCGCGACCTCTACTTGCCGGGTAGCAGTGATCGGCCGAGATCAGCATCGGCTGTGATCTACACACAATGAACTAAAGTAAAGTTAGGTTATATTATAGTGCGCTCTAGAGCTTCGCTTGAAGTTTAGCTTAATCAGCGCACTTAATCACCATAACCACTTAGGCGCCAAAAACTCCCTTTTTTGTACGCCAGTTTCTTGGAGCTGAGTAACTGGGGAGGCAATGTGAGTAAACAACTTGCCCAACGTTGCTACCCAATGGAATAGTGGCACAACCTGGGAATCGAACCGGGGTCACCGAGCTCGAATTCTAAGTGCGATGACCACTAAGCCATTGAGCCCCAAAATGGCCCACTCTAACTACTCTATAACAACGACCAATCGACCATCAATGTCATCATGGCCAATGAACTCACAGTAAATATGCACTGGAATTGTTGTGGCCTAAGAGCTGTGGTATCACCACTCAGCTACAGTTCCACGTAACAGTAGGCCAGCTAGCAAAGTGACCCAGCCAGTCACAAGCCCCACCGGCCCAAAGCACCAAAAGGTCCAGTGGGTGACTTCACTTTCGGACTTAACTTTCGCGGAGCCAATTCGCTGAGTGAAAGTTTGGTCTAAGTACAGAGTTTAGCCAAAAACTAAACTGATTTAGCTGAGCCTCTCACTGAGCGGAAACTGAGCTCCCCCCCACAAAAAATAGTTATTTTACCGCTATTAACTCGGGGGTACAAACATCGATCACCTTGAACGACCTTCAAACCCAAAAATAGTGGGTTTTTTTACAATTTTTGGGGGATTTAAACTGTGACGAATATTTGAAGAGTTAATAGCGTCAAAATTACTTTAAACTGACGATGTCGCGCATCTTACGAGCATTAGCTCAGATTTCTTGTTTTCAAACACATTTCCCGCAATCACTATATGTATATATATGGCACTGCTCGTAGATTTCATGCAGACTTGACTAATTTTAAGCAGATATAAAAACAAAAATGGACGAAATCGATTTTTTCGTGAATGCAGGATTTGGTGACAATTCTGAAAACCAATAACTGTTACTTACTGATTCGCAGCAAGTTGAATGAAGGCTGTTAATGCAGACTTCTCGCACGTGATTAAATTATTCACTTCCACAAAAACATCACAATTCTGTCCGGACAAGCGATCTTTAGCTATCTGACAACAGACAGAACATAACACTCATTCATGTCATTCACACATACCAGCAGCTGCATTGTAAGATTGTAAGCTATGCTGAATACTGTAACAAGAATCCATATATAAACATCATCTACTTTCTTATTGTTTACTTTTAGTCACATACAATTGCAATTACAACAAAGTTCTCTACAGCACCTATTACAATATTACAAACAGCGCTCAACAATAAAAAACCAAACCGCCATTAATGGTTACAAAGTGTTTAATTTATGTGTCAATAAAAAACAATAAAAAGCTTACTAAGATTAAAGCTATTAAGCTTAAGAACGTTATATACAACTACAATGATAAACGTTTATTATATCTCTGACAAAAGCAACGATGTTTTCAGATTCAATGCTTGCAAAAAATCCTTCGATGAGTAAACAAGACCTGGTGAAACATGTGGACGGTCGGTGAATACATGCGTAGCGTCAACGCAAACTTGAGCATGCTTTGCTGGACCTGAGACAGAATTGATGACGTTAGGTTGACTATCAGCTCATACTGCTGCTGCTCCGTAGCATCTACACTCAGACAGCAAATAAATAAATATAAATAAATATACGTATTGATAAAGCACCATAATGCCGTAGCTTCAGAGACGCTAACGATCACAGATTATAGAGGACACCGTCAAACCCTCTTGCCTGTCCGGGAAATTAATCTCAAAGCATGCGCGCCAGTAATCCTGAAACAATTTATTCTGCCGGTTCTGGGGATTGAATGCAGGCCCGGTTGATAACCATTTCAGGCTCAGCGTGCACTGTGCCAATGAGCCACAGAGACAAGCCATACCAGACACATCAGTTCAGTTCAGCTGAGGTCTACGTCACACAGGCTAATAAAAACAACATACTAAAGGTAGAATGGCAAAGCATCCTATCTGACGTTGATCACATTTCGCAAAAATCACAAAAAAACTTCCTACACGATGCACTTTTTTGTTGAGTTTTATCCAATTTTTTTAATCATGCATTACAGTATGTTAAATATAGATAATATACGCATTTACTTGCTATATTGCATTTTGTAATCAGACAACTATTTCAGTAACATTTTGAAGAACATTTTAGTTAAACTGTGCACTGCTATGACGAACGCACCATAAACACTGTCATGACTATTACTACAACTATTACCATTACTCACATTCTGCAGACTCGAGATCAAACTGAGTTACGGCTCCGACAAAGCTCCAGAACTGTTCGTTACTTTCCTTGGCCAGGAACTCACTGTCAACAAAAACACACGGACATCAGCCAACGACCCACACTGATAATACTGGCATTATCAGCATGACAAACACTCGAAAAAACGTCTGCACGCCTGCTGTAACTCCAACGAATAAATTCGATAAAAGAAAATAAAAAGTAACATAAAATATACAACATAGTCAGTGCTATATTTTCATGACCACTTGCAGCACACCAACATAGGATTTTCTATGCTTTGTTGTTTTTATGCATGACAGCACGTAGTGCTCAGCACGTCTGTCCGTCTGTCCATCCTGGTACCTAACCAAGCCCAGGTGAGGTAGAGAAATCCAAAACTGGAGGTTGTTAGTAAATTTTTCGCGATTTTAGGCTGCGACACACATTTCAAGAATGAATTGCACCAAAACCACTGGAGGTAGACCAAGACTACCTGCATATAAAATTTTCAGCATTAAACGTATATTTTAACAGCGTAAGTTTCAACTCCCTAGGTTCAAGGATTCCTTAGTATGAGAGTATCAGATTTGGGTACCCCCTTAAAAATATGCTATTTCTGCTATAATTGACTAATCTAGCATGAGAACAGTTGCAGATAAACACAGACTTGTGGCTTACCATAACAAGCACTGCTGGTGACCTTTCCGGGGTTACCATTTCATAGTCAGGCTGTGACGCACATTTGAAGAGCAAATTTTTGTCAAAATTACTGGAGTTAGACCAAGACAACCTGCGTATGAAATTAAACTGATGCTGTCGCGCATCTCGTGAGCATTAGCTCAGATTTCTTGTTTGACTTAAGCACATGGCATGGGACACATCGACCAACAGATGGGACAGGATGCACAATGCAGGCTATAGGATGGTGCATAAAAAAACCACACAACAGATTACCATGCTTCCAATAGTAAAGGTGTTGATTTCCACTTGGCATCCAAAGTCACAGCAATATGTTTTGCTGCAGCCGGCGCAAACTGCGCAGTTGTAGCTACGAGCAGCAGCAACAGACCGATGTGTTGATGATGTGTCATTGTATCTACAGACATCATACAGCCTAGTGAACAATAATGCTGTGAGTCAACAGATATAAACGACAACACTGTCAAACGGCAAATGTAAATTTATATACTGCATTGGGTGACTTCACTTTTTGACTTAGCCTTTCGCTGAGCCAATTCGCTGAGCGACACCTAAAGCTGAACACCAAAGTACCTACTTAGACCAGAGTTCAACAAGACTTTGATCTAAGTGTGTACTTAGACCACACCTTTGGTCATAGCTTTTGATGAGCGAAATCACTTTACTTTTTGGCCAAAGAACGTACTTAGACCAAACTTTCGCTCTGCGAATTGGCTCAGCGAAAATTAAGTCAAAAAGTGAAGTGACAATTACATTCTTAACCCATTGGACATACTAATGAGTGTAAACATATAGATGTCCATCAGCAGAACATTCAGACCTTGAAAGTCTTCGGGCAGTGAGTTCTAGATGGTTCGGCCAGCAATTCTACCGTACGCAAACTTGCCGTATAACTATGGCCTGCCTCGCCTGCATAGTTTAGCATCACCTGCGTGCAGTGCCGCTTTGTACCAACTGCGTGCAGCTTCTTGTATAATACGTGGCCGATTGGTCCCAGCCCATGTGACATCATCGTGGCTTATTTAGTGGATGCAGTGCAAACGGTTGTTGGTTTGGTACATAAATAAAAGTAAAAGTAAGATTTAGGATCAGGGATATTATCAGCGCCGAGGTTAGGGATATTGATCGGTTAAGCATTAGGGATAGAATCAGAGGTAGGGTTTGCAGTTGTATACTTAGCCCGCAGTGGCAGTAGTTGAGGTTACAAATGGAAGCGGCTCTGTATGCAGCACTATCACCAATGCAAAAAGGCTTGAGTCGCTTAAACCTACGACAAGACTAGGCTTATATGAGCCTTTAACTTTATACGCTATCCCCAAACCCGTTAATCCAATGCTGTCTATAGACTGTAGAAATTCAACATAAAATAACGATCTAAGATTAGCGTTGGGGATCTAGATAGGGCTAGGGCTAGGGCTAGGGTCAGGCTTAGCTATTCGGTTTATCACCATTCACATAATGCATCAGTAATAATGTGTCTTTCGGTTCCGGTTTCTGCTAAAATGTACCACGGATTTAAATATACATTCATGTATCATAGAATAAATATTTGTTCATTTAGCAGGAACCAGAATGAAGACACGTTATTATGATGCATTATGGGAATGGTGACATGGAGAATAGGATTGGGATTTACAGCTAACTATAGCCGGGTGGTGACAGCGAAAAACCTGGTACAACAAACTCCACCTTTTATCAGCTGAAACAGCTTACTCTCGGCTTAGCTTACGCTTACGCCAATAGTTTTAGCTTGTATGAGTATAATTAAAGCAATACTGACATTTAATTTTAACTAATACGAATACTCTGTCGCCTACAATGTTTACATTAGCCGGCCACTAGCATTTTGACAACAACTTCCGGAATGACAAAGAATTTAGTAGTAAGTAGCAGAATTACACGCTGAAAAGAACAGTCAATCATGTATGCATTCATTCATTCATAGTAGGCCTACCTCTATCGATTATCCCAGCTTCAACAAGTTGTCAGAGGTACGACATACCTGCTATGAGTATGCAAAATAAAATGTCTAAAAACTTACTATGAAGAATGCAGTCGACAGCGACATCTTTTCTCGTTGTATTGACGTCCGATTCGATTCGTGCTGTCTTGTAGAGAATGACACGGTAATGGGGAATGCGGTAATACCGCGGTAACCGCGGTAATTACCGTGGGGATGGGTAGAATTTCACGGTAATACCGCGGGGACGGTACCGAGTGTACGGTACTACCGCGG
>Ga0209052_1000408_pt1 | contig 13183 bp, 6 predicted proteins | sample WorMetHEROISLAND_2_FD_187409 | JGI IMG/M metagenome (GOLD analysis project Ga0209052, IMG submission 187409) | Marine gutless worms symbiont microbial communities from Max Planck institute for Marine Microbiology, Germany - Olavius sp. 4 HERON... | ecosystem: Host-associated > Annelida >...
CGACCCCACTCCTCCTGGATGGCCACTCTGAAGAACGACCTATCTCTGCACTACCTCACCTTTGAGGATGCTATCGAAATGGCCCTGGATAAGCCGCTGTGGGGACTATTGGCAGCAAGCGGAGCTATGCACTGATGGTGCATCCCAAATAATGATCATGATGATGATGTCGCACATCTCATGAGCATTAGCTCAGATTTCTTGTTAATGTTCTGTTAACCACAGGACGTTTAAATATGTTTTGATGCAAAGACTGTTATTATCAGTCAGTTTGAATATACTGTAGAGGCATAATTATCCTGTGTGTTTCAAATTATGTTTAGATTCATTTTTGTTGTTTTTTGCTTATATTTAAGGGAAACAAAGGTACATATTTCCAAGGAGAGCTACTGATTTTGTCTGTTGTAACTGCTAACATGTTTACTGTGAACCTTCAGGTGGTATATTTCTGCCGGACATTGTCAAATATGCGAGGCTATGTCGGAAAGCTAAAGAACGTGAATATCGCTACCAGCAGAAATTATATTACGGACGTTTGCTGCGTGAGCTGCTGGTTAATCGACAGGTCAGCACAAGTTGATGCTTCTGATGTACATGTTCTTACACGAATGTATGTTTGAGGAATTTCACTGAGTACAGTAATTCAGAAACTGCCAAAGTGAAAAAAATGAATCTGAAGTGCCAGAGTCGCTAGGGAGCGACAGTGAATGCTGTTTTATGGTAGTGAGTGTGTGTAGTATATATGAAATATATATGAGATAATAAATGTAAAAAAAGACTAGTTTATACAGGGTCACTGGGCGAGTCACCAAATTTTCCTCGTCTATTTAGTGCACAATACTTTGTAAGCCTGTTCAATTTTGCAGCATTTAGTTAATATTTGGCGAAGTGGTACAGCATCAAATTTAAAATTTCTCATTTCCATAATGTGTCAAACTTTCATGAATTTCCAATGCTAAAACACTGCTGAAGTGCTGCACAAGCTTAACTAGCTAATGAAAAATGTGAAGCAGATTGTCTTTACCTAGCTTCCAACCCGTTTTGGGAAAATTTGTGACACTTGTTGAGTATCCAGTAGCAATTTCGCAGAATGTCTGAATCCACATTTCATTTTTGTAGAATATTTTACCCATGACCAGATGTGTAATCATGAATGATCAGTTAGTTACAGTTGGTTGTTCTTATAGTATACATCGCATCTTTGTGAGTTCGTTAAAATGACTCTTGTGTGTGGTTGCTAAACTTGCTATATACTGGTGCTACGTGCATTCGTGCAAAGTTTTCAGCTGGAGCAAAAACATCGGGCAGATGTTCAGTTTAGTTGTTTAAATTGGCAATTGTGTATGCAGAGAATTCTGGATGCTTTGTACTGTTTACCGCCCGAGGAACACCTGACCTTTGACCGAGCCAGTTTCAGAGAACATCAAGGTCGAGACCAGCAGACTATAGAATACAGAGTTCAACAGAAGTGCCACCAGTATGCCAACTGTTTGCTTTTTTGAAAATAATTTCACTGTCGTTATTTCATATAAAAATATTTGTACATTTTGTTGGGTATTAGATTTGTTTGGGCACGTTTGTATTGTGATGCTGTATGCCAAAAAATATTGACACACAACAATGTAATTAGTTCTAGGGTTGTTAAGACCGCCCATTCATTTTGACCGGTTAACCTTGAAAAAAAAGACCGGTTAACCATAGTTCTAAGTGCTCTGCGTGCGTGCGTGTTGCGGCAGGCACGGCACGACCGGTGATAACTATGTACCGACGGACGGGCGGGGGAATGAGAGCGGCGTGAGTGATAGTGACTCGGGGGACGATACGGGAGAAGGAAGCGAGTGGAGTGAGCCGGGCTCGGACCTTATCCAATCACTCTGGGGGACGGCAGTCAGAATTCTCCTAGCGTCGGCTGACTCATGCTTACAGAGCGAACTAAATGAACTGAACTGAACTGAACTTGCTTTGTACACTTCATGAAGTGAACTGAAATGAAATGAACTGAACTGCTAGTTTGTTCACTTTGTACAGTCCGTGCAGTATAACGGAAATGGACTGAACGGCACTGACATATTGCAGGTCAGTTCTGTTCAGCTTGTTTACTTTTGTCCCTTCGTGTAACACAGCTGAACTGAACTGAGATTTCAGTTCACATCAGTCTATTTCTGTCGCTTTGTGGCCTTCAGATTGCTGGCGGAGGTGAATGAGGAATGCGGCCTAGGCTACGTATCGTCTTCGTCTGATGGCGAGGACTCGGCTGGTCCGTCGACGTGCAAGTCACAGGGTGGCAGATGGCCGCAGCTGAAACTGCTGGGTGCTGCCGTTGACATGTCCGAGTACAACGCTTCGACAGTTACTGACACGTTCGCTCCGAAGTCAAGTCCACACCACAGCAAGCCATCACTGCATGCACCCCAGACACCGGGTTAGAGTCGCCGTCATCGTCATCATAGTGATAGGGTTCTATGTCGTGTGCATCACAAGACAGTTCAAGACAGCATGGGTGAGGATACCAGGATACCGCATACCAGGATATGTGAGGATAAAAATCACCAAAACCGGCAGATTGAAACCAACTGTTTTTGTCTTCTTGTATTGGCTGGTTCTTTTCCAAAATTGTTGTTATAATTTTTAACGTGTATTGCACAGGAACTTTGTTTTTTTCGTGAATATCACACATTACAGTATTAGACAGCTAAAATTTGCGCATTGTATGCTGGCAGCATCTTCTGCAGTATGTTAGATGATGCTGAAAGTTTATCGGTATTTTAAGTAAGCTCGTTTTAGGATTTATGCTGTTATCCTGGTCTCCATACCAAGGCCACTGTCTCAGCATCTACTGCAGTCAGGTGTTTTCTGTTACTGGCCTGACTCTCTGGAACTCCCTGCTAAAGACCTTGGGATCCGGAGTGTTGCACTCACAGATACAGGCAGTCACTGAAGAGATTTTTATTTTCACAGTACTAATGTGTTTCACACATTAGAAGTTGTTACACATGCAGTGCATACAGTACATTTGACATCATAATTTTTACCATTGTCACTGTAATAAGTAATTTAGTATAAAGATGCATACTTGATGTCAGTAGTTTTCAGACAGAAATTAGTTTACAAAATCTGCACGTTGAACATACTGCTGCATGATCTACCGTACAAATACATGCCAAAGAATCTGTATAATTTTATTGTAGTGACCTACCTACATAAGTAGATAGGTACTGGGGTAGACCGTAATTATTGTGTTGTGCTCAGACAATTAGCCGATATAATTGAATGCTGGGTGAAACTGGGGTGGTATAAAGTTCCATGTTGTTTCAGGTGTGAAGACGAAGCGACCACATCGCAAGATGATGATGACAGTGCTGGACGTGACTGATGAAAATTACCACACAATGCTGCTCAAGCACAAACGACGCAAAGTCGAGGATCCCGTGCGTCTCCATTGATTCTGTTCTAGTCTTATCTGAATACAGTTTGATATAGCACCATTGTCACGGGAAGCACTCACGGCACTGAGCTGTCCTAGGTGCTGGGCCGGACTGAAGTGAACAGTTCAGTTTTAAGCCTGGTTTTAAATGAACGTTTTACTTTTTAGGCAGAATCGCTCTTGCAGCGCAAGGGATTCCGCCTGTTCCGACACATTTCTCCGTAGCGTGGTCTGTCTGTCTGTCTGTCACATTCGTGGCCCTTGCTTAAACTGTTTGACGGATTTGGGTGACGTTTGGCAGATACGCTTGTGTGGTCCAATGACACATTGTGTTAGATGTGGGTCCCTGATCCCCCCTGGGGGAAGGGGAGATTTGGGGGGTCGAACGCCCAACCAAAACATGCAATTGCCGTCCTATGCTACCAGCTGGCGGATAGAAACTAGGAGTGATTCCGCCTTTTGCCAGATTACTTTGGTCCTTGTGCATTCTGCTAGCAATTCTAGTGTTAACAGACACTGAGTGAAAGTTTGCATGTTTTTTGTGGTTTTCCAACTGGATTAGGACTAGGTCGGCCATGCGTACTGTTTGATAATGAGACAGTTGATTGTTGGTATAACAGTACAATGTCTTCATTAAGCTCCAACAGTTCTTAAAGGTTTACTTCTGTGGGCGTAGCTAACCTAAAGTAACTCGGGACAAGTAGACTGCTTAAACAAAAACTGTTTAAGTAGTAGCAATGGATAAATATCTCTGTGGTGTTGTATATGCTTCGGACAAACATTTTTGAATAGTGTGGCAGTGTTGTGTGCACGTTTGTGGTATTTACATTGGTGGATCCATTCCAGATGTAGGCAGACTCTGCGGTTACTCCCCCCATTGACCAAAAGTAGGGGCACGTTGTCGCTGAAATAACACTGCTAAGGGTAAACTGTTTGATTTAAATCTGAAACTTTTGGCCACTCTTTAGTATGCAAATGGACAAAAGGCTTTCAACTTCAAGGTGGCTTGTCACCACAGACCACCCTCGATGCTGCTGGTTGCTTTGCCCCCAGACCTCCATTATAGCTCGTGCTTGGTACTCGTTATGTTTCACTCCCTTTGGCAAATTCTGGATTCACTCCTGCTTATTATGTATGTGTTTCTGTTAGCATCAAAATAATGGCAAATTGTTATGCATGTTTGGAGATGATCTGCGTCGTTCAGCGTTGTTAAATGTGTTACAAGTTTGTGAGTGAATTTTTGCAGTCATTTTGTTGAGTGTTGTTTGTTTTGTCTGTCATTAAGAATCACCCTGAGCTGAACACACAAGACATAGTGCTGGAAGATCTTATTACTCGCGTTCAGACGACCAAGAAGACAAAATTATCTGGTACCAGCTCGTAATATACCTCCTGGTTAATGAACTCTTTTCACAAGAAAAGTTGTCTTATTACGTTTGTGTGCATGTTTATGTAGGTATTTATCACTGTGTTAGTTTGTTTGATTCTTTGGCTTTTTCTGTTTCTTGTCAGTACCAGTGCAATGATGCTCGGAGTGAACGTCTTCGAAATGACCTGGAATATGTCAAGTCGGACACAGAACACACTCACTCACTCACTGACTGACTCATGCACTATTTGCTGGTTTATTTGGAAGGTCACAGGAAGAAGATGAAACCGTCAGATTCAGCTGCTGACGAGCTCAGTGATTGGTCGACTGTGAGGACGTCTAGATTACCGACCAGCTATTCGCCGGAAACCACGGAACATTTCGGCGCATTTCATTCTGTTAAACACGGCACTGATGACATCCAGGTCCCTGCTGGCTTGCTGTCGAGGTAGGACCATCGTCTGTGTTTGCAAGCTAGACGTTAAAGTTAGTTGTCTGCAGCTGTTCTAGTTCTCAATTTCATATTGTTATGTCTCAAACACTTGACTACGAAATTAATCTGATCTGCACAGGTGCTGGATAATTAGTTCAATATCAGTTCTTGTATAATAAGATGGTAATGGGAAAACATTGTCTCGCAGCATACTACACTCCTGTAAGAAATCAGCAGACTCCTCCATATAGTGCCGCCAAATAAACTTGTCTTACCTCCTCCCAGACAACATATCCAACAGTGTGACACTGTACTGGCGCATACAGTGATATTTAATATGTATTTATGAGGAATTCAGTGATATTTAGTGTTTATTTACGAGGAATTCATATAACGAATATAAAATGGTGGTTTCATTGTTTTGATTCTGTTGGTTGAGCCACTGGAAGGTCGTCTGGCCTGTAAGAGAAGTTTTGTCAAAACTATATCCGGGACTTTACTGTTGGGGACTAGCATAACCGGGAGTAATTTTGGGAAAAAAGACAAAAACTGGTGGCTGCATTTTGCATTGTAGATGTGATTGATTGAGTGTATGTGTGTGTTGTGCTGTTACAGAACGACAGCATCACATCAGGCGATGTCTGGCTCTCGGCCACATTTCTTCAGTCTTCTCAAAGAACTTATCTGCACCGAAGCTGAGCAGAAAATCAGTCTGACAAAAGTATACTGATTTTTTTTTATACGAAACAATAATTATAGTGAGTCATTTTTAATTTGTACCACTTTGGTTCTGTTTATTGCGTGTCTAGTAGGTCGTGCAGTTTGTAAAAGATCTTGCTTTAACGATTTCGAGAAGTTCACTTCTGGGGAAGTAATCATGCGAATAAATAACTTTGAGTTTCTGCACTTTGGAAGATCAACACTGCGACATAGTCGCACGGGAACGTCTTCAAATTTTGGGTGGAATACACCACCCAGGGCACAATTCAGTTTGCTGTTTAACACCAGCCTAACATCACCAGAAGCTTGCTTGTAAACTTAGATGCGCTGCTTGCTTTATCAGTAGTGCACTGACAATACCTCGTTGACGAACTGTGTCAAGTGATGGGCATTGAGACTCGTCAGAGATTTCGTTCCGCCTCATCTTCTCTTCATCACTGATTGTCACCTGGTCTCGACTGTCTACTGTCGGCGACCGAGCGTTTTCGGTCGCCGCTGCTTGTTTGTGTGTTTCTTGTGTGCATGATACTGCTCGACCCATTGGCCTCCATTCACAAAATGTCATTCGCTAGACGGCGCCACTTTATTACTGTCTGTGGAAGCGACTGCGGCTACCCGCGGGCAGTACTTAGCCTTGAGCGAGGGTTGACAATCTTGCTGCCATTGTAGCCCAGCAGCTGAATATGTACAGTGCCCGTGCAGTGACACTTGTCGTTTTGGGCAGTAATTATTATTCACTCGCTTACTGTTGTTGTGACACGTCGTCGTACAGTTGGAAGAGAAGGTACATGAATGGCAGGACACAAGCATGACTGCTGGCAGGTGCTTCTGGGTCACCGAGCAAGCCAACTGGTCCGACCTCATCCCCTCTGCTCTCAGATTCCTCTCCGATGGCATTCTTGGCAAGTTTTTTAAACTATAAATACATATTTATTTCGTGGTTATATTTCACACTTTGACGGTGAAATTTATGTGTAATTGCATCCTAGTAATATTGTCGTTTTCTCGTAGATTGTATGTCGATGAACATGATGTTGATTTATTAGTCATTTGTCTGAGATGTGAACCAAAATGGTGACATTCGTTGATCAGTTAGTTACAGTTGCTCGTCCTTATAGAATACATCACACTGTTGTGAGTTCGTTAAAATGATTTTTACTCGGTGTTTTGTTATATATCAGTACTACGTGCAAAGTTTCCATCTGGATTAAAGAACGTTGGGCAGATGTTCAGTTGTTGTTTAAATTTTTAAGGTAGCGTGTATAGTCTCTAATATTGTAGTTCGTTATATTACGGTACCATTAAAAACATGCAACTAGATCCAGTTTATTTTATCATCAGGGCCCAGGAAATTTCACAACATGCGGAATTTTATGAGCTATTTAAACGTCCTGCGTCAAATGACGTGTACAGCGAATGGCCTAAAGACTATTGTGTAATCGTCCATCACTGTTTGCTGTTAAACTTTTTAACAATTTTCTTAACAATACAATTAAGTGTACATCTACTGCAGATGAGTATCTTTGGATATTTGTCTACGTTATTCAGTCTGCCATTTTCTATGATATCGTAGCATCTGAGCCATATTTGAACAATCTTCAGTTATATCTTTTAATGTACTATAACTTTTATTTGCAATTTTTTTATTTTTAGTATTAGTTGGTTGTAAAATTACTCAGCAAAAGTGCCCTGCACGTGATTTTGTATTTCTTCTCTATTGGTTTCACGTCGTCCTGTGTGTGTGTGTGATAGGCTTGGCTCAGGAGAATTTCTCTCCAATGCTGGACTTCAAGGAGCGGCTGCAGCAGGTGCGTTGGATCGGTCGTGGTAATGACTCTGATGTTGAGCTAGCGGCTCTCTATGATATCTGGCTACTAAACCACAACACTCAACTACTGGACACGAATACACCTTCAACGGCTGCCATTCCTCCACCGCGAATGTATGTGTCATCTTGTCTTTGAGGCTGTTTGGTATTTGGAATGGCATTCAGCAGTATATAATGTTGCGGCTTTTCTTATGCTGGCTTCTGGAACTTCCTTTCTGTTGCTTTTATGCAACTCATAAAAAAGTTAATTTTTTTTTCCGGATGACACCTATTTAGCAGTATTTTAACACTTTTCACCAACCTGACTTTTGTAATGCACCTGTGTGCTGCATGTAATGGGCGGATTACATAATTATTATCAGCTGATGATGGTTACGATGGTGTTCCGGCAGGTTCAGTACAAGCTCTGGTGAGCGTGGTAGAATTAGCTGTTTGCCAGCTGTAATGTAAGTTGTGTTTCGAACACATGAATGTAGTTACCTGAGCCAGAAATACTCAAGCGAGGTCTAGACCTGATTTTATGAATGCTGTGAAGTCTTGATGACTTGTTGCTGAACTGATTTGCATAGCCAATTTCCGCCGCCGATAACATCACTGTTATTTTGGAATATTACATTGTTAGTTTGATGAATCTGATCATTGTAGGTGGACTGACTATAAGGTCCAACCTTCTACAGAGAAGGAGAAACGAGCTTTTCAGACGCAGGTCAGCTGTTTCAGTGCTTCATAGTGCATACTGTTGTATGACGGTTTATTTTGATATCAAATTCACGGAATTTTGACTGGTCTCAATAGTTGTTGGCTTATTGCATCGGTTTAACAGCAAAGTAGAATTCTACACGTGATCACAGTAGTGTGCCAAAATTTATCTTAAATGCATACGGACACTACCTGGTAAATGTAGCTGGGTAATTTAGCTTGACTTAGAAAAGTTTTTGAATGTGTTCAAAGTTATGATCTTTTGGTGCTTTGAAAATGTTGTTTTGCTGACAGGAAAGGCTTCCGGTCTGTAAAACGTACTGCCAGAACAATGTCCAGAAGTTCCCTTTTGGGGGCAGACTAACCTGGAGTGACTCTGGAACGATTGATTAGTTGAACATAATCTCTGGGCTGTGGAAATTTGCCAAAACAGAACAAAACTTGTATTAGCTGGTTAATATTTGTTATGGTTGTCACCAGTATTAAACTACTAGTAGTAGCAGCAGCAGCAGCTATTGGTGTTACTGTTTAGGCACAAATGCAGACCTGTGTATGCTTACCGACAATTTGAACTGTTTTTATGAAATTCAGTTTAAGGATCGCGTTTCACTGTTTGCGTTCTCGTAGAGATGTTGTGTATTAATGGGCTTAGTCTGTAATATGGACAGGAGCGTGAAAGGTTTCGGAATCCGCACAAAGCATTTACGTATCGCATTCATGGTTATGAGGCCGTGGTTGGACCGGTGAAGGGCGTTCTTGCAAAGGAGAACACGATGAAGCCAAGAGAGCATGCATTTCTTGTCAAAGAACGGCCGTCCTACGTCACTATACTCACGCTCGGTATGTGCTCCTCTGTATGCTCGTCAAATTAACTGGCATCTGGTTTCGTCTTCTTTTTAGGCCGCCTGGCAGCGTTAGCTAGCCGTGGCGGTCTTATGTTTTACTGCGGATGTTTTTTCTGGCACTTTGCGACGCTGTATCTCTGAGCTTCCTCGACTGATCGCTGTGAAACTTTGCAAGATGGGCAATAGGTGCAGCTTTAAAAGTTAGGTCCAAAACTTTGGGTGCCCCAAGAAAATTTTCGGAAGCAAAAATGAAAAAAAAATTGATGCAAAATTAAGCATATGAGCAAAAATAACTTTGGGCCCAGTGGGGGTAACCTCAACAAACTTGTTCACGTGATGTGCCATGAGGCAGGGGTGAAAATTTGGATATAAATGTTTTGAGGCCCGCATCCTTAAAATTTTTTCAGCCCTTAACTCTGTGCAATTTTGGACAACTTTCGACTTTGATTGTGAATGTGTGCAGAAGGGGTCGAGGATGAACAGTCAGAAAACTAGGTGATCAACTACAACCTCTCCCATGTTTGACAAAAAAATTGCATGAACTTTGGTCAGCTATCATTTCGACCCATCCAAAGTCACCTTTTTGGAAGATCGTATTTTGGCCATTAGTGGGTACTGCCCCCTGAAATTTTTACGTGTGCTACAGAATGATCAGGGCTTGCTAACGCACATGATATCAGGGACAGGGTCCCCAACAATTTTTTAACAGTGAAAGTTCGAAAATCGGCCCAAAATTCAGGGTATGAGGGCCAATAACTTTGAGGCCAGTTTGAATAACCTCATGGACCTTTTCCGTGTGACTTGACTTTTTGCTGACCCACACCCCTAAAATTTGGGAGGGAATAACACGTCCAAAATTCAGCACGATTTTGGACAGTAGGACTCACCCTGCGCTCTGCCCCGAATTTCTAGTTTTTTGATACACGAGTTTCAACCTCGTAGTTTTATGGTTTCAATTGAGTCATGTATTATTTTATTTTCATTTTGTTTCATTTTTTGTGCCTCTGGTTTGATATCGACATATGGCACTGTGTAAATGTTTTTTGACTGACTGATTGAGTGATTGACTGCTTTATTGGTTCATTGGTTCGTTCGTTGGTTGGTTGGTTGATTTATTTATTTGTTGCATGCCTGCATGTAATGCTGAAGGATCACATTACATTGTCAGGATTATTAGTGTGCATGCTTTGGGATTAATTTTTGACAGGGAAGACGGTTTAGTGGTGTCTTTTGTAAGCACAGAAAAAAAGGGTATTGGCTTTTATGCAGTGGAACTAGCCGTCTATGCAAAACCTTTTTCTTCTTTTTTGTAATCTGACGGTTAGCTGTACAATCATGTATATGTATCTATATTTATCCGCCTCTACAAATTTCATCTAACTAATTGTTCGGTGTTGTGATTGTGTGAGCAGTTCACGACTGTGTGGCCCGTCTGCCCAATGGTGAAGGCACTCGCAATGACATCTGTGTTGTGATTGTGTGAGCAGTTCACGACTGTGTGGCCCGTCTGCCCAATGGTGAAGGCACTCGCAATGACATCTGTGGACTGCTCAAAGACTCACAGTTTCTGGCCGCCGGAGTTACCGACAGCCAGGTCTGTTAATAAATCTCGGATTTTTGAAGTGGCCTCAGTAATACAAACTACTGACTTCCGCTGACGACGCAACAACTGCAGTACTTGTCAGAACTCATTCATCACAAAGAGGCTCCTACACAACTGCAATCTCGCAGCGTAAACATTATACAGTACAGTGCAACTGTTCTTATTTTCTCTAAGCGTGATTTTTGTCATGGTTTAATTACGAGGGTCATTCCATAAATAAGTTACAAAACAGCGTCATTCTGTTAGTTTTTCAAATATAAAAAGTCCGAAATATACATTTTGTAGGGAATTTAATTCTGAGTACCACCTGTGTGTTTTATTACAATGACGTCACTGTGATGTCATTTATAAACATTAAATATGGCGACGTTGCCATTGAAGTCGTCCCGTAACGAGCACCCATCATACAGTCTGGACTTGGCCCCCAGTGACTATCATCATTTTGGGCCGATGAAGAAAATGCTAGGTGGGCAGAAATTCACATCAGATACCAAGGTGCAATCAGTTGTTCGTCAGTGGCTTGGACAGCAGCCAGCATCGTTCTTCGTATCGGGCATTTAGAAGCTTGTTGACAGATGGGACAAATGTTTAAACGAACTTGGACGATATGTTGAAAAATGAAACACTAATGTTTAACATGTAAACTAAAGAGGCAACATTAACTTGTTAAGCTTATTCATTTTTTTCTCTTATTCCTCTGCTGTATACAGAGAGTTATGAATTGTGAGTTACGACAGAAAACTGCTGGAGAAAATAATACACAGAGAGACTGTGTTCTATGAACAGATGACATCCCAATAATGACGTCATCCAAAAAATTCTTTTTTGTATATTCCAGATTTAATTCCCTACAAAACGTATATTTCGGATTTTTCCTCTTTTAAGAATTAATGGAATGGCGCCGTTTTGTAACTTATTTATGGAACGACCCTCGTACAATAGTCTTCCTCAAACTGTCATTTCTGACTTTAACTATACGAGCTGGTACATTTAGAAATCGATTTTAGTCTGCTCTGTATGGTGGTGCTTTCCTGCAGTGACGTGACTTTCCCACACTTGCGATTCTTCACCGTTACGGTAAATGACTTACCGCGTCTGTGAACCATGTAATAAATGAGTAAATAAATAAATAAATGTCTATTGTCTACATGTGTGTGATTTGCAGCTGAACTCAGTGGTGAGTGGAGCGCTGGATCGTCTACACTATGAGAAAGATCCTTGCGTCAAGTATGACGTCTCAAGGAAACTGTGGATCTACCGACATCGCTCGCGCGCCGAGGACGAGTTTGGTCAGTATTTTGGTTACTTCTTTGCCATTTTTTTGTACCTACTTACATGTGTGTATATGTAACATGCAACACAGCATAGTTTGAATGAGAAACATGGGCTGTCGCTAGGTGGCAAAGGTTAGAATGGGAATGAATGTAAAATTGTTTATGTACCAATGGCAGTAGCATCTTTGACATAACAGTTATGGCATGCATTTCTGATAACGGGACAAAGTGCACTGACCAATTTTGCCGTTTACTTCTAGCTCAGGTGTGTATTGCTCATATAGTGCATTATTGCTGATGTCTGCCTGAAGAATCACAGATCAGAACCATCTTATTGATTTTCGTGGGAAATCATTGTATTTGTGTCTTTCGTTTTACAAAAAGGTGTTGTACAAGTTTAGCGTGGGTGCTAATTTAACCTGTAATGTATGCTGATTGGCTCGCTGTTGTGGGATGCTCAGTACATGTTTTTCAGTGTAGCTGGTACTGATGCAGACATTTTGTGGTCTTGTTTCAGAGTGAAAAATACCCAACTGGACGGAATTTTGCGTAGCAACATTGATGTGCATAGCTGGTTGCATATTTGCAAATTGCTGCTAGAATAAAGTCATAATTTTAAAAATAAGTAAAGTAAGATGTTTGCCTCGTTGCCATCTTTGGCTTGGTCTGATGCAGAGTGTCTGTTTGTGTGGTGGCTATCAGAGCGAATCCACCACGTGCAGTGCATGGCAGCCAGAGCAAAGAAGAAAGCACTCAAGAAATGTAAGACCGGAAAATCTCTGACAACTTCAAAGGTCAGTTGTCTGCAGGTATCAAAGGACGCCAACTCTGATAATGCAGCGACACTGTGTAATTTTTACAGGGCGTCAGCATAGCTTGCTATGTGGATGCCCTGTCTTAGCCGTGGCATAGGCATCTGTCCTTTTGTCTGTTTGTCTATCACACTCTGTGATTCTATCAAAACGAGGCGAGCCGTGATCACAAATTC
>Ga0209052_1000409_pt1 | contig 13175 bp, 6 predicted proteins | sample WorMetHEROISLAND_2_FD_187409 | JGI IMG/M metagenome (GOLD analysis project Ga0209052, IMG submission 187409) | Marine gutless worms symbiont microbial communities from Max Planck institute for Marine Microbiology, Germany - Olavius sp. 4 HERON... | ecosystem: Host-associated > Annelida >...
TCAAAAAACGATTTTGCATGGGCCCCTATGGAAACGCTATATATAAAGATCGACGGAAAAACACGATAAGCGGAGTCGGATAAATTAACTCCTCCACAAGTGACTGAAGTAGTTTTGTAAAATGTGAAATCGCTGATCGCTGCCGCCCCCTGGTGAATCTCAAGTAGGCAAGTACAAGTTTTGACTGGGAGGTTCAAGCCCCCAATCTCCCCTTCCCTGGGGGTCATGGAGGGACCCCATGTAACACAGTGTGTCACTGGACCCCGAAAAGTGTCCCAGCCAAATGGCATCTAAATCCATCGAACGGTTTAAGCAGGGAGCATGAATGTGACAAAGACAACAGACAGACAGAACATACTCCAGAGAAATGGGTAGCTATAGGCAAAATCACCTGCGATAGAGCGATTTTCCCTAAGAATAGACATTTACATTAAACACCTCTTCCAAAACCAATGCCAACAGACATGGCTCAATTATGCACACATGTGCTAATTATGCAGTGTTTAGTCCTAACTAAAATACACAATCCACCAGCACATAGAGCAGTAAGACTAAGACACTGAAAAACCACTGAAATGTGAATACAATTAATGTCATGAGAAACACAGCATGGCATCTGCTGACTATTTTCTACAAGACCAATTACCTTCCTAACACAAAATCCAACGAAGACCTGTGAGAACACCACAGCACAACCTACCTGGCATTTAAGCTCAATTAGATCGGCATCGAATTTCTTCAGCAGAGCATCGGCCTGGGCAGCAGTGGAGGCTGCATAAGACATCAAGCTCTCGGAGTTCATATACATTCCACGTGGCGGCTTGCGCTTGTTCCTGAGCCGTGTGTGGCTGTCGACCTTGCGTGGAGACATCAGTGCGCCACGCATCACGCTACTTCTCGGCTCGTCCTTCTGCAAAAAATAACTATACTCTCTTACAACCAGGGTTCAGACACCTGGGTACGTACCCAAAAAACCCGGTGGGTTTTTTGGGTACACCCACCTAAAAAACCCACCCCAAAAAACCCACACTTCTACTTTAACCTAATTTTAGCTTGTACTTTATATGCCACTAATAATTCAATATTTTATTGTTTTTAAAGCTTTTACCCAATTTTAGTTTATACTTTTTATGCCACTAATAATGCAATATTTTATTTTTTTAAAGCTTTTAAGGCTTTAAGTTACTGAGTTTTTGTACTAGTTTACCTATTTTTTCCTGCTTGTCCAAAAAACCCCAATAAAACCCCAAAAACCCAGTGGGTTGGGCTTTAAAAAAACGGGTTTTTTAACCCTGCTTACAACTGCCATCTGCGAAATTTCTTGTACACAGTCATCACCATCTGTTCAAAGAAACACTGAAAGCATATGTGTATGTTGACAGTAAGAATGGATGAAATTTTTCTGAATATTTAACAGCTTATTTAACGGTTAGTGCAGATGCATGCACTGCAGCTATGCTAAAATTCCCATCCAGAAGTCCACATGCTACATGCTAAACCTGCCAGAGCCATGGCAGAAATCTAGCACATCCCTAGTGCTGCACGTTTTCATTAATTAACAGCTTTAAATGATGGAGATGGCATTCATGCAGCTACGGGCTGACTCGCTGGTCAGAGCAGAATCAAACAGTGCCACGCAGATGACGGTTCACTAGTCCTATGGTTTGCTGGTCCTACATGGTTCAACAATCAACAGTTAGTGATTTGAATGACAGTTTCAAACAAACCTGAACCATATCTCTAGTGAACTGTAACCGCCGATCCACCATGCACATGGAAGTCCACTGCCAGGACTGCAATGGGGTCCACTCCAGCAATCGTAAAAGCCATCTATGAACTGTTTGTCAAGTTGGCTCTGTGTGGTTAAACACAGCGTCAAATTAACAAACAGTTCATAGATGGCTTTTACGATTGCTGGAGTGGACCCCATTGCTGGAACACTCTGCCAGAAGAGATAAAAACAACATCTCAGTCACTTTCGAGTCTCTGCCATCCAACATCCTAAAACCTGCCTCCTCACCACTTGTCCCCCCTCGAACTCCATTTGGCCATATCTGAGCTCTGATTTGGTCAGGAGTGACAGGGAATATTGCTAGAACTGTTCTGTAGTAGCAGTATTGTGAAGCTTCCTATAGTTGCACAATCATTGGAGCAGCTCACAGGTTGTCTACCAGATTTTGCTTCATCTCACTGGGTCCACTCACTGTGCTTATATTTCTTTGTGTGTCATTGTCTTGTATGTGCACGCATCTTGTATTATTGTAACATGGTGAGATGAGCCTGGTGAGATTGAGAGCTATCTGGATAACTAACCCTTCAGTGCTTTGACACTGTTGGTTGGGTCATCTGACCTGTAAAAACATTGTCTCCGAAATGACCTAAACTGTGTCGAGTGGGACATTAAACCCTGCTCAACCAACCAACCATCCTCACCACTTGAATCACTATCTGTCGGACTGTTTAATTGCTTCATTCTGTAACTAAGTAAGTAAATTCGTATGGTGCACAATGTACATGGGAAACCTGCTGGATCTGCAGTGAAAACTGCAAACTTTAAACTGCCACATGGCTTAACCTTGAAGTAGCTTTGGTACTTGGGCAATTATGATTGATTGACTACATACTATATGTATTATGTAGACAGGCAGACTACGTGAAACATACGACTGACTTACAGCGTTATCTTTAGACTGCTCGGCATCACTGTTTTCACTTTCATCTGCATCACTGAACACAGCGCATCATTGCAATCATTTACAATACACTCCAACATGCAGTTAAAAATATGTCCATTTCAATTCCAACCAAACCGCAAAACAAAAGGGAATCCAAGCGAAAGACCTCAGACACACAGCAGAGTGGGCAAGCCACCAAACAGACAGATAGACAGTCGCTGCATAAGCAATGTCCAAAGCTCAACTATTTACACATGCGAAACCCCACAAGCATGATGTGACGAGACACCACGAAAATGGCTCAAGTTTGGGCTGTTAAACTGTACCCTTATTCTGCAACGAAGTCTACTGACTCAATGTAACTTTTCCCAGTTTAATCCCATGCCTAGCAGCATGTCCATCTGTCGAGTTATATGATGGCTACAACAGGTTAACCAGACCAAACTTAAACTGCCATTCCTGACTGTCAGTTGAGCAAGCAATTAGCCATAACTGATATTTTCTCGGTGAAACTAAAACTGCAGTTATCACTCACTGTTAATTAACATACTGCATTTCTGTCATACGCTGAGTGACATCACCCAACTAATGATATTGTGACAGAGGACATAAGACTGCCGAACAGTTATTTCTAATGCTCCAAATGTGTACCAGGATGGCAACGCATTTATCTGTACACCTGACATACCTGGTGGACGAAACCTTGTACGCATGACGGTCAATAAGACTTGTCCGAGAACGAGTTTTCTTCCATGAGTAGTAATACTTCACGAGGGACGCAATGGACTTGTCTGGTAACTGTTAACAGAGTGCACATCGTTGTTCCAATTATTTGTCACTTGAGTGAATCAGTGATTGCCAATAAGTTGTATTGCATCACAATTTGCAACGTGAATTTAACATCCTAAGATACAAGGTAAATTCTGGACTGCAATCAAAAAGAAAATGTATGATACAACGATTTTCATGTGCTTTTACATAAAACTAATGAAAATTTGATATTAAGCTTCAGTCGGCAGATGACAATAGATTAAAATTTGCTGTACAGAACCTCACTACTCATTAAATGCCTAGACTTCTAATGTGCAACAAATGTGAATTGCATAGCAGTAATCACACATTACTGACCACGCATTATTGCTAATTTTTTTCAGCTTGTCAACAACACTGCACTGAATGTACCAACTATCAATACAAATCAAGCATTACTAATACACTACTACCAACAGCAAAGATGCCAGAACAATTAGTCTCAAGTCAACAAACTGCCATAAGTTAGTTTTTAACAGCACATCAGCACATGAAAGACCATTTAATGCTGTAAAGTTACATACAGCATCACCGACAGTAAGTTAACAACGATCAGCTTTATAAATAAGAATATCAACAAAGAAGATATGCAAACCAAAGCTTTTGGCTACAATATAACAGTAACAACAAACACTAATAGACGACTGTAAAAAGAACTCAGTTCGGCTTTAGTTTAATAACATGCACAGTGCACACTTTTTTTCCAAATAGCTATTACATCTCAGCACAGTCACCAATGCACACAAACATAGTTTAGCTGATAAAATAAATGCTTGCAGTGACAGGTGATAAAAACTTCCAAACAGAATCTATCAAAGAAAGAGCCAACTGTAGAAACGCAACTGGCTAAATGCGAGAGACAAAGTGACCAAATGCGCTTTTATTACTTGTTTTACATGATGCACGTAGACTGGTGAACATACCATTTGCCGAATACGATGGAAGGTCTTGCCGTGAAAACTGAATGCTTGCTCAAAAAGCACTTTGTCTTCGACTGTCCACTCATCTGGGAATGGTGTGAAATTCGGCAGATCTGCCAGAGCCTTGTCAAAGTTGTGCTTATGCCAGAATAGCATTCCAAGTGCCTGCATCGAACAAGCAATGGCTTTCATTGTCAACAGTGCCGTAATCGCACATATTTAACCAATATACAAAATCTGTGATAAAAAGCATTTCCAACCAGGTACTCTGGTCTGCCCCTATACCAGACAAGCATTTGGGCCAGCCTGGGTAAGACCAGGTCTAATAATCAAGCTGCTCAAATGGGCAAGCATGTCCGTAAAGTGGATGGGCATAACGATTCATGCCCAGTTCTGCCTACACAGGTAGCAATCGACCATTCAATGATGTATGTGTTAGTTTTGAACCACGTTTGCAGACTTGGCCATGTCACTGTCACAGACAACTAAGAAAGTGCGCCAACATTCATGGGCTAATACGGGAGCCGCTGCGGTGTGATCAGACGATCCGGACATGTTCATGTGCGAGCGAAAACATGTGACAATATCCGCCACGATGCAGAAATCGCGACCGAGCCCATATCTATCTTGCAACACCAGAAACCAAGAAAACCTCGATTCTGGCTGCGAAGATACGGCCCGACGTGCAGGTTGTGATTATCTGCATGCACGAGTCACAGAATGGATTAATACATCATACCACACCACACACTACTACCAACAGCAACGCCAGGATGATTAGTCTCAACAAACTGCCAAATGTTAGTTCAAACAGCAGCTATCATTATGTTAGTAACGAATGCCTGAAGCCAGCTATCAACATCATGCAACATCCGGTGTTATGCCATACTGAGAAATGTTATCTGCACTACAGCTGTACATGCAATATAAAAACTATGACATGCGTGGGTATACACTACACTATACATACCAGTGATGCAGCCTTTGAGACTGAGGTCTTGGTCTCGAGGCTCCTTGAAGACAAAATATAGCCTTGGTCTTGAGGTTAAGGTGGTGGCCTTGACAAAAATCATCCAGAATTTCAAGACTTTTTGGTTACTTTGGTTACCTACAGCTAGTAATATTTTCATGCAGTTATAAAATGGTATTATAACTGGCATGAAAGTATTCCCTTTTTTATAGCAAGTGACGGCATGTGCAATTGTGCATTCTATAGCCATGATACAGTAAACCATTTATCACAGCATGAAAAGGCTTGGTCTGGGTCTCAAGAAAAAGTACTGACCTTTAATAAACCTTGTTTGCATCACTGGAATATATTGGGATGTTACCAATCACAAACGTAGTATCTATGATAACGGTAAAGCACCAGAAACTAAGCATTATCCCAACCACATGCAATAACATATAACAAAGGTGAGTTGTTTAACTTGTTTCTTCAGGCACAGTATATGATACCTGTTCCATATTATATCCATGCTTCTCTTTTGCCAGTGTTGCATAAGCATCAACTGCAAATGCATAACAGTATCACAAATAACAACAGCATAACCAGTCTACTGGCATTTTCTACTTCATAACCAAAACACTGCAATAAAAACAGCAATAAAACTTATTCCATTAATAAACTAATCTTATTCTGTCATTCCAAGTCATTAATGTCACATGGCAATACTACATCTATTTTCCAGCAACACTTCTCACTAGGGCTGCAACGACTAATCACTAATCAGTTACAATCGATTATTCAATTTTTAAATTTTCAATGATGTCTTTTCTACTTTTCCCAGTGACTGTTTGATTTACTAATTAAATCCACTCTCTGATGATGCAGTTGTAATTAATTGTTTGATTATTTTAGTAATCAATTATTTTAAAAATGAATGAAGGAAATGCTAGTCCTAAGAATGGCAGGTTTTTACTTACTTACTGGCTTGATTTTAAAATCGACTATAATCGCTTATTTGCATCAAATAATAATCAAAACTTGCAGCCCTGCTTCTCACCTACATGCACACAATGGTAACTAGAGAAGCTCGTAATTTGATAACATACTTCGCTTGTCAACTTCTGGATCATGGTGAGCAGCCCAGACAAGCATCGAGTCAGACTTTGTTTCTGGCTTTGCATCTGCACGGTATTCAACACTCAACAGTACACAAGACTGAAATATCTCAGCAGACAGCATGTGCAACAAAAATCGTTCTGATAGGCAGTGTTTTGTCCAGGAATCTCATTAAATTTTTCTCTGCATGTCTCCAGTTTCCTTGCCAATTAAACAGTAATGGTGAGCAGATTTTTTGTCCTCCAAAATTAGCCACATTATAATGCCAAGAGAGGCCCAATGCTGAAAACAGTGCAAAACCTTACACCCATGGGGAGCTTACAGGCTTACTGCTCCCTTCCCAAGAACTCTACCCTCACCCTCGGCTTTTCGCTTCAATTTTCGGCCCTTCACACCCCAAGCCGTGGAGCCTTTCGCACCTTCCATCATCCCCCAGTCTTTGGTTTCCTCCATGTTTTGAAAACTGGATAACACACTGTTAAATCAGTCAGTAAATCTTCTCTTACTTGCGATGAAGTCCGGTATTGCAGCCTGAAATTCGGAGCCAACGCGCATATTAACATCTACACAAACAGCATACATTTAGACTGATTCATCAAATAACAATCTACAAACATAAGAAGATAAACATGAAATAAGTATGTTAGCTACAAAATACCGCAATGAACAAACAACATATTTGCAAAGCATCCACTGCGCTGGGTCGGGAAATTTGGCCAAACTCGAACTTGTCAAATCTCAGAAATTATACACTGTACATAACAATACAGCCATCAAACACAAAATGTGGGGCTTTGATCGCCCAAACTTCTGATTAGCGACGCCTTTGTAATTGATAAAGTACTTTCATAGCAGTTTTAACTTTCCGGCTTACCGTCGTCATCGCTGCCGTTTTCGCCCGCCGCCGCCGTCGGGCTTCGCGTTCGGCGGCTACGTATCGGGCCCTCGTCGATGTGCTTGTAACTCTTTTCACCGGGGATCACCATCATGTCAAACTGCAGAAAAGTGACGCAAATGACTTTTTTCACTGTTCATACAGTTATCACCCTGCGAAATTCACAATTTACTTGCAAAAACGACTCAAACGACACCAACTACAACTTCAACTGACTGACTGAGAGATCATGTATCGATCCGCTTATGTTACTAGTCCTTTCACTTCGGTGTTTTATCAACGATAAACATTAATCTACATTTTATTCAGTTTACTGCAATATATGTATCATCGAAAATTTAAGTATTTTTGCGATAAATTTGTATAGATTGCAGATGTAAAAGTCATCGGAACTCCATGATGCTCAGAGTTACAATATCGCCGTACTATTTTTGCAAAAATGTTACAGATGAAAACGAGTTCTTTATATTTCAAATATGATACGATGCAATAATGCATAGCGCACGCATAAACATGATATGTACAGGGTAGCCAGACTGCTACAGTTTCCAAAACTGCAAATTAACGAAAAAGAACCGAGAAAGCAGAAAAGATGTGGCCGCTGCGTGCCTACATTTTCAGCAGCCGTGGACGGCGTCTTGACGAGCGCATTGTGAATGACGGACAATAATGCCATCGTGAACGCGTGATGCACTGGCACATCTTTCATTAGCCTACACGCGACAGCTCGTAGTGCTAAGCGCGTATATAGATATCATAATTCTGTCCATCAGCTCCATCTGCCTCTTTGTCTGTCCGTCCGTCTGTCAACATCACAACCCGGTACCGATTCAAGCCCAGCTATAGGTGAGATAGGTCGAGACTCCCGGGTTTTCACCGTACCGTACGTGCAGTGCAGTCTAGCTTTTTTTTACCAAACTTCATGCTGCTGGGTGAGGAGATCCCCATCGAACGAGGGCGTCAAGTACGTACACCCTTCAAAATGCGCGATTTCTGCCACTGTCGACTATTAATCTAGCATGAGAACGGTCGCAGATAGACACGTACTTGCTGCTCATCATAAGAAGCACTGCTGACAACCTTTCCGGGGCTACCAACATGGATGACCTTGAAATCAAAAATAGGGGGTTTAGTGGATTTTTCACGATTTCAGGCAGCGATGCACATTTGTGCAGTGGATTTTTGCTGAAATTACTGGAGATAGACCAAGACTATTCCTGCTGTCGCGCACATCTCATGAACATTAGCTCAGTTTTTGACTGCATTCGAATTTAAATTTTACTGAAACTGTTCGCATCTAGTCTGCTGTTATGCTGCAGTGCTTTTATCCCCGAATTTACCCGCGCCATGCTATTCATGCCAGCGTATGTTGGTCGTCCGTTCGTCTGTACGTTGGTCACAAGTTGGACTACTATGACACGTTTAATTAGCCCACATAACTTCAATGATCTAGTGCAAGGGGACTCGCTCCCGGAAGCTGTAACACTTTTTGGTTGTGTACATTCGATGGAAGTCTAAAATTTGCCCACTTATCTCAAATTTGGAAACGCGGAAACCATAGCTATCTGTGTTGTCTCACCAAAGGGGTCAACGCAATTATGCCCCCTAAATACGACGCCACTGAGCTAGGGGTTATATGGGAACGAAGTCACCAGAAGCTGAAGCCTTTTTGTAAACCGATACATAAATTCTGTAAGCAAAATTGTCATTTTTTGACGCTGACGGGGTCCATGCAGGTTGGCCCCAGTTATGACAAATAGGCCTACATCTGCCCATCCGCCCCGTTTTACTTTCCCTATACTATACTCCGTAAGGTACGACGTCATGTATAAATATTTGAAAATCGAGGTTTAGACGACTGTGACAGTGTATGATGAGGGAAAATCACATTTTTTTCTGGATCCGCCACTGACTGATTGTACAGGACTCCATATGTAACTTAGAGGACAAACGTGCCTCGATTATATCACTGCATTTAGTCAAGTCAGGCAACTAACGGCTTCAATATTTCCCATGAACAGCAGTTGTATTACGATTGGTAGGAAGCATTCTGCATTGATTGCTTTCTAATAAAGTAATAATGCCTGATTTAACTGTAGACTTGTGACTGTTGTTACCTGGGCAATTTCAATACACATTTCAGTAACGACATTTCTAATTCACTCTAAGACCAGCAAAATCACTTTTCAGAGATGCAAGTTTGCAAAAAAATCATTACAAACCTAGTTAGCAGACAATAACAGCATCTAATAAGAACATGAAAAAGTCAATCAAGTAATGTATTATTTCTCAACTAAACTCGGCATAAGAACTGTAAAAAGGTTGCACAACTCCAAATAAACTGTGCAAAGTAATTACTAGTCACAGCACTAAGCACAGAAAAATTTACCTGCCAACTATAATAGTTTATAATTCATTAAAATTCAAATAGGAGCATATCATTACACTGCTTACCCTTTCCTTTACTAAACAGTCAGTTTTTCTTTGATTATTTCCGCTTGTAAAAAGTACTTTTCTCATGCCTGCTACACCCGTTCCATGCACTGTCAACTACTGAATTGCGCAGGTGATATTTTAAACAAAATGAAAACACCCTGGACAAAGACTATTCGAAAGAAAATTATAAATAACAGTCAAAAAATCTTTGCTGATTTTTTTTACATAAAAATTACTGATCTTAATCAGCTAAGCACAAATGGTTCAAAACATTTGATTATATAATTTTTGAATCACTACCAGCCAAAATAAAACAAATGCGGGCATAAAATATCATAAAAATGCATAACACAGAAACGGCAACAGATTGCAATAGTAATGACTATATCAAGACATGAGTTCAGCCACATTTTACTGATGCAAGTATCACAGACTATAACGTCATACAGTCAGTTCCAAGAAAACACCAGTACACGATGGGACAAACTCAACTAAACTATAGTATATCATCATTACATTCAACTACAGAATGCACAGAACTGCAACAGTCTACGCTGTTTAATAAACAGGCCATTGTATATTTTTTTTAAAACCACTCGGCCAACTAGCAATTTTTGGTTCAGAAAATAAATTTTATTTTATTTACATTTAGTCTATTGTGCAATGGAAAACAGGATGCCGTAAATAAAGGGATGCTATGTTTTTGATCTGGCACCAATGGCAACCAGCTGTAGTTGTTTCTATAGCAAATCGGCAAGAACTGAATAAAGACCACCCAACATGAAAAAAAGTTCTGTTAATGTCATAAAATATGTAAGATTATTTATTGAAATTCGACAATCAAGGGTCGAATTGAATGCAAATTTCAATTTACTTGTAACACAGCAAACATAATATCACAAAAGCAAAAAAAAACGGACAAGTATTAATGTCAGTTACTGTCATAAGCAAACATAAATATAAAAAGATAAAAATTATGCATAAAAATCATTTAGAAGTCGTTCGAAATGCAGTATAGTACAAAATCTCACCCCAAACGAGCAGTTTTGCCAAGTGAAAGTTGAAATAGACATGCAGGTCACAAAACTATTAGACCGTAAAACACTTAAAAAGAAAATGATAAAAAACAAGGAATCTTTTGAATCTATATCATTTGGACATTCAATAATATTGTTTTTAACAGCTGTAGGTGAAAGAACGCTGATTTAAAATATGCGAACAAAATTTGGCTGTTAATTAAACATTCTCTGCTAGTCGTGACACAACGGTGACGTCATGAAATGTAACAAGTTAGCTCGTTTCAACCGGTTCTGTCAGGTGCAGCAACGCTACCTTGATTCAATGGTAAACTTCATCTGGCTCATTGACGATAAACTGTTGAAGTTTCACTGTTGCAGCCCCATGAAACCCCCAAAACGATCGCGTTCACCCGCCTGCAGGGATAGATGGACTTCACACCTTCCAGCAAGACTGGCACAGAGATACCGCGAGATGGTTGAGTTTCTGGCTCGCGAAAACACTGGACTGTCGTCAGTGAACCGGACGAACTTCATCGTCGAAGCAACTGACAGCACCAGTGGAGACGAATATTTAATATTTAAGAATATTTAATCAACAGCCAAATTTTCTTCACACATTTGGAATTAGCACTCCTTCCGCTACAGTTGAAAAAAAATTTCATGCACATTTATTATCGTCCGACTGAGTTATGAAAGAAACAAAAAGGGTACCTTTTTATTGAACCACCATGTACATAATACGGACAGTTCAATAACAAATCATATCATGGCATGCCTAATATCAAAATGTTTTTATTTTCTTAATCTATTTAGTGATTAAATGATGTAGGCCAGATTTATTCAATGCATTATCGTATGAAAAAGATGGATAAAATACATCGTTTTAAATAGTGACTGAACAGAACATGCATATTCAAGAACAGAGGTATACAGCAGTAAACACAAATCCACTCCACACTGGAACACCAGCTCAATCGAAATAATTAATGCAATACATTCCAGTTGGCTTTGTACTGTTAAAAAACCCATAAAGCACAACAGGGTTTGCTTTTTCTTAAACAAGCACATAACTCACGGTGGATAAAAACAATAATAGCAGCAGTTTTGACTAGTTCTGACTTGTGTAAAGCCAACGGCTTGAACAGTGGCTGGCACTGTTGCTTGTACTCAGACATCTATACAAGTACTCTTCCATATTTCTGACGAACTACTCACACAAACCGGTAGTCGATGTGGCTCACGACGCGCAATGCTGCACACATACGCGTGACTCAAGCTGTCGAGGACAGACACACAGATGGACGGACAGACACTGTGCGACAATAAGGGCTAGCTAGCTTAGCTTGCGCGTCGCGAGCCAATAAAACAGACAATCAGGCAGTTTTCACTGACAAATCACATACAGCTCGAAATTAATACTTTGTTCAATATTCATACTTACTTTTATGCGGTGGCGCACAGTAATGGAAAATACATGCTTTAAGTAGATTGAGCAATCGGAGAGTTTCAGAAATGATCAGCTGCGATCGTAGCAGTGAAGGGCGGTCATGTTGAACAGTGTATTCAAGTGTTCAACGTGACCACCCTTCACTCAATGATAGCCACCAATTGTTTCCAGAACTGCCTGATTGCCTCATCTACGTAAAGCATGATCCACTTCTTATGCGCCATCTTGTATATATTTACTTTATTACAGAAAAATCAATCAAATCACTGTATGCCTAATATTGGTAGTCGTCTGATCGAATTTCTGACCGACAGTAGCATTTTGAGGATGTTATTTTATGGATACTAACTTATTGGCTGCTTTTGTGCATATTGTGGTATGGGCACACCGACTCAAACAGTAGACTGAATAAACAGGCTACAACACAGACACTTTATATAACATAATAACACACGACAGAGCACCAGTGTCTTACTTGCTATACTTGTGTCGTGTTAACTAATAATATAAGCATGGTACAATCAACGTGTCCATATTGCAGCCAACCACAGACCACACAGGCCACAGATTGGTCAGTTATTTTTATGGCGGAAGTATGGCAAATGGCTGGATGTAATAACATGCTTTTGGCATCGGAAGTAAACTGCGCCAAAAATCACAAAAATCACTAATAGTAGTGGTCCTGTGTAAAGAAAGAGTATTTTCACCGTTTAACAGTTTAACCTTCATCATTTCTTTTCAGCCACACAAATGTCAAAAACAGTAAAAACGACGAAATGGGTCATGACACTTTTAACATTAAGTGGTACTGTACACTGTGTCTCAAAAAAAACGTCCCAACTTTGAAACGGTATAGCTCAAAATTACAAGGAGCGATTTAGATGAAATTTGGCAGAAATATTCAGAAT
>Ga0209052_1000410_pt1 | contig 13156 bp, 10 predicted proteins | sample WorMetHEROISLAND_2_FD_187409 | JGI IMG/M metagenome (GOLD analysis project Ga0209052, IMG submission 187409) | Marine gutless worms symbiont microbial communities from Max Planck institute for Marine Microbiology, Germany - Olavius sp. 4 HERON... | ecosystem: Host-associated > Annelida >...
AGGAGAAGAATTTAGCATACCATCAGGCCAAGATCACCGGCTGAGCGTGAGTAAAATTCCATTCATGAAATAAGAAGCATTCATTATCGCTGGCGCTCTAAAAATGTCGATTCCAGCAACAAACCGTCAAATTTTGACCCTGAGTTTCTTCCTGTTCGGCGCCAATGCCATTCTGGCCGTACGCGGCGGCCGTCAGGACTAGCACCGGGCAATCCCTGTCGGCGCATGTGAGTTTTTCCCAGGGACTCTATTGTTGGGCTTCATAAATAATTGCGAATACCTAATGGTCGAATTTCAGATTTACAACAATCTGTTATTCGTAGTGGCGGGGTTCATCCCCGCCAGCAAACCAGCATGTTTACTGCTCCGGGCGGGGATAAACCCCGCCCCTACTGCGTTCTGGCGTGGTTGGATATTGCAATAAATTGACACAGTTTCATTGACAGTTATTTCTGGGACATGACACTAGCTCGCCAAATTAGCTGGAATTGCCGGGAGCATGCATAAACTTGAAAATTTATAGGTCTTTAAATGACGTCTCCAGCGTAATTCGCTGGGCTTAGAATGGATAAAGCGAAGCGTCATCATTATTCGATGTTCGATGTTGGATCCGCCTCAGGCGGATTCGATGTTCATCTTTTTAAGGACCATTATAGAACATATATGCCTTAGGTTTCGGGCTGCCGATGGATCGGTGCTCAGGCTTCAGGATAAAGGGTTTGAAACAGCAGCTCAACCATATCCACGATCCGCGGACCGGTGCGGCAGGTCAAGCTGCAATCAAAGGAAAGCACCCTGTTCGACCGCACCGCTTCCAAAGACAGCCACGCAGGTTCATGCGCCAGGCTCGGATTGGCGTTGAGATCGAAACCGCAGGAAAATATCACCTGGGGATCCCAGGCCCGCAGCTGTTCCAGGTCAATACTGGGATAGGCTTCATCGGTCGCGCAGGTGACATTGCGGCCGCCGGCCCGGGTGATGATGTCGTACTGGAACGACAACGGCCCGGCCACATGGAAGCGGCCGTCTTCGATGTCCAGAATTCGGCAGGCGGTCGGCCGGCCATCGACGGCAATGCCGGCAACCCTGGCGTCGACTGTGGACAGACGAGAGCGCAGATTGGACACCAGCGTCTCTGACTCGGCATCCGCTCCCAGCATCACCCCGATCCGGGCGATGTCGGCAATGGCCTCGTCAACGGTGGTGGGGTCTACCAGGACGACGGGTATGCCGCGCGATTCAATTGCGTCATTTACGGCGGCGTGGGCGGTCTGCAGTCCCAATACCATATCAGGTTCCAGGGCCAGCAGCTTGTCCATATCGGGATCAAACCAGCAGGCGACATCAGGACGCTGGGTGGCCTCGGCCGGAAAGTCGCAGCTGTCCGTAACTCCGCATACGCGATGGCCCTGTCCCAATGCAAAAAGGATTTCCGTCAATGAGGGGGTCAGGGAGATTATCCTTTGGGGGATGATATCTGGTGCGGGCATGAAAGTCCCCACGCTCCTATGGAACTACCTTAAAAAGCGAACCGCAGAACCGCAGAATATCGAATGTCGAATTTAGAAGGGTGGTTTCGCTTCGGGCTTCGTCACGCTTGGATCGCGACTACGTCCCGACAGGTCGCTCTGTCTATAGATAGTTAAAATCGATAGAATTCCTTACTTCGAAATTCGACATTCATCATTCGACATTCGATATTCGCTTTTCGATAGTTTTTTCGGTTAGGCCGAACCCTCTGCGGCCAGAGGCTGCGCTTGTATTCTAGTGTTCTGTCCTATATGTAGTTACAAAACTCGGATTGAATTTAAAGATTTTCCGACTCCTGAATTCAACCTTTAAAATCCCAAATTACCAATCACAAATCACAAATCCGCCTCCGGCGGACCAAATCACAATACTCAAATACCAAACAGGTCTTCGGATACAGTAGATCAGATGTTTTGGATGCATTGAATAAATTCGGTCCGGCTTTGATGGGGGCTGTATGATTCCAGAATCCGGGCCCGGCAAATGTGGCTGTTTTGGTCATTGGAAATTGGAATTTGGATATTGTTTGCTATTTGACATTTGGTGCTTGGGATTTATCCGAATCAAGTCCGCGGCTTGGTTCAAAATCCATTACAACTCTTGTAATATATTTCTGGGACAAAACACTAAGTATGAACCTCTGGTTCGTTGCCTGAATCGATAGCACAGATTATGGCGCTTGTCACAAATATATTTCCTCGGCCAGGATTAGCGGCCGGGGCGACCTGGTGCGTTTCAGGCTGAATTTTGCTATACAGAACTTTGAGAATTTTTCCAGTCGCAAAATTAAGGCGGGGAGGATCCGATGAGAATAAAAAAAGGGCAGTGGGACACGCTTGACAGCGTATTAAGCGGGATCTGGAAAATGCTCGATCGGGGTGCCAATCGTTACAACGACCCATTTCACTGGCCGGTGCTGGGAACCACCGGAAAAGAGGGGCCCCGCCTGCGCTGTGTGATCTTAAGGGAATTTATGGAATCCGATCGCATGCTGATCTGTCACACCGATAGCCGGGCGGCCAAAGTCCGGGAAATTACCGACGCTGACGTGGTCAGCTGGTTGTTTTACCACCCCAAAAGAAAAGTTCAGTTGCGAATCACGGGTCGTGCAAGCCTGCACCGCGACGATCAATTGGCCGACCGGCAGTGGAGTGCTGCGGGAATAACCAGCCGTCTTAACTACTGCACCAACGAATCCCCGGGTACAACGGCGGACCACCCTTCGCCCGGTTTGCCTGATTTACTGCTTAAGAAGGCACCGTCGCTGTTGGATACCGAAAGAGGCCGGGCGAACTTTATGGCCATTGTGTGCCGAATCGATGCGATCGACTGGCTGGTGCTGAAGGTGTCTGGCAACCGCCGGGCACGCTTCGAGTGGAATGACACCGGCTTGGAAGCCAATTGGCTGATTCCATAATCCCAGAGTACAAATCAAAAATCCCATTTCATATTTTCAAATACATTTCAGAAGCCAAATTCAAGAATTTGACCACTTACACTCCTGGGATTATCTTATTTATTAAGACATGTTTATTAAGACATGATCTCGATTGGCGGCAGCAGCCGATGAAGATACGACCCGCGAAAACTACCGATGCCCATTCCATGGCCTGTATCTACGTGCAAACCTGGCAGGATACCTATCTGAGCGTAATCCCCTACGGCTACCTGGCGGCCATGTCGATCGATCGGCATGCGCAGGCCTTTTCCAGGGAGCTCAACAGCAGCCATGTGATCGGCTTTGTCGCTGAAGATACCGGCCGGGTGCTGGGCTTTGCTACCGGCGGTTACGAGCGGCATGGGGATGACATCTACAGCGGAGAAATCTACACCCTTTACGTCATGAAAAATCTCCAGCGAAAGGGGCTCGGTACCCAACTGGTTTCAGCCCTGGCGCGGTGGCTGAGTCGTCTGGGTATTCATTCGATGCTGGTACAGGTCCTCAAACGCAATCCCTACCGGCATTTTTATGAAAAAATCAACGGCATCTACCTGAAAACAGGGCGTCTGCCCTTTGCGGATGAGATGATGGACGTGGAAATTTACGGGTGGTTGGATACGACCCTCGTCGACGATTAAATCCTAAAAATGGAGGCAGTGTCTTGTCCAAAAATATCTTACGCTACTTTATTTTATGGCTTAATGAAGTTTCATATAAGCCCAGCCTGCGGCAAAAGGACAGCCGGTCTGATCGGAAAAGAAACGTTGAAAATGCGAATATCGAATGTCGAATAATGAATGTCGAATGTCGAAGTAAGGAATCCTATCGATTTTAATTGGTTATAGACAGAGCGGAGCGATTCCATCCTTCGAAATTCGTAATTCGACATTCTGCGGTTCGCTTTTGATGAAGTTACATATAGGACACCACACTAGATCCCGGCGTTGCCTTATTTATGCAGCCTTTAGTTTGAATTTGCGAATTCCGCTGTATATTATCAATAACCCTCCGAATATCAAAGAGAACCTGCCCAGATAGTCCCCGTGTCGCGCGAAAAAGGTCTGCCCGCGGCGCAGCCGAATCTTGCCTTTAAGGGTCGCCGGTTGCCACCACTGGGTTTGGGCGACGACCTTGCCTCGAGCGTCGATGATGGCGGAAATGCCGGTGTTGGCCACCCGCACAAAATCGCGCCGGTTTTCGATGACCCGCACCGGGCTGAAATTGAAGTGGTGGCGGTAGCCCGGCGTATTTTTCCACCACCCGTCGTTGGTGATCATGCAGATAAAGCCTTTTTCCTGCGGCAGGTTGCGTGAGCAGTAGGGGCCGAATATGGACTCGAAGCAGACGATCGGGACAATGACGATCGCGCCGTCCGGTGATACAAAAGTTGTGCTTTCCTGACGCGGACTGTAGGTGCCGGTGTACCCGCCAAGCTCCAGTGAGTATTTTCCCAAAAAACCCAGGTATTGCACAAAAGGCATGCGTTCGAACAGGGGCACCAGCTTGGTCTTGTGATAGAACCGGGGCTCCTGGGACGCACCCGGAGGCAGGAAAAGCGCCGTGTTGAAGGCCTCATAATAATATTTCTGCTCGCGATTGTAGCGGCTGCCCGGGGGGATGTTGCGCCCGTTTAGTTTCCGGTAGCTATGTATGCCCAGGATGATGTTCAACCCCGGATATTTGTTCCTGAACTCCTGAAGCTTGCGGTAGTAGATCGATGCCGACGGGTTGTCCTCGTCGATCTGCTGGACGATGAGGGTTTCGGGGCCGAACAGATACTGGGTTTTGTCGTCGACAACGGCTGCGGCTGTCTTGAAAAAAGCCTCCACGTGACGGGCGTAATTTTGCGGATCGAACTTTTCGGTATAAGGATCCAGGTTGGGTTGAATCAGGGCAATATTGACGGTTTCTCCGTCATCTCCAACCTGATGAAACAGCAGAAAGGATCCTGCAACGGGGACCGCCACGAGCAGCAGCGTCAGCGCGGCGGTTGCCGCAGCCGGTCCTGCCTCATTGTGCCGGTAGCGTTCGTAAACCGTCATGGCTGCGAAATTGATCAATATAATCCATAGGCTTCCCCCCCGAACTCCGGTAATCTCGTACCACTGGATGATAATGGGTGCCGTGGCCAGGGCGTTGCCCAGGTTGAGCCAGGGCCAGGCCAGATCCCAGGACAGGTGAAAATGTTTCGTATCCCATCCACAGGGGCAGTAAGGTGAACAGCAGGGGCACTCTCAGAATCGTGCGGATACGGCTCGCCAGCCAGAATACGAGGGCCTGCAGCAGTGAATTGGCGATAATGATCAGGACAGCCCCAACCAATTGGGCCTGCGCCACCCACCAGGTCCCGATGATGTTCCACAGCAAAAAGGCGGCGAAGGCATAGTTGAATATCGCCAGACGATTGGGGTGATGGCTGATTTGCGCTTCCAGCAGCACAAGTGGCACCCAACCGATAAAAACCAGAAAGAACAGCGCCGAAACCGACCAGGGCAGACCCAGCAGCAGGCCGCCGGTCAGTGCCAAAGCAATGTTCTTTCTGGTATTCATATCGACTTTCCGACGGTGTTGCTGAAAATAGTGTGCGATCAGTTCAATCAAAGGTCTCTAGCGATTGTCAAAAAACGTTCCGATCTCCCAAAGGGTCGGGACGTTTTTTTATACAACCGCTTATACCACCCTTTCAGTATTTAGAAACATCTTTTTGAAAAGCCGTATAGATGGTCTGGGAAGACGCCGTGGTTGCCTGATGGTCTGCAGTTATACGGAATTCCTGAATTTATGACAACATTGAATATGGACAGGTATTTTTCACTATGTTCATATCAGACCAATATTAAACCAACCGGTCGGTACTTTTATTGATTTAAGGATTAATAAGGATTAATGGCTGGAAATCCGATCCTGATTGTTTCGATACAAGCGTTGGCCGAACTAAGTTAGCTTATATGAAACTACGAAAAATCTATCTCACGCAAAGCCGCAAAGACGCAAAGGAAATAACTAATATTATGATTTATCTTGGCGCCTTGGCGTCTTTGCGTGAAAATAACCAGTTTCTTTTCCGATCAGACTGGCCGTTTTTTTGGCCGGCGGCCGTCGCCCGTGTGAAACTTTAATTAAATATCTCGCAGAGCCCGCTGAGCGCACAGCGCTTTTTTTTATTTTTCTCTGAGAACTCTGCGGACTTTGTGAGAGATAAATTGACTTGAGTTTTTTTTCCGATCAGACTGGACGCGTGCCGCCGGCGGCGTCGCCAATAAAAAAAGGGCGCCTCCCCTCCTTTTCAAGGCAGCGCCCTTTAAGCCAAGAGCTATATTTATCTTGGCCGTATACATAATATCGGCATGAATCAGAATTAGCTTTAGAAGGTTTCCTAACCGGGGGCCGGGATGTCTCGAAAAATTCCCCAATAGTTGACAAGCGAGTCATGAGTACGTAATAATTATCGATTAACCCTTAGTGTCATAATTGTCCTCTTGATTTTTATTAAATTTTCATGCCACATAGGCTCTAGAGGATAGCTATGACGTTGCAATAAATCGTTTTGTTTCCTGCTTCATTGTGCGCGTTAGGGCATGAAAATTTATGGCCTTTAAAAAATCTACCGAATCAACGAATATTTTGATCCTGGGGCTGGGCGGCGTCGGGCTCTATCTGGCCAAACGGCTGGCCCACGAAGGCTACGCGATTACGGCCATCGAATCGGACGGCGGATTGATCCGCGAAGCCGATGGTAGCCTGGATGTCCGGCTGATGCAGGGCAATGCCATGAGCATTCAATGCTGGCATGACGCAAATGCCGAGAAAATGGACTACCTCATTGCCGTCACCGACAATGATGCTGTCAACATGATGGCCTCCCTGATTGCGGACCGCTTCGGCATCCAACGCAAGATCGCCCGGGTCCGCTCTCTGGAATTCGGGGATGAAGGCACGATTCTCAACGCCGGCGATCTGAAAATCGACCTGATTATCCACCCTGAAGAGCTGGCCGCACAGGAGATCGTGCGGCTGATCAAACTTCGCGCCGGCAACGATATCATCGATGTGGCCGAGGGACAGATCCAGGTCATGGCCACCCGCATCCACGAGGCTTCCCCGCTGGCCAACCGCAGCCTGATGGATATTTCACGGGAGCATCGGGATTTTCCTTTCCGGGTCGTTGCGGTGGCGCGTGGCATTTCGACAATCATACCCGGCGGGGACTATGAGCTCCTGCCCCAGGACCAGGCCTTTTTTATGGCCGGCATCGAGAATCTGCCCAAATTGATGGAGATGACGGGCGTTCAGCAGCAGAAGCGTCATCGGGTCATGATTCTGGGCGGCGGGCTGGTGGGCCGCCGTCTGGCCGAGCTTCTGGGCAAATCCTTCGATGTGCGCTTGATTGAAAAAGATGAAAAATCCGCCCAGGAGCTGTCCTTTGCCCTGGAAAACGCAGAGGTCCTGCATGGAGACGGCTCGGACACTAACGTGCTGCTGTCCGCCGGTCTTTTGGATATGGACACCTTTATCACCGCCACCGGCGAAAATGAGACCAACATCATGAGCTGCGTGCTGGCCAAACACATCATGAACACCCACAACAATTCCCAGGGCAAACAGCGAAAATGCGTCGCCCTGGTCAACAAAGAGGATTACCTGGTGCTGGCCGCGACCATGGGTTCGGATATCGCTTTGAACAAGAAAATTCTGGCCGGCAACGAAATCCTCAAGTTCATCCGGCGCGGGGAATTGCTTTCCGTGGCCCACCTACACGGCCTCGAGGCTGAAGTGGTCGAGCTCGTCGCCGCTCCCAAGTCACCGATCACCCGCAAGCCCCTTTCCAAACTGGACGCGTCATTCTACGGCAAGATCATGATCGGTGCGATTTTCCGCGACGGTGCCTGGCAGGTCGCCGTGGGCGACACCCACATAAACAGTGACGAGCGGGTGATCGTCGTGTGCGGCTCCCCCAATCTAAAAGATGTGCAGGAATTGTTTCTAGCTTGAATCCGCGCGTCTAGCGCTTCCAGAAGGACGGATAGAAAATCACCAGGGCTGAAAACATCTCCAGCCGGCCCACCAGCATGTTCCAGGACAAAAACCACTTGCCGACATCGGTGACGAAGGCGTAGTTTTCAGACGGTCCCACCGCGCCGAATCCCGGACCGATGTTCATCAGGGCTGCGATGACCGAGCTCATGGCGGTGGCGTAGTCCATATTGTCCACCAGCACCATAAAGCACCCGCCTCCCAGCACCATAAAGATGTTGACGATGAAATAACAGACGGCCAGATCGATGATCTGGGGTTCGACGGGACGCTGGTTGAGCCGCACGGACACCACCGCCATGGGTTTGAAGAAAATGCGTTTGATCGAGGCCACACCGTATTTCCAGATAAGCACGTAATGGACGACCTTGATGCCGCTGGTGGTCGATCCGGCGCAGGCCCCGATAAAGCACACCGCATAAAGAAACATCTGGGCCGCCTGGGGCCATTGTTCGTAGTCGGCGGTGGTGAAACCGGTGGTGGTCAGCAGGGAGGTGACCTGAAAGGTTGCGTATCGAATGCAATCCATCAGGCTGGCGTAGGTATTGTCCTTCCACAGAATCCAGGAAACCATCCCGCAAAAAAACAGCATAAAGCCCACGTACCAGCGAAACTCGGTGTTGATTCTCAACACCTGCCAGTTGCCCTGCAGCATGAAATAAAAGAGCATGAAGGTCATTCCGCCCAAAAACATGAACAAAATGATGACCCAGTCAAAGTAGGCGTTGCCGTAATGTCCGATGCTGGCGTTCCAGGGGGAGTAGCCGGAGGTCGACACGGTGCCGAACGCGTGGCACAATGAGTCGAAAAGCGACATCCCGCCCAGGCATAGCAGAAAAGTTTCCAGAAGGTTGAGCGCCATATAGATGCCCCACAGCCAGATCATGGTGTCCCGGGTGCGGGGGGTGAATTTTTCTTTGGTGATCACCTGGCCGGGGCTCGACTCCGCCCGGAATATGCGCAGCCCGCCCATGCCGCGCGGCAGAAATATCACCGTCAAGGTCAAAAAACCCATACCTCCCAGCAAGTGGGTTTGGCTGCGCCAAAACAGAAGCCCGTGGGGCACCACCTCGATATCCGTGAGGATGGTTGCGCCGCTGGTGGTGTAGCCGGACATCATTTCGAAAAATGCGTCGGTAAAGGAAGGAATCGCCCCGTGGATCATATACGGTAATGCGGATACGGCGGAGATCAACACCCAGCCGAAAACGGCGATGAAAAAGCCGTCTTTGATGTCCAGCTCATGGTATTTTCTAGAAATCCACCACAGCGGCAGCCCCAGCAGGATGATGACAATGGCGGAGACGCACAGCGCAAACAGATCATCTTCCTTGTAATAAAGGGAGCAGATCACGGGAAGCGCCATTGTGCTGCCGGTGATGATCAGCAGCTTTCCCAAGACGTTGGCGATCGATGCGAAATTCATAGTTGTTCCAAGTATAATCCGTCCGTCGCAAGCGTGCAAGGATTTAAGTATACACACCCGCTGCGTTGGTGGTCGCTGCGACGAATACCGTGCCCCCTGCCTGGATGACATCGGGATTTTTTGGGCGGAACCGGCGGTTCGCGCCGACGGGAACCGACACTGCCATCCAATCCGGTGCTCCATAACCTAAATTCGGCCTTGGATCAATCGGCTTTGTGACATTTTTTGGCCTTAATTCATCTTCCGGCCACAGTTCTTATCGTCGCCAAGGCCTTATGGCAGCTGTTAAAGTTTTCCCGGTTTTGGACGATGATACCTATTATCGACGGGAATCAAGGATTTCGGCCCACCTGTCGGTTAATCCTGTTTTCAAAACGTGCTTACAAACAGGCAAGGGTTTCCGGAGCGGTTGTCACATGAGCCCTTGAAAAATGCCACAGGTTGTGGACCACCGCCGCGAGGGGTCAGGATCATTCGGATTAATTCAATATAAGGAAGGCATCATGAAAAAAATTACGGGTATTATCACGGCCATGGCGATTGTTTTTTTGGTGGGCGGCTGCGCCACGGTGTCCAAAGAGGATTGTTTGGTCACAGACTGGTTTGAAATCGGCCGCCTGGATGGAATGCAGGGCACCCCGCGAACCGCTTTTCAGAACCGCGCCAAAGCCTGTCTGGAGCATGGCGTCAGTGCCGACCGCCTGGCCTACTACAAGGGGCATGACGATGGCCTGAAGTATTACTGCACCGAGCAAAAAGGGCTTGAGATAGGCAGGAAGGGCTTTTCCTACCGGTCCGTCTGCCCGCTTGAGCTCGAAAAGGACTTCAGGGCCGGATATGAAAACGGTCTTGAAATATACTGCTCCGAGGAAAACGGTTTTGAGCTGGGACGCCGGGGACAGGCCTTTCGGCCGGTTTGTCCTCCCGAGCTGGAACCCGATTTTCGGTTCGGCTATCAGAAAGGAAAGGAGCTGTACCAGTATGAGGCTCAAATTGCAGCCCTTCAAAAACGACTGAGAAAAATAGAGCGCAAAATACACCAGAAGGAAGAGGAGCTGTATTCGGGCAATCTGAATGACGAGCAGCGGGCCCAAATTCGTTCCGACCTCAGATCGCTGGATCTGGAATACAGAGACATTTCCCGCGAGTTAAAGTACCTGGAGAGAACCAGACCGCTGGCGAAAGCGCTTTAAATATTGTCTTGAAAACAGGATCTTGGTTTAATCCGCCGGGGGCGGACAAGTCCTCCAAAGGCGCATAAATCCTTCAAAGGCGGACAAGTCCTCCAGAGGCGGATAAAAATCGCGGCGGGACCGGGCTTTCGTGCATTGCCTGGTTCCGCCGCGATTTTATTTTGTAACGGCCATCGCCCTGCCTCGGGGTGGCTTTCCCCCTGATTTCGTCTTTGCTATAGCTCCCAAGTCCTACTAATTGAAGAGTCGGGAAGTTTTTCAATTCCAGCCATGTCCGGCCGGGGTGTGCGTTCGCACCAGCCGTAACCATGTGACCGCGCAACTTGGGTATGGCAGCTATCCCGCATCGATTGGATCCGAGCCAGCCCCAAAAGACATTTTCCTCCGGCTGCAATTTTCGTCTCTGCCTTTCCGGATCCAACGCAGGGGATAGGGGGCATGTACGGAGTCCGGTACGAATTTGTTACGGCTGGTGCGGGCGCATACCCCGGCCGGACACCGCGTCAGGTGGCGCCGGGCGATAAAACGATAGCATAGACAATTGCGGAGAAACTTCCCAATCCCTCAATTAATTGACTGACATCTCTTGCGTTGGAGCGGGCAGGGGGCTATACATACTTTCGATTACCTGTGACATCAACTGGACCGACAAAAGGAGAAAAGACCCATGGCGACACTGCGAGATGAAGTGATGATCAACGGCATGCGGCTTCGCAACAGGATTGCCCTGCCGCCGCTGACCACCAACTACGGCAGTCCGGAAGGAATGGTTACCGAGGAGATGCTGCAGTTTTACAGAGAACGGTCGCGGGATGTCGGGCTCGTCATCGTGGAGGCCTGCACCGTGCGGGCCGACGGCCGCATACTTTCCGGCAGTCTGGGGCTGTGGGAAGACGGGCAGGTGGCCGGTATGGCACGCCTGGCTGCATCGATCAAAAGACGGGGTGCCGCGGCGGTGGTGCAGATCAGCCACGCCGGGGCCCGCTGTTTTCCCGCCGGTGGGGCGCTGCAGGGGGCATCCCCCTCCGGAATGGCCTTCAGACCCGATGTGGCGCCGCTCACCATGAGCCCGGCCCAGATCGATCAGATGGCTGCTGATTTCGCGGATGCCGCCGGCAGGGTGGTCGAGGCCGGTTTCGACGGGGTGGAGATCCACGGCGCCCATTTTTATTTAATCAGCCAGTTCCTGTCGCCGCTGACCAACCAGCGCAGCGACCGCTACGGGGGCGACGCCCGCGGAAGGGCCGCATTTGCCCTCGAGGTGGTCGACGCCGTACGTGAGAAGGTGGGGAAAAGTTTTCCCATCTTGTTTCGCCTCAATGCGTCGGAAAATGTGGACGGCGGACAGACGCCGGCGGATGCATTGGAGGTGAGCAGACTTCTGGCTGCCGCCGGTGTGGACATTCTGGATATCTCTCTTATCGCCAACAGCTCCTGGAAAGAGATCGATGGTCAGCGCTTTCCTGTGGCCAGCTCCGCCCTTTCCAAAAAACAGCCGGCCGGAGCGAATGTCTCTGCGGTCGCAGCTGTCAAGGCTGCCACGGGCCGGCCCGTTATCGCCGTCGGCAAGCTGGCCGAAGGCGATCTGGCCGGTGCAGCCGTGCGCGACGAGGGAATCGATATCGTGGCCGTCGGACGCCAGATGATCGCTGATCCCGACACGGCCGGCAAAATTCTTGCGGGCCGGGCCGACGAGATCATCCGCTGTGACGAGTGTATGACATGCTACGCCACCATCGGGAAAAACAAACCCATGGGCTGCAAGGTCAACCGCAATCTGCCCGGGTCACGCGGTGCCGCCCGGTCTGATTGACCGTGTTTGGATGCGAGCTGCTTATATGAAACTTTATCGAATGATGATTGTCGAATGACGAATTGTGGATGTCGCTTCGCTCTGCTATTTCTGTCATATAAAATAGACAAAATTCCTTAATTCGACATTCGTCAATTGACATTCGACATTTGTCATGTTGATGTTTCCTTTCCGATCAGACCGGACGCTTGCGGCCAGCGGCCGCGCTATTATCAGATCAGAAGGTCTCGATCTCCTCTACAGCCACGGTGACGACATTTTTCACCACCATGTTTTTCTCGGCATACTCTGCGGTCAATCGATCGAAGAGCTCACCGGAATTGGCGATACTGCCTTGCCCCCAGATGCGGCATCCCCTGCGTGCGGCGGCGTCCAGACAGATGACGGCCACCTGGGGATTTTCCCTGATATTGGCCACCGTCCGGGGCGAGGCGATGTCTGCAAATACGACGTGTTCGTCATCCAGAACGCGAAACGATCCCTTGGCGGAGACGTTCGGCTTGCCGGCCCGGCTTGCGGTGGCCACCAGCGACGGTCGAATTTCTGCGATTGCTGCTTTGGCTTCGTCGGTGAGTGTTGCCATAATACCCTCCCTGTACTACTAATGTGTAAATTCTTTAAATTTTATTAAGCAAATTAAGCTGCAAGGGCTGAAATCCTTTTAATTGGAATATGTTGCGTTTGAATGACTGCGGTTACAATTTGACGTCCCTTGTCTG
>Ga0209052_1000411_pt1 | contig 13150 bp, 8 predicted proteins | sample WorMetHEROISLAND_2_FD_187409 | JGI IMG/M metagenome (GOLD analysis project Ga0209052, IMG submission 187409) | Marine gutless worms symbiont microbial communities from Max Planck institute for Marine Microbiology, Germany - Olavius sp. 4 HERON... | ecosystem: Host-associated > Annelida >...
AAACTGTAATTTGATGTTTTGTTGTATTGCCTTAGCGTCTATTCACAAGCCTAAAGGCGTACGGTAAAGTGGCCAAACAGTTACATTTGAACCATTCTCTTTAGCAACCGGCCTAAGTCTACAATAACATTATTCTCCTTTCTTAGCTGTTTTGCACTTTATTTGCCTCGGTTTATTTGTCACCAGGATTACTTTGAAGTTGTTGATGAATTTTATGTATGTTTCATCACGGTCTAGAGTGTATTATGCGAATGTAACAAGGCATAATGACCCTAGACTTTGATCAAATTTACTTATTTCGTGACTGTGATCGACGAAATGTTCTGCGTGGGATAAACAGATGTGAGACATGTTTTAATCGTCATGCTTGACTGGAGTGAGATTATGGGCGTGGGCGATTATAACAATAATAATAATAATAATAATACACTCTAGACCGTGATGAAACATATATAAAATTCATCAACACTGCAGACAGTGTGGTGAGAGAGAGGAGGATGAAGTAGGTCATGAAATAAAAATGACTTTGGAAGGAGTAGTGTTCAGACAAGAGCTAACTTATTTGTTTTTGGTAGTTATCAGGCTTTGAAAACTGGACAAAACGCGACATTTTCAGCATGATCATTGTTTGGATAGTGCTGCTCATCTATATTAAGAAGTTGCTGCAACATTTCAGTTTTTCTGGTTCACATTTCTGTTGTATTACACAAGTTGCCAAGTTTATGTGAACGAAGATGAGGTTTATGTTGATGAGTTGCTGTTCATTTGCCGGTGCGGTTGTGATGCATGAGCAGCTGTTGAGTGTTGCGTGTTGGACTGTCATGCGTTCTGTTACAGTTCACGTCGGTCAAGATGTTTCAGATACAGTTTCACACCGGATTTGTTGCTCAGAATGCAAAGAATGTGAAATTTTTGCGGTAACAATTAGTTTTTGTTTTCTTTTCTTAGGCGATTGGTTTGAAACTGTAGCTGTCGATGTACAAATGCCTGCAATAAAATGTTGTGATATGAAAGGTCAGAATCATTTGGCACTAGCTGCCATTGCTGCGGTTGTGTATTGGTTTGGCTGCAACTTGCAATGCTAAGTTTGACTGCGTTTTCACCCATTCCCTGAATCACCAGTTGCAGCAGCAGTGGTAGTGGTAATAATAATTATAGCAGTAAATTGCCTAGAGTCACATTTGCAGTTCACTGCATGCACAGCTACAGAGATGCTGGAGAAAGAACCACCTAAATGAGATTAATTATTATTATTATTATTATTATTATTATTACTGACATTTATATGGCGCGAATTCGAATAATACCAGATTCTTAAAAGAGATATACTTTACGTGACTCTTCACAGCACTGCTGAGAGTTTATCCTTACCTTACCTTCAGGGTGGGCAGGTTGTTACACCTGCCCAGCGCTGAGGCCATATCAGTTCGGCCCAATGCGCAACCCCGATGTAACCATAAGGTCACAGTGATCGGCTGTAAAGCCGAAATCAGCTGTGAAGCTGAAAAATCACCAGCCACCTGGGACTGGTGACGTGTAGTATGGTTGTTCCTGTCTTACGGTCTGCTCTTAGTTAGCTCCTCTCCTTCAGATTACAAATCGTCCGGGTCATCGGTGCATAAGCCCCACCACCACGACAAGGTGGCAGACCACGGTGTGGAGAGTTTATCATTGTTATGATAACTCTGCCAGAAGTCCTTGTATATTCACTGATAATGTCTGTGGAAAGTCCAGTTGTTTGTGTGCGCCTTATGTGCAGGTCTGAACTGGATCATGTGTGTTCTCTGGATATGAGCACCGAGGAGTTTTCTGTAACTCTGGATGTGATTGTGTCACCGAAAGACCGGCCAGATGCTGCAGCCTCCTGGCCGTGGCATGGCTATTCTAGCAAGGGCATCTCTCCTAAACTTCTCTTTATGAAAAAAGAAGAATTGTTGGCAGTCACTGCTGAATTTGGTAAATGTTTACTCTTTGTGGGTAATACTTTGAATTGAATAATGTCTGTAATATGGTTTCTAGTGACTAAGTTTATTGCAGAGTCTGTTGTCTGAATTCTTGATAGAGGTTATGATCCTAATGGATATACTGTGTTTTGCTTTAAATTTTGTGCCTTGATACTGTTGATTGGGTTACAGCAGAGGCATCCAAGAATTTGCAAAAGTTTGATTTAGGAAAGCTGGTACATCTCGGCCAGATAAAAAGAGTCAGAAGTTGTAGGTGATAATTTTAGTATGCAGTCAACATGCCTTAGGCGCATCCTGAATATACACTGGTCGGAATTCGTTACCAACGACGAGATACGCTCCCGCACTGGGCAGCCACTTCTATCTGACACTGTTCGCAGCCGCCGTCTGTCATTCTTTGGACATCTCCATCGCGCCGACCCTCAGCAGGATCATCACCGAACTCTTCAGGCCTGCATTATGGACCCTCCTGGTGATTGGAGACGGAGGGCTGGTCGCCCCAGACAATCCTGGCTCAGAACCGTGGAGGCTGACCTGCGGCCAATGAATCTCGGACTAGCGACAGCAAGGCGACGCGCCCAGGACAGATCGGCATGGCGGCTACTTGTGGCAACGGCTATGTCTTCGACAAGCTCCTGAAGAAGAAGAAGTCAACATAATGCTGTTATTGTTATTATGATTATTATTTGCATGCAAGCACATTCGTGATAAATCTTTGTTCCAGGTCTTCTGGGTTAGCCGATAGTCCCATGATGGAAAATCTGTTGAATGTTATGAAATCATTGTAGATAAGCAGGGAAGAGGCTCAGCGTACGGAACAGTTGGACGGAGTGCTAGCGGAAGTTCAGGTGACTTCAGTCCTGACACTCATGACGCCGGGCAACGGTCACCAGCAACACTACGAGCATTCACTGACAAGCCGGCTACTGATAGCACGACTGCTGCCCAGTCCACGACAAAGAAGCCGCAAGGATTCTTTGATACACTGGACTGGCAGGGTCCAGGCACAGTGCCGTCTGCTGCTGCAGCCAGTGGAACTGAACGTAAGAAAGTGGATCGTGTTCAGCAGATGGCAGCATTTGAGATTGCCAGCACTAGCTTAGATGAGGAATTTGCCGATTTCTCCGCTCACCGAATGTCAGCTAACACTAATGCAGCCGATGCGTCGTCTGCAGTTACTGAGCCGGAACATATAAGTGACAAAGGTGATGTGGAAACTGCTACAGCTGATCTGCTTGGTACATCTGCTTGGAATGACGCTCGTCGAGCTAACGATCTCTTTGACGTTGGCCCACCAGAGCCGACGAACTTTGATCTGCTTGTTGGGCCTGGAACAGTCGGCAACACAAACGGTAACTCGTCGTCTGGATTTGACTTGTTGAACAGTGACCAGCCGTTCGTTGCTGATTTTGACACAGGTACAGAATCATCGTCAAACAATCCATTTAGTGTAGCAGAGGATACGTCTACTGTTACTACTGATAATTCTGCTCTGAACGACATGGCGGCCAACCTCTTTGGAACGTTTGACCCGTTCTCAGGTGCTTCTGCCGATGAGAAGCCGGTGTCATCTAGCAATAAGCCATCCACCGCCGATGGCCAAACAGACGACTTTTTAGCATATATGGAAAGCACGTCGGCAGCAGGAGGAAGTAGTAAAGATGACGGTCCTGACTTGATTGGTGGCTGGAATGCATCAAACATTCTATCAGGAGTTAATGTCAACATGCCGCGTGCATCAAGCCGACCTGATTTTGGCTCAACTACAAATAGAGCTCACGCCGACGTTCCTCGTGCTAGCAGTTCTCAGAACATGTCTTCTAAGTCTTTTGCTACAGCAAATGGTTCCGCCAAAAGTTCAGTGGCTACTGATCCTTTTGCAGATATTGGTTAGTATCGGCTGTTATTGTTGCTATTTCTCGCTCTACATTTTATTTCAGTGATTTGGCAGCGTTGTTTGGGCAACAGGAAGGACATCCACTTTGTGTTAGTGCATGCACACTGGTTACTCCATTATTTTGTGTAAATAAATAGACTGGTATTGGTTACTCCAGCCCTCGGGAACATTCATGCCAATTTTGTTTTTTTTGCACCCTTTTGTTTTCATGTTATGAGCCTGTACAGTCTTAGTCTGTTAGGATGGTGACTTAACAATGGCAAGAAGCAGATATACCTCTGCTGAGAAGCTGACGTAGCAAATCTGCAGGTTTTCATTTATTAGATACTTTTGTCTGTACTTTTGCCTCCAGTAGCCATCAGAAATTCAACAACAAAACTAGTAGTGCATTTTTTCTAGTATCTGTAAACTGTGTTAAAGTAATTTTTTTTAGTATAAACATCGTCTATTTTGCTAACAGATCTAATGCTGTAAATCTAACTGGTTGAGATTGTACAGCATTGATTACGCATTTGGGCAACGAGGACTGTGTATTTCTAATATTTGAATAACTTATTTTATGATTTTGGTGATTAGCTGGAATGTTAGCCGACAACGTACAAGATAAGGCAGCTGCACATGGTGGAAGTGCTGGTAGCATGAGTCGAGGTTCTCCTCTGCTGGCTGGGATGAGCTCAGCCAAACCCGCTTGGCAAGGAAGTCCTCAGAAGTCGGCTCAGTCTGCTGGCACTAACAGTGAGTTGATTTCTGTGAGAAGTCTCTTATGACTGGTTTCGGCTGAATGTTGAAGTGATCCAAAGTATCGTTGGCTTTGTTGCTCAGAATGCAAAACGGATGTTATTTGCGGGCACTTTTGTCGTTTATGGGCGATCTTGAGTAGTGTGACAGGCGTTATGAATGTCACCTGAACTTCTGTGGCAGCCTATGTCTTTCAATAGATGTTTTTATTAGTACAGCAGCAACCTTATTTTGTGTAAATAAATAGAATAGTGTTGATGATGATGACGATTAGGGAGATATGTTTCAACAGGAGTATGGAGTTCCTTAAGTGTGATTAACAATAGTTCAGTCGCATGGTTACCCTTGGATCTGAGAAATGTTAAACTGTCTCAGCGAAGCGTGGAATATGGAGCTGACTGTTGCTGCAGGCTTTGCTGTGCCACGTCCACAGCCGGCTTCTCAGTCTGCTGGCGCTGGTGTATTTCCTCGGCCGCCGAATCCCATCACAGCAGCAGCGTCTGGTTCTGCATTCTCCAGTGTGATTGGTGGACGTGAAGACCGCGGACTTAGAAAATCATTCGGTAATGACGGTCATAGTTTTGATTGAAGATTTTGACTGAAGCAGATGCTTTTAATTCTTGGTCAACTGGACATTTTTCTGGATTTACTGCTGGTTAGACTAAGTTCGTCAAAGTGCAATTTTGGAAATTGTTGATGCGTGACTTTTTACAAGCCAGATGACATCTTTCTGTCACCAAACCGTCAGCATCAACTCACTGAAGACTAGTACATTCTGAACGAAGATCAGTGAATTTTTTTCAGTGTATATTACTTCTCCAGCATGTTGATGTGATTTTAGCCAATATGTAGCATAAAGGTAAAAAGGTAAAAAAAAGGTAAAGGAACGTATAGCTCTTTATGGAGAAATCCATGACAGAGCTACGGAGCGTCACCTGCCATATGGGATCACACAGTGTTACCTGCCACCCGACACAGGTGAGCGTGCCCTGCCTCAACCCCAGCCATGCAGGCTGGTACTCGATTTACCTACCCCGGAGGGATGGAAGGCTGAGTTGACCTTGTTACTCGGAAACGCAGATGCCAGTAGTCGAACTCGCGACCTCTCGGTCCTGAATCCAACGCCCTAACCACTGAGCCACCGAGCAACATGACGTACGGCTGATCTTTATTGAGTTGAACGATGCTTGGTCTGAGTTTGAAGAGACTGGAATGAAGCCTCTCTATTAATAACTATTTTTGTTGACGTTCATACAGAGACTGGAAAGTCGTGGAAGGTCATGGAATTCAACAGTTAAAAAAGACCTGAAGTAAGGCCACGTTTCTGAGAAATACTGGAAAATATATTATGATGGAGACCTGGAATTTTCCCAAGATTAATTGTTTTTCATTGTTTAGCTTACTAAAAGTGCTACCTCTGTTCCAAGACTATTGGTGTGTTTGAAACCCATGAAGCCAGTGTTATGCAGTCGATAACATTGACCATGTTCATCCATTTGTTGGCTTATTTTATCTCAGAAAATTGGCCATTTTTATGGCTTGCTGGTTCACCGGTTAGCGTATCAGACTAACAATTTATTTTTATTTCGAACAGAATTTTTGCTCCTGGAAAACCCTAGAATTTTGCTTATTTTGGGGGTCCTGGAAAGCAGTGTTGGCGAGTCTGTACTAACCTTGTCTAATAGAGAAAACAGTAGCTTGAAATATAGCAATGAAGTTGTTTGCAGGTCCAAGACCGAAGGTGTCTGAGAACGCGTTTGAAGACCTTCTTGGTGGACACAGTTTCAGTGGCAAGAAGGAGCCGAAGACGATGAAGGAACTGCGCAAATATCTGGATGTCCGAGATATGGATCCAGATCAACGCAAGGTACATGCACAACATTAGCAATACTGTATTTCTTCTATTAATTCTGATGCTAATAATTTGAACACCTAAATTTAAAAAAAAATATTTTTACTCCTGTTAATTTGTTTGAACACCTGATCACCAGTGTTTACCGCAAACAAGACCTTTTCATTATCATGTTGGTCTGTGCAGTATCTTATCTCATCTTTGACATATAGTAGTGTGATGTGCTCTAGTGACAGTTTGCTCAGTTGATTGTGAAGGTGCATGACTGGATTGAGGGAAAGGAGCGTAACATCCGTGCCCTGCTCTGTTCACTGCACACTGTTCTGTGGGACGGCGAGCACAAGTGGCAGGAGCCCGGCATGCATCAGCTTGTAACTGCTGATCAGGTTAAGAAAGTCTACCGCAAAGCTGTGCTGTCTGTTCATCCTGACAAGGTATTTGTCTTTACACCTGCTGATTGTAACGACTGAGTACTCTGTGTGAGTAACTCATAGGTAGAAATGGCACCTAATCAGCAGTCTAAATTCATCAAAATTACAACATTTGTTTACTAATTTTGTTGACATTTTGGCATCTGCTGCTGCATTGTTTAGCACATAGAAATCGATCGAAAGAAGGCAGCCGTTGTTGCTGAAATGGCAACAAAATGAGTAAGTAGAAGTTGTAATTTTGATAATTTTGATTGCTTATAAAAAGAACATGTAGCAGCAGCAGTAGTCTGAAGGTTTACATTACTAATGTTACAAGTTTTTGATTGAATTATTTCTTTGAATTTTATTTACCTGTAATCTCACAAGTCATTGTTGCCTGTGAGCTGCCTAACTGTCTGAGTTATCGGTACTTAAAGTTAATGTATCTTTATTTGTTTAGGTAGAATATAGACAATTTTGAAGCAGCAAACTTTAGAACTCTTTTTTTAAAAAAATTGCATGATTTGACAGAGATGTGCAGTATGCATTTACTTTTATCAGAATATTTGTTGTTTAAGAACTTGGTCAAAGTAGACTAGTTGTCAATTAATTTGTTAACAAGAGTTCTTTGCAAAACCATCTGTAGTCTTTGTGTTGCAATACAGTTTTTATGCAGTGGACTGTTTTTGTTGCTGGCGTTGCTGTCGTTATTTTGTTAGAGCTTGTTTCTAGCCAGTGTTAAACCAAAGTGGAGATATTGTTCATCTGTGTCTGAATGTAAACTGTGCCCTGTGTTGTGTCTGGCTGACAGCTGACTGGTCATCCACATGAGAACCTCGCACGGCTGATCTTCATTGAGTTGAACGATGCTTGGTCCGAGTTTGAAGAGACTGGAATGAAGCCTCTCTATTCGTAGTTGTAATGCGGCTGCAGCATGTAATCAGGGTTCGTACAGCATCTGGAAAGTCCTAGAATTTTGAAGTTAAATTTTCTAGACCTAGAATGCCGTGGTATAAAGCCAAGGTCCTGGAAAGTCCTGCAAGAAATAATATGGAGTCTTGGAATTTTACTTAGCTTAATTGTGTTTTGTCAGTTAGTTAAGTAAAAGTACTACGTCTGTTCTAAGTCCATTTATGTGTTTCAAACAGTTTGCAGTCAATATCATATGATTGAGAAAACCAGCCATTTCCAATGGTTTTGTCAGTGGATTTTATCAGTCATCTAAACCACTCCCACAAAAATTGGCAACTTTTATCAGAAGGCATGGTATTTTGGTCATCGAAAAATTCTGGAATTTTGCTTGTTTGGGTCGTAGAAATTCCCATAAAACAGTGTTGATAAGTCCGTACGAACCCTGCTCCTAGTACAAGGTAGACGTGAGTATCGACCGACTGTTGTGGTAGTGATGCATCTCATTGTCAGTGCAGGTTATGGATTGCCGGGCTAGGCATGTCCACCAGTTTGTTTGTTATCTGTCATCACAGCACTCACGTTCAGTATACATTGATCATACTGCACTGTAGTGTGTCGTGATGTAGAAATAATAATGTATAGTGATGATGTGTCAGTAATTGTTGGGGCTTCGCTGCAAACATTTCATGCTGTACACTGTCGTGGTCATTCTGTTTTGTAAGTTATTCAATGTTATGCTAACTCCGAGAGTTTTCTTTACTTATCTCAACGCAGATGTGCACTAATGTAAAGTCGTATCATTATGCGTAAGTTAAGCAGAGCTCAGCAGATATCAACACTGTTACATGTAGTACTTGTAACTTATGCTGTTTTGTCTGGTCTAGTTGTTGAAGATTCCTACCGATGCCTGAATAGACCACCATTAAGCCATTTAGGCCACCCAACTTGATCACTGTCCAGTAGCCTGGCAGTTATTTAACACTTGGCTGCTTGTGGTTCTAGTGTTCTACCAACCAATCTGCATTTGACTTTACTACTGATCACTGCCGACCAAATTGTTGTGTGTTCCGTCATCTCTTCTGGTGCTAGTAAAGACAGAATAGAGATTGGTTTGCCGTGAAGGCCATTTAGGTAATGCTGGTGTTCTACTCAGGCGTACATCAGTACAAACTCCAGGACTACAGAAATGGGGCCAGCTTTCTCCAGTACCAATTTTTACTGCTTTGCGACAGAATCGGCAAGCTGTGATGAAACTTGTTTATACAGTGATGATCTAAATGTGAGTGTTACAAGCAGGAGTACCAACGCCAGTCTGATAGTCTAGCTACTATTACATTACTTACATAACAGTACTATCAGGTGTCAAGTTACCAAGACATCAGTAGGGTTTACCTGTCTGAAGAGCATCAGCAAATAACACCGACAATTTCTAATGCGCCGTAACATGGCAAAACAATTACAAGGGCGTGACGTGTCTGGTCTATACAAATAGTCGGCGGAACAAAAATGTCTTTAGAGCACTTTTTTAAGGAGTTGAATGCGTCGATCACATGAATGTCTGCCGGAAGCTGATTCCAGGCTTTGGGTCCTGCAACGGCGAATGACCGGGCACCAAAGTACGTGACAGTTGGGCTGATGATGAGGCCGCCGCAAGTAGCAGATCGCAGTCTCTGTGCAGTAGTAAAAATGTGAAACGATCACATTACATATCCCTGTGCATCTACAGTTTGGTTCGTATGGCTTAATGTGATTAATTTGTTTGGTGTGACTTAATGTCACTGCAAACACATATTGTTCACTGCCATCTTGTTCTGTGTAATTTACTCTTGAGTGTTAATACTGGAGCATTTTTTCATAAGTGTATGTCAGTTTCTCTTTTTAACAAGTTAAATATTGTAGATATAGTGTCTGTTTATATTTCTGTTTGTTTTAGAACATACCATTATTGTGATGTTGATTCTTGCTAGTTGACAAAGCAAGCCTTGTCGACTGGCTCAGTTTAGTGTACAAACACTTCAAGTATATAATATATAGGTAAATGTTGTCAACATCTGGTTGCATTTCATCAGGAATAGATCTGTAGTGTATGTATGGTGGGGATATTATAGTGTTGTGTATTATGATGTTGTATTGAAGTATATTAAATTTGCTATTCTGTGCCATGTGCTCTGGACTTCCAGGTGGCCCATAGGTATTTTGGTTGATACTGTGAAGTGTTGTATTAGGTTAAGCATGCACTGTCTTGTGATCTGGATGCATTTATCTCCAACATTTCTGATGCCTGCGGATGTATTCATCTAAAGTATGGTCACAGATTTATCTATATTGTTTATGAAGTGCAAATTTTAACTGTTTTCATGAAGTTTTGCATCCTTGCTCAAATTCTTTCAAACCATTCGAATGGTAAGTTTTACATACACTATAGTGTAAAATTACATTTGGACCAAAAAGTACTTTGAAGACATTGACGTAATACAGTTTATTTTGATGGGTGTTTACTTACTTTATAACCTTGCCTTAGCAGTTTATGCACTTCTGGGTAGTCTAGATATTGGTGTGCATTTGCTCATTTGATGTGCATATGACTGAATTTAGTGCCGAGATATTCTATGTGGTATTTGCGTAATTTTTGGTCTATGTGTTAGTGGTTATTGCACTCAGTTCATTGTCGTAGTTAACAGTTGACATTTACAGATCTGAACTGCTTTCTTAGTGAGCTGTGGTGGTGCCATGCTTAATGCACACTGTCAGAACTCTTCGTTAGTATAGAGACTTTCTACCATGTTTTTATTCCAGCTCGCGTTACGAAAAGGCAGTAGATGTACAGACTGACGCATAACATTGGGGCGAGTTTGTTTTACGGCTTGTAACTTTAGAAGTATTGATCAGATCGGCACCAAATTTGGCACAAATAAACAATATTTTGTTCTTAACATTACATTGTAATTTATGCGAATCACCTTTGGGAAAAAGTGGCGCCATGTAGCGAATGACAATAGCCATAATAAGTGATAAATTTTTGGGGAATTGCCCTCACCCCTTTGCCCTTCTGTAAATTTTCGTCTGTCAGAAAATTTTCTACTTGTCGGAAATTTTTTGGTTCTAAAGTACAAAATTTTGGGTTAAAATTCCCCGTTTTGGGCGAATTTAGGGGCAAAATTGAAATTTTCAGCACCTATGATGTCCTCTGTTGGAGATGTTCAGCTATCTGTCGGAAAATAGCAACTTTCTACCCCTCCTACTTTTTCAACCGACTATGCCTGTGTGACACTTCAGCTGAACCCGACTACAACTGGTGCACTTGTTGGAGTGGCGTGCTGTTGGATTAAACTTTGGTTAGTTAACATATGAATGCAGCTATTTTCACTGTACTGACATGAGGTGTAAGTGTTGTTGTCGGCTGTTGTGATCATACAAAGTTCCATAAAACTAGCGGTACAGCAGTTAGTTGCAGTTGCCTGTCATTGTTAATTTCCAGACAGGACGACTGTGATGGTGTGAGTGATCCAGTATTATGTGGTTATGTGGCAGTCGTTGGTGGTCATCCGTACATTCCACTGCGTATTTCACTGATTCATAAACTGCACAGTATCATACTACTATCATACTGTCACCTGTCGGACATTGATATCTTATGTAAGCTTATGCATATTCAGCTAGCAACATTTCTGTATTATTAATTGTATTATATCAGTTCACTGGTGAATATACATTCGTCAGTTATGATTGCATAAGCTGTTCCGGAGTTTGTTTTTTCCTGGTTTTCACCATTTCTCGCATCATCCCTAATGCATTTCTATTAATAGTGTTTATTTTCCAGTTTCTTAATGTAATTAGCATGTTCTCTGTGTGTAAGCACACTCAGTATGAATTAATTTTTTATCGGATATATCGACAGTTAAGTAACTATGTTAATATTTTGAAGTGTACACATAGTTTTTTTTCAAAATTTCCAATAATCGCTTGAAGCATTAAGCTTAAATTGAAAGTCACGGTAGGTCGCAGTCTGATACCAGGTCGTGGTGAAGTGCAGGTGGCCTGTTACAGAACTGAACTGTCTGACAATCGCTGAGACCGCGTTTATAGCACACTGGATCTGAGCAATTTATCTTCAGTCAATTACTCCCTGCAGCACTTGCAGAAATGCTGTAATACATTAAATGTATATGATAGTATTTCAAGGGTTACGAACGTGCATTTTGATTGTTAGTACAGTCATATATCCTAGCCTATTCTGTTTTTTTGCAGTTCCTATAATTTTATAAGACCTAGCAGATTTTTCAGCAGTGTCCAAGGTATGCTGCAGAAGTACCGGCTACTTGGCTACAGACAAGAGTGGTAGGCCTATCCGTGCTCGAGTAGAGTAAATGCTCGGTCGGAATGTTGAAACTGACATTGACATTGTCGCGTAATGTCGCTACATTTTACTTCGCCGCATTAGTCGCATAACCTCGCTGCTCTGCTTACAGTAGCTACTGGCGATCCACGATATACTTGTTATTAATAGTTTCGTGAATATTCAGCGAGTTTAACAAGCTCCGGGGACCAATGGACGATACGATACTGATACTGTTAGGTGCGTTCCGCGTTAATGGCTGAGACAAAGTTGCTGCGGCTGAGCGAAGCGCGACGTGGCTTCTGTTCCTACGGCACTGGGTATGGACTGGGTGCCAGTGCGTGGTCGCGGGAGTGACAGATCAGACAGGCCAGGAGTAGTAATGTACTCACTCACTCGTCTCGCTCACTCTGTGGTCAAACGGTCGCTGGAACAGGCCTGCATTGAGAGACTATTTTGTCGTTGATTGGACGGACTAAACGAGCATTAAACCAGGTATGAATTCGGCAGCTGTAGCTTTGAAACAGTTTTATACGTTAGTTGACTTTTTTACGAGGAACACAGGAATCATTCTGTGTAACGTCAATGACTAAGAGACGAAATTACGAACCAGAAAGTGGCACTCCTGGTAGGTATAGGGCCTACCGTGCGTTGCTTTGCTTTACAATAATGCATGCATTGACGTCGCCAGCTATGGGGCACTGGGGCACGTGCCCCCCTCCCCCCCTCGACTTCCAGATAGTTATTTTGAGAGAACAAGAACAAATTTTAAGAGAACAAATACGGAAAATGTACAAAAAACAACGCGATTTTGCGCAATTTTTATCAATTTTTGGCCCATTTTTTGTCATTTTTTTGGCCCACAGTTTTCCTCAGGGAGTAATTATAGTTCCCAAAATGCCGGAACGATCGCCAATAAATTTCAGCTCCACACATACTTCCTATTCCGGTAAAACAGGCAGCTAAACGGTAACTAATTGCTACCCAGAATGCACCAGAACTCACCATTTTGATATAAAAATTCAAAAATTTTTCTGGGGA
>Ga0209052_1000412_pt1 | contig 13147 bp, 8 predicted proteins | sample WorMetHEROISLAND_2_FD_187409 | JGI IMG/M metagenome (GOLD analysis project Ga0209052, IMG submission 187409) | Marine gutless worms symbiont microbial communities from Max Planck institute for Marine Microbiology, Germany - Olavius sp. 4 HERON... | ecosystem: Host-associated > Annelida >...
GCGTCAAAACTCCCCCATACACGCTCCTCATGCGTGGAATCAAGTTCCTGATCAATCCGATACCAACGCTGCATCTTGCAAAAATGCATCTCAAGACGCACTTTTTGTTTTTTTTTTGAAGCTGACTTTTAGGATATTTTGAGTTTTTTATTGCTGGATGGCATGGTTTTACTGTATATTAGCACACTATAAGCCTACGTGATGGTGATGATAATAGTAGTCTACCGACATGGTGCAAACCGTGCAAACCACCTCCAACGTCTGCGAAATGATCTATAATGTGTCGAGTGGGACGTTAAACCTTACTCACTCACTCAAACCACCTCCGCTAAGATAGAACCTCCCGATACGCTACAACTCCACCCGCCCAGCAACTAATGTATATTGTGCTTTTCTGACTTATCAGCCGGTGAGGTTTGTGAGTCAACTTGTTATTATCTAGGCTAACAGTTATTATTATACTTTTGTGCTCGTATAACACAAACGACATCCTAACTTATCTCTTAACAACGAGCAGACGCCGTTCTGTCCCAGGGAAGGGGGTTGGTGGCGATCTAATTCACAATCCAAATTCACGTTTCTATAGAGTAAGTTTTTTATATTTACTAATGAGAATCTTTATTCACCACAAATGGTACGAGAAGAAAATAAATAACAACTAAATCTTAACTAACTTAAGTAATAGCAGTAGTTAACGCGAACGGTCTACAAAACTTTTATCGCCCTTTCTCAACAATGCTGCTTGGCAAATCAAAATTAATATAATCCTGGCAGATTTTTACCGTATCCATCACATTCGTGGTAAATAATTTCATGTAAAATCTGTTTACAACAAAGTCCAGTGCACGCAAGTCCGATACACTTAGTGGACACACTTCTAAACCATATACACATCTTTATTTCGCCATGACATAACAGCACCGATAAGCATTTGCTCTTAATGTACTTGTAAGGTGACTTCTTCAGAACCTGTTCTCCCTACTTTGCCAAAAACTGCATTGCTAATGTGATTCCTATAGACAGGTAAGGACATAAATGTTGTGCGCTATAAAAATTACTTATTTATATTGATATTTTTGATTGCGAAATTGGTAGGTGATTTGACCTATCCAGAGGGTTGGTCTTTCTTTCGGTTAGTGTAGGTGTGGAGACACGAGAATGTGCTTTACCGAGGTGACATGTCATCGCCACGCCATGCAGCGCTGTGCATTGTTCGATGACACTCGAACGCATTTCATTGTCCGTTGCAAAGTGGATTTCAATCGCGTGCAGCTCCATAGATTGCCACTTTACCAGCAGCGCGCGCCCGACAGCTATGCCGGATTGTTTACTATCATTACCGTCGCCGAAAGAGGGAGGTTATGTTTTTACCTCTGTCCGTTTGTCTGTCTGTCTGTCTGTCTGTCTCTCTGACTCTCTGTCTGTCGTCCTCAAGATTACTCATAACTAAAAATGTTATGAACGGATTTTGGTAAAATTTTTGCAAGAGTGGGACATGAAGAAAAAAAAGTATTTACGCATGGACGAAAGGTCTGGTCCGTCGATTGAGAATTCGTGACCTGCCATTTGAAAATTCCTAAAAATTCACGAATTTAATCAAAATTTCAAAAAAATGGTTAGAATTCCTTTTTGCGCATCCATTGAATAGAACTCTTAAAATTCGTAAAAATTCGTGAGGGTTAAACCCAATTAAGCTAGTAAATACAACTTAACGCACGCTCGGTTAGGTTTTTGGTAGCGATCTAAATCACGATCTGAAATCAATCATCTCAGAAGTATTTTTACATAATTTTATTATCGTGAAAACACGAAAGTCTTAGCGAAGGTTTGTGCTCTTCGAGTGTTTCAAGTTGATCATATTTTTAAACTGCGAAATAAAAATTGCCAGTACATTCTAGTTCAATACTATATGCACAATCGCACACCTTTATATACGATCGTCCATACCTAAACGAAACAAGAGAAACAATACAAAATGCAACGAACAAACAAAACAAAACAAACAAAAAGAAAGAAACCAAAGAAAGCATACAAAATTTACAACAACTTAAAAGATAGTCACGTTTTATTCGGTGTTTACAAACGTTTTAAAGCGCTGAGTAAAAAAACGTGACGCTCTTTTACCATGGACTGTTGTACTACAGGGTGGCTAAAAACGAGACCACTTTGTTTTACGGCTTGTAACTTTAGAAGTATTGACCAGATCGACACCAAATTTGGCAAAAATCAACATTGTTTCATTCATAACATTACCTTATAATCTATTAAAACAACTTTGGAAAATAGTGGCGCCATTTAGCGAATAGCAGTAACCATAACTTGCGCAGGGGCGCTTGTAGATTTTCAGCTGAAGATCATGCATTGCAATACGCCAAACAGGCGACAGTGAAATGTCCATCTTCCTTCCAATTTCGTACGGATTTTGTAGATGTGCAGAGCACTTTCGTGACTGCAGATGACCTCCTCCACAAGTTCGATGTTTCCCGAAACTCCGACGTGCGAACTGATCGCGGACGGCCACTGCCTTTCGGACGCTCTGTCACGCCAGCGGAATTAATTTTCTTCAGCAGCCGGTCCACGCTTGTCCTGGCCAAACTCTTCCCAGAAAACTTTCTCAACAAACGTTGTGAGCTCCAGTTTTTTTTCCGCCGTAAAATATTAATCAGCGCGCGATCGTCTTTACTGATCTTTTTTATACTGAAGAAAACAATTTAAAAAAATTCGTCACTTATTATGGCTATTTTCATTCGTTAAATGGTGCCACTTTGTTTTCCAATGTTATTTCAAATAAATTACTAAGTTATGTTAAGAATGAAATACTTTGCTTTGTGCCAAATTTTGTGCCGATCTGATCAATATTTCTAAAGTTACAAGCCATAAAACAAAGTGGCCTTTTTGAGCCACCCTGTACTTCAGTATAAACCTTTTAAATATTTATCAATTTTTTCCATATCTACATCCAAATAAAAAAAAATCCCCAGGATTTCGGTTCTTTCGTATAGGGTACAAATAATTACATCGCCGTTATTTTCACACTAACCGTTCAACGCTTATCGTAAATAAAGAAAATATACGTTGGAAAAATAAAAAAAACGCTGAGATGAGAAGGTTGCTCGTCATCACATACGGCTTGTCTTTCACCAGGGAGTGTAGAAGTCTACACTCCCTGTCTTTCACCGTTCTTAGCGTGCCGATGCGACAGCGACCAGACGTCATGAGCTGATAATGTTTGAGATCTCGCCGACGTATAAAACACCTTGCTACACTGGCTCTAGACCCTTTGTTAGATTGAGGAAAAGGGCCTGTCAGAAACTGCGGATCGGCGGACCTGCGGATCTACCACCCCGACTGACGAGCGACCACGCGCAACAAATTTTTAACACTTATCTAGTGTTAGGGTTAGGGTTAGTGTTAGGGTTAATTTTAGACTAATCCTAATCCTAACCCTAACCCCAGATCCGCAGATCCGCGGATCCGCAGTTTCTGACAGGCCGAGGAAAAGGACAAGAGGGAAGGACAACTGATGAAAACAGAGAAAGTATAGGTAAGTTAGTAAGTAAATTTTATAGCGCGAAAGGGAAACACGGAAGTTAATTGGCGGTGCAGGATAGGGAAGGGAGGTAAAATTGTAACCGTTCTCCAACTGCAAAATTCTGCGTATACGCTGCCGTGCGAAGGGAAGGGGAGGGGACAAAAAGGGAGGGATTGAAGAGAAAGAAAACCCAAGAGCTAAGAGGAAAGGAAAAAAAGGAGGAAAAGTGGAAAAGAAAAGTGGAATGGCGAAACCGTGTATGCATATAGGCTACTGTGCGGGGCGATGATGGAGTCCGGGTGTCAAGAGCGGATAATTACGTCGCTTAATACTTGCTACACGGTTGCATGCTTGCAACGTTTACAGTTACATAACACCAAGTTGTGGAAAGAGGTAGGAATGTCGCGCGTAACCTATATATTACAACTGGTCCTTGACAGTTGCTAGAGTGCCGGCGATGCGGCGACGACGACGACTGCGTCCGGATGTCGAGAGCGGACATGTCGTTCAAGGTCTCGTCGTCGTACAAGCACCTTGCCGCAGTGTCGACAGCGGTACGGCGTCTCCGAGTCGCCGGCGTGCAGTCGGACGTGTTTGTTGAGGTTGCTCGGGTCGCCGAACGGTCGCCGGCAGACGGAGCACTGCAGCGGCTTGTGCCCGGTGTGCGTGCGCACGTGGATCGTCAGGCCGTAGCGGCGCGAGTAACGCTTGCCGCAGTACGCGCACACGTGACGACCCTCCCCGCCGTCCTGCTGCCGCGATGACGTCACCGATCGACTTCCACTTCCGGTCTTCACCAGACTTCCGGTCCCAGCGTCCGGGCGTTTCCGCCGCGTGGTTGCGTTGCCCTTCAGACTGGCAAAAGTCTGGCAGTTCTTCGACGTTGATGATGATGATGATGATGCAGATCCTGTCAAAGTTTTCTCTGTCGCGCTGCTACGGAACTCAACGTCGAACTCTTTGACAGCCAACGACTTACCACCGTCATCCAGGCACACGGGTCTCCAGCAGCTATCTTGACCTTGACCTTGACCTCGACTTTGACCTTCGTCGATCATTCTTGACGTCTTTAGAGGACAGGTCGGCGACGCAGCGACCGGCAACCGGAAGCAGTTTGTCGGCGGCGACTCTGACGTCACAGGCGGATGTACTAACGACCAATCGTGGCCGTGACCTTGAACTTGGAGACATTGACCTTGCGATTTGATGTCGTCCAACATCTGTAGTCCGTCCGACCGCGTCTGACACGTCCTTGACGAGCCGGCCATCAACCGGAAGTAGTTTGATGACGTCACAGGCGGAAGTAGTAACGGCAGCGTGGAGTACCAGCTCGCGCATGCGCGCTGGTCGACGACGGGTGGCGTATTGTAGCGGTAGGCAGACTTGCAGCGGTACATGATGTGAGTCTTGAGCGGATTTGGAGACTGGAAGACCGCGGAGCACTCTGTGCAGATGTACTGCGCATGCCCTGCAACAACCAATCAGCTGCGCCGGTGAACATTCACAGAAAATAACAGTCTCAATTCAACAAACAATAAAACGCTCAAGAGAAAAATAAATAACAGATAAACTAGAAACGGTAGATGCACAAATCTGTGAACTAAGTTTATCCGACGAAGCTAATGACAATATTTGCACAGACTGCTTGTAGAAGCACTCAGTATATAGAGTGCATATCTCCGCCATGGCGAGGACTCGTCACCTGAAAAAAATTCTACATCCACAAAAAAATCTTCGTTCTAATGACAAGGATTATTTCAATATTTCGTGTACGTTTCGTTAATTTCAGTATTTAACTAGCTGAGATACATTGCATGATTGCAAAATAAGCTTATTCGATTAAGCCCTGAAACAGGTTCCACGAAATAATGCGTCATAGACATTTGGAAAACTGTTTTAAAACTTTTAGCATAATTGCGCAGGCTCGAAAGTGGAACGGTAGACTGTCGCTATAAAGCACAAAATCTTTGCTAAACATTTCTGCAAAATGTTTATGTTTTACACGTAACCAAGGCCGTTACAGATATACATGAAATTATTTCAGACCGGCAATATAGAAGTTGTCAGGCTTGCTCAACGTATGTTTGGTTTTGTGCTACCTAGCTTTCTCATTGAAAAACGTAGCAATAAATTTTATGTGGTTAAGTAGTGGCTATATTATCAGTCAGTGTTGTCAGTTATTTAATCTAATTGTTTTTTGCCTTTTTTCATAGTGTTGTGTTAGTTTGTAATTTGTTTGTTGTATTTCCTACCAACTTTGGTGAATAAAGATGTATATATATAGACAGACAGATTCGAGAATGATCGAAGGAAAACCTTTGATGTTGGCGGGTGTCAGTACGGGAACTCCAAGATCGAGCGCCAGTCTATCGCCGAACCACATCAACAGCTCGTCGCCCGGTTTCACGACTCGGCACGTTCTCAACCTGGGATAAACACGGCTAGATTTTAGACATTTCAGAATTTCATTCCGATCAGAATAACGACCCAAAGTTTACAATATAACCATGTTCGATACCGGGCAGGCTATACTCCGCTGATTGCGGCTTCCATGTTTAACGTGAAATAAACGTAACCAAATTCTGGGATGAAATTTAAAAAAACGTTGCGCGTCATCTTCGGCTTGTCTTTCACTGTTTTTAGTTTTGACGATAGCAACTCTCAATTATTTGCGACGCAGTTTGGCTGAGTCTGTTATACGGTGGTCTATTATACACTGTCCATCAATCAAACACCAACTACAGTTATGCGCTATATAAATTTTATAAATTTTCGTTTTACTTACTTACTTACTTACTTACTTACTTACTTTGGCGATCAGACAACGCAAAGTCACCCTCGGGCTTCAACTTCTTCGAGTAGGCCTACATCAGAAATCACGTGATCACAAAACATTCCAAACGGTCGAGTGGGAACCATTTCTCACGGTACTTGTACAACTATTGGCCAAGAAACCAGAGCTCATGAATAATAGTAACAACACGGACCAAAGTAATTTGGCTAAAGACGGAATCGCTGGGGTTTGTATTTATCCGGCGGCATCACAGGACTGACGGTTTGGCTGCAATTTACAATTGCATGTTTTTTTTGGCTGGGGGTTTGACCTTCAAATCTCCCCTTCCTCTCGGGGTCAAGGACCCCATTTAACACAATGTGTCACTGGACCCCACAAGTGTACCTGCCGAATGGCATCTAAATCCGTCGAATGGTTTAAGCAAGGTGCACGAATGTTTTGTTGTGACAGACGACAGACAGACCACGCTACGGAGAAACGTGTAGCAATAGGCGGAATCACTTGCGCCGCAAGAGCGATTCCGCCCAATTGTAACTAGTGGTCTGGAAGCGAATCCGTGAAGATGCAGGCTGTATATGACAGACCTGAGCCCGGCGCGCTGGTGCAGGTCGAGTACCAGCTCGACGTTCTGTTCATGGCGGTCACGTGCTGGTCGGATGTACGTCATCCAGTCGACATCAACTGATGATGATGATGATGATGATGGTGGGTCCAGCGTCAGCGGCGGCTGCTCGACCATCACAGGCTGAAGAACACCGCCACGCAGCTCCACCTGAAACACCAACATGCCAACCAAATAATACATCTCTATTCATCAAATAATACGATAGTCAATATATACATAAATAACACATACATAGAACTGAGAACAGAAGAAAAAGATACAAATTAAACGGCATTTGGCACTAATACCTTAATTTTCAAAGCTGCCCCCGCAGGTGGCATATTTAACGTCGTACAATACTGTAAGATAATGACAGTGTTAATTTACCATCATGGTAAAAACAATGCATAATGCTAACTATAGTTATCATACAACATTGTACAAATAAAAAGTGACACACATTACAGCAACAAGGAGAAAATGTCAGTAAACAGTAAACACACAATTCACACAAATTTACTGCATACTGTATTATGCGTATACAGCATATCATGCTATTTTCTTCCGAATTTACTTCATTTTTACCTAAAAGAATGCTTGACAACTGAAAGTCAAAAAGTTCGTGAAATGTGCATAATGTAACACGTTACATGCAACCACGCTTTTTTGCAAATGTTTTCGACGTGAGCATAATATGCTGTATTTTGCATAGTATGCCAAATACAGCTGAAAACATTTGCCAAAAAGTTTTTGCAAACGTTTTATATTTTCCATGTGACCACGGCCTAAGTATTTTTATTAGACCGTGTTAGCAGCAGTTGTGCTAATTCAAAGACTCGCTAAATCGTGTATCCCTGATGGCCAACACGACATATGCAGCCCAGCCTGCAATTTCAAGTTTGCTTTAATCCAACTGGCTTATTTGACCTCAAAATATGACCATTTGACCTCTAAATTTAGGTCTATTTTGTAGATAACATACACGCCAAATTCAAAGTTTGTATGGTTATTCTAGTTCATTTCATGGGTGTAAAACGTATCGAACTTCCAACCTTGGCCTTTGTATGACCTTCAACCATGAAATTAATGGCACTCCGCAGAGTTTGAAAACATACAATCACTGATTTGTTATCGATCATTAATTGTATGATAATCGTGTGATCGCGTGACCTTGAACTTTGACCTCAAATTTGGTCAATGACGTGGACAGAAGTATTAACCACAGACATTTCTGTATATAGGCCTATCTATTCCAGTCATTCATTCATTCGGAACGGGCACACATAGATGGACTGACAGAAACGAATGGTCGCATAGTAATAATGTTGAAGTTGATATTTGTCATTAGACACACGCCATTACGTGCGCTGGTGTGCGCATTGCTCACACTAAAATGAATGAACCTTTACGCCCATTCATTCATTCATTCATTCGATGGCTTCATCGCTGGCACCCAACAGTCGTTAAGTTAACGGCTAGCTATAGACGTTTTGGCTTTGTAGCCGAATCGTCTTTCGACCGTGTGCCATTAATGATAGGATCGCAGCTGTAAAACCTCTATTTACGCGTCTATTCAAGTGTAGGCGATAAAACTTGCGAAAAAAACGCGTTTATGTAACTGCAAATTGACGATCGGGGCGAATGAATAGGTACAAATTAGGGATAAGATATAAAATAAGCCTACGCACGGATACTTCTCTGCATGTAATCTGGCGTTTCCGTTTAACACAGCTTAGTGAAGTTCTATAAGCTTACAGGAAATTTGTTTACTATAGCTTAAAGTTACGCTTATATCATTTTGCAAACGTTGTGTATTAGTTACAAGATTTATAGTTAAGCTTAATTCAAGAAACTTGTGTCCTCTCAGAATTCTATTTTATCCACCAAGCACGCGCTATTCTATAACCAATCAGCAACGTGTAAAATATCAATGTTCTGGACGTTATCGTGCTGCCATTCGCAAACTTAGACAATTCGTATCCAGAACTCCTGGATACGGATATCGGGCATATCTAAACTGTTACGTATTTTTCAATTAAGATACAGATTTTGCCTATTGCTTGAGGCGCTCGAAGAACACGCGGTGTCCGAAAAATACTCGGATACGTGTACTTACGAGAGGATATCAACGCGTGTTTGAGCATTTGGCGGCGACAACGTTTCGGTCTCAGCCCAGCAAAACATTTGCGGTATATGAGTTGGCGAATGCATGCCACGAATGCAACACGCCGCATGGGAAAATGGAGTGTATGGGAGGTGGTTTTCTGCTCCCCAGAAAGTCAATCCATGGAAGCGTAGTTATAGTTTCATGCAGCATTCTTCAAAAGTGAATAATAAACTGATGACAACTAACTTAAAATAAAATGGCATTTTTATTTTTTTCAGCGCAAAGTCGGGGCAGCATTTATTGCTGTCCCGACATGTAGTCGGGGTAGCTTTAATGCTGCCCCTGCTGTAGGCTATAGGTGTCACCGCTTATGTGTTTGAGAAATGTTTGAATTTCGATAGTGTTATTGGACCAACGATTATGCTGTTTTACATGTTGTAGGTCCCGTACGACGTTGGGGGAAAAATTATATATATATCATCTTTGTTCCTCAAAAATTTGATAGACAATATATACACAAATAAATAAAAACGTAGAAGGTATCGTTAAACAATTTCCTTTTTTGCTTTTTTTCTTACCCTGTCGTCACTGCTTTCCATATCGGCCTGACGGGCTGACAGACAGCCAACATTTAAGGGCCTATGGCCTATCGATCGAAGCTCGTGATATTAAACGCCATCAATAGGCCTATACATGGAGAAACGTTTTTGGACACCGTGTGTTTGCTCCGCATTTTACAAAGTCACTATGTGGTTGGAGCACCCTGTACCCGCTATTGTTATTGATAGATTTTTATGAAACTGTTTAAAACCAGTAATATTGACATTGTAAGAAACTGTCAGAAAGAATTTGCTTTTGAGTTGCCAAGCGTTATCCTAGCCCGTCACAGCGAACACTTTTTAATTAAGTATAAAGCGTGTGATAACGCGTTTTGCAAATCTGTATAATAGATGGTTATTGCTTGTGTTTGATATTGTGTAGTCAAGTCGATATGTTTAGTTACCGTTGTTACCGTTTTTTTTTCTTTTTTTCTGTGTTGTTTTTTTATATTGTCTATCGTTTATCGGTGAATTAAAGATTATCATAAAGGGAACTTTCGTTTCCTCGAAACGCCTCACGGAAAAATCTACAGGAACTCAGCGTGTGTTTTCTGCTGGCCTGTGACGCTACGTTTGGTCGCGTATACTCGAGAGAGTGCAGGTTGGTGTCTATACTACCTCAACGACCAGCTGTGCCGGTGGCAAATGATCAAAGCATTCCAGAAACAGCTTCAAGTCTCCTGAGCTAGCGAAGTGGCCGCAGTCTGTCAGCGCCGGCAGATAGTCGCAGCATTTCACCGTCATTGCGGACAGCAGCAGAAGCCGGCGTTCCTCGCTCGACGCCAAGTAATGCATAATTATCGTTTTACGCACTTGAAACGCACGCAAAAATGCGCATTTTCACATTGTCCTGCCAGTTTAGAAGGCCGCAAAGCGGAGATGGGGCGGAACACAGTGCCGACCAATCGTGGACCGGGTCAGTAATTGTGGGGGCGAGGCCGAATGGGGAATATCGTCAAATTAGCGACGTCTGCGCGGTTAATAATAACGTCGGTGAGGTGAATAGTGGCGTGACGCCCCGCCCACACCTGTACAGGTAACCACGCCCACAGCAGGCTACACCTGTACAATGTACATGTAGACACGCCCACGCCTTTATTGCCAGCAGTTCACACCTTGTCACATATATACCCAACCGGTTCGGTAGAACTATCGCACTGAACAGGGCTGGTGGAAGAACAGATATTACGTGTGCTTTGAAAACTACCTTTCGTTACTAAATAAGTGGCAATATCGTGAAAAATTAATTTGCCAATTTTGTCGCTAAATTGCGAGAACAGAAAGAAGACAAGCGAAAAACTGTCGAGGAGAAGTTATGGCTCAGTGTTTCTTTTTTTCGAACTCGGACTTGCCAGGTCCAGAGAAAGCACGCTCACCAATAGACCACTGATGGGACAGCAGCTCGCCAGCTGTGTTGTACAAGACCGGCTGATATGTGCTTATTCACTGCACTGGATTGCCAACCAATCAATGAATAAATAAATCAGTTATCACGCCAAAAGGCAGCACGTGCAGATTACAACAAAAAGTTAAAAACACATTACAAGGTGAGACTACTGTAAAAATTCAATAAACCACTAATCTGAAATTTATGGTAAAAGAGCTAGTCACACGTTACGGGAACTAATTACTGGAACGTATCGGTCGACCGTCGATGTATCGGAATACCTGCAGTACAGTTGGTAAATCCTCGTACCTATAGACCGAGTTCACTTCGACCGAGTTTACCTGCACCCATTCACACGTGCCAATCGCTCCGAAGCTCGTCGAGGACGTTGATTCTTCGGTCGAGTACAGAGCGTGATTGAAATGCACACTTGACGCCCGTCGTCCGGACAGTAATTCAGAGCACCATATGTGTTGTTGTTTGTGCCTCAGGCACTGGACGGAGCTCGGATAATGAAAGGACTGACAATTAGTCAAAACACAGTCACGGTCTCCGTTGATCGCAATGGTGAAGTCGTTAGGGTGCAGAGTAAAAATTAAAATAGCGGCCGACCCCGCGCAGTGGGCTTGGTTGGTTGGTTGAGCAAGGTTTAACGTCCTACTCGACACAGTTTAGGTCATTTCGGAGACGATGTTTGTACAGGTCAGATGACCCAACCAACAGTGTCAAAGCACTGAAGGAGGGTGGTTAGTTATCCAGATACGACGTAGCTCTTAATCTCACCAGGCTCATCTCACCATGTTACAATACAACATGCATGCACATACAAGACAATGACACAAAGAAATCTAGTGGGCTTGGTATACGGGTCGCATGCAGAATGCAAACGCGCATGAAAGTCAAAATGTTCGTGCGCCATAAAAACTAACGAATTGCTCTTAGTATTACTATAGCATGTTTCTGTGATCTACCAAAGTTTGGCTGCACATGTCGCGGAATAAAATGACAGCATGTCCCTTGCATAAAATGCGCGAAGTGTTTTTGCCGCGAATTTACCTATATGAGACTTTAACTTAGATCCATATGTTTATTGTGTTTGCTGACTTCTGACGGAATCAAATCAATGACTGCTTGAAGTCATCTTCATTCGCTGAAAGCTAGCAAACAATAGGCCTATAAACAGAGTAACTTAACTAAGAAAAGGAAAAGAAATAAGGCCTTTACTAACGATCGTATTACATTCGAATTTTTAATTCTAATCGTCTCTGGATAACAACGTCCACATGAAACACTGATTGACAATAGGCAACCACAGATATGTCACAGGTTCGAAGTAATCTCATACAAAAATCTACTAACAGCGAAATTAAGAGACTGTAAATCTCCTTTCGACAGAGTACATGCTTCAAGGGCATACAATAATACAGGGATGCATTTCGACTTCAACAATTATTGTATTACAACATCTTCAGAAGCCATATAAACGATTAATCTTTCCAAAAATACAATTTGCTGCACAGTAGAAATAACGTTTACAATAATCTAGCGAACATTTAATAATAAATGATTGAGTGGTTGATTGATTGAAAAAAAAACAAGAATATGCCGCACCTCTATTTCATACCGGTTTCTTTTACGACGCTGATTAACTAACCTAGTAATACGATAATTTCGAATGTACATGATTTTTATGTATAATCAATGAAATCTCTATATCTGAACATTTATTATAAGTATTGTGACGTTAAATGGAACATTACTGCAGTGGTCGGATGAACTTCTGTATCTTGGTGTCCACGTTGTACGATCCTCTCGGTTCAAAATTTCTCTCGATAAGCCTAGACGTTCGTTCTATCGTGCTGCAAACAGCGTTTTTTGGTAAAGTTGGACGTGTCGCTTCGGAAGAAGTTACGATACAATTGTTTAATAGTAAATGTCTTTCTGTATTGCTTTATGGAGTTGAAGCCTGCTCACTTAGTAAGTCAGATTTGAGCTCTATTGACTTCGCATTTAATAGACTTTTCATGAAATTATTTAGGACAAATAATATCGAAACGGTAAAGGTTTGTCAGTTCTTTTTTGGTATATCTCTTCCAAGCGTTGTGTTGCGCAGTAGGACAGACA
>Ga0209052_1000413_pt1 | contig 13127 bp, 5 predicted proteins | sample WorMetHEROISLAND_2_FD_187409 | JGI IMG/M metagenome (GOLD analysis project Ga0209052, IMG submission 187409) | Marine gutless worms symbiont microbial communities from Max Planck institute for Marine Microbiology, Germany - Olavius sp. 4 HERON... | ecosystem: Host-associated > Annelida >...
TCCCTTTTGTAAATAGTTGTCTTGTCATTTTTATTAAAACACAAAACAATTGCTGTATTGCTGTTGTGTAATGGACCTGACTAACCACAGCTCGTAACACTACTAGTACTACTTTTGTTTTTTTGTTTAATTGGCCAACTTTTCCACAGTTACTGCAGGTTGGGCTTGATTTGCCTCAGCCCTCACACAGACCAGCCACCATGATAAACCTCTAACAAAAAAATTATATTACCGATACTGATTATGAAATATGTATGTTTTTTTGCCATACATGTGTCATATTGCTATCAATATTCACATGCCCATAAACTCTGACACTGATTTCTATAATAGTTTTCCTAAGACTAAGTTTCAACTACAACTACACATGCAAGTCGAATACACAACACAACAATAAGAACAATAATATGACACTTATATTAACAGCTACAGCTTGTAAAGGATACTTCTCACTTGTTACAACATGAAACTTGAACAAAATATAAAAATGCAATTATTAAAGGCAATTCAGTTGAATTTATTAATGCATGATGGCAAGTTGACAACAAATGGGTTGAATACAAAATATTTCATAGAAGCACGATAAGAACGTTTTCCCAAATTTTGCTAAATAAAACGTTTATTCCATCTGCATTTCTCTCAGCAACGAGCATTTAACACAAAAAAGCATGCACTACATGTCTGTAAGTAGGGTAATCTATTGTTAATAGATCACAAAATGACAATTTAGTATTTTTTTTAAATAACTCATTTACTTGATAAACCAATATAGCTAATTTTAAAATACATTATTTAAATGAAATGGTGCATGTCACCTGCAGCAGCATACAGTACAACTGATACTGATACCTGTGTAGTCTGAATAATCGTTAGATCATTCATCTTAGCATATCCAGCACCCATGGCAGCACGCAGACCTGTCCATTTGCATGCACCAAAACAGCTGGTTAAGACATAATCTTCTGATGCAAAAAATATGCACTACAAAGATTATCTTTTATCTAAGTTAGGCACAATTTCACTGCATAACAAGTTAACTCATGGAAAATGATACAACCTTTCCTGTTACGATATACAGCATCTATACATGTACACACTATACAGCAATTTGTAGATAATAATAATAATAATAATAACACCGACAATTTCTAACGTGCCGTAACATGGCAAAACAATTACAAGTGCGCGACGTGTCTGGTCTATACAAATAGTCAGCGGAACAAAAATGTCTTTAGAGAGCATTTAAAGGAGTTGACTTAGTCAATCGCACGAATGTCTGCCGGAAGCTGATTCCAGGCTTTTGGTCCTGCAACGGCAAATGACCGGGCACCAAAGTGAGTGACAGTTGGGCTGATGACGAGGTCGCCGCGAGTAGCAGATCGCAGTCTCTGTCTGCTGCCAACTGATCCCACTGGTTGACACAGATCGGCGAGGTAGGTCGGTGCAAGTCCGTGAAGCGCTTTGAACGTCAGCAGACACAACTTGAACTGGACGCGCTGCTGGACCGGCAGCCAGTGGAGGCGGTCCCGCAGCACGTCTGATGTGGTCGTGCTTCTTGGCACCGACGAGTAATCACGCCGCTGTATTCAGGACGGACTGCAGAAGATCAAGTTGGTACCGTGGAGCCCCAGCCAACAGACTGTTGCAGTAGTCGACTCTGGAGATGACAAAGCTGTTGACTACTGCTTTTGATAATATAGCCTAACTGTAAAACATGTCTTTAACTTAAAAGGATTTGACAAAATTACTTCACAGAAATTAACTGTAATGTTACAGGCCTAGCTAGCATATCATAACTGTAGCACATAGTCGGTAGGCCTAGTGTGCAGCAGCCGCAGCAGCTGCAGCATTAGCATTGAGAGTCTGGTAGTCGCCAGTTTACTGTAGAGTCGAAGAATGCATACGTAGCTGACACGCAATACAACTCATTTTTCGTCAAAGTAACACATCAAAAGTAAACATACCAGCTGTACCAAACTCCATGCGTCTACACAGAATGTTTTTCAGCTGGGTGACATCATTTGCCTTGAGCAGGGCTTCTATTTCAGCTCGTGTACTTTCATCCTAAAATAAACAATTCTCTATAGGCTATCAGTGATATATCAAAAATAGGTGTTGTCCACAAATGTACTAGTCAATGCACTACTTCTGCCTACAATATATTTTAACAGAAGCACTCCACCACATCTACTGACACCATCAACAATCAGTAACTTAATACAGTACTACTGACAATGCTAAAAATTTTAGTGCTGCAGACAATGTGAAGACGAAGATATAAAACATTACCTACAGTTTTGATCACTGACACTATTTAGCTCTTTTCAGTTATATTTACAGAAATCTTACTTTCACTCTTAGGAACGAAAGTTCCAAGGGACTAAAGTTCCTGGGAACGAAAGTTCCACCGATGAAACGAAAGTTCCATAATTCAAATTAACAGCCTTAATAATTAGTAGGATGATGCTATTCCCCCGATGGTCGGGTCAACCCTTCAGAAATTGGCTATTACCCCGATGATCAGGCCAATCTTCCAGAATTAGGCTATTCCCCCGACGGTCCTGTGACCAAGTTAATTAAACCGAAATGCCCAAACACGAGCCACATGTAGACTAGCGCCTTCGGCGCTCGACCTCTAAACTCTACATATGGCTCATGTTTGGGCATTTTGGTTTAATTAATTTGGTCAGGGGACCATCGGGGAATAGCCTAATTCGGGAAGATCGGCCCGATCATCGGGGGAATAGCCGATTTCTGAAGGGTTGACCCGACCGCCATATGTGGACTCCCGCCTTCTGCGCTCGACCTCTAAACTCAGCATAGTAAAATAATCAAACACTCACCTAACCCCACACACTGACTCTACTAACCCTAACCCTATTGACCCTAACCATAACCCCAAGTCGTAAAGTACGAAAGTGTACTTTAGTTTGTCCGGCAGTTTCTTTGTTCACGTTTTATTCGCAGTGCTAATGAGCTTACAGTCGTCAATATTCAAAATCTGAAAACTTACCCATATTTTTTAAATAGCTACATTGTTCGTCCAAAATAAACGTGATTATTGCGTGCTACGACGTCAACAGCAATCGGATTGGTCGTTATGTGAAACGTTCGCTCATTGGACGTTGGGGGAATAGCCGATTTCTGAATTGTTTCACCCGACCGTCGGGGGAATAGACACTTCGTAATTAGTAACAGAGGACTAACTAAGATTTAGTCTCATTTAGATACAAATTAAGTGATTCATCGACAGAGTACAATGTAATGTACTGTGTGCATAATCTCAGACAACTGCATTACCAAACATTTCTACACGTTAATTTACTCAATAAGTAAAATTAACACGTTCCTAGTTACTTCGCAACACACAAAATACTACTACAATCGAGCAATCAAGTCTGTGCTTTGCATACCTTGTCCCAGTCGAGCCACTCCGTAACCTTTTGAGAAACTTCTGAGTCTGCAACAACTGCTGACATTTTTGGTTCAGGCGCAAAATAAACGCCAGACACGAATATCAAAACTATGCGATATATGCCCAGCAAATGTGCTCAGCAAAAAGTTTATCAATCCATCTGAACTTTGGACTGACGCTTTCAACAACCTAAACGCCGGAAGTACGACTGCCTCGCAACACCCAGTGGTAAAACTCGATCAAAATCATAAACCGTTTATCATGTCGCGAACATCAAAGTCTCTTCCCTGTCCGTCCTTCTGTCTGTCTGCATCAGTTGGCAGCAGGCCTAATGCGAGTTATTTTGTTATTACGCCGCTACAGTTAGGCAGACATGGCATTACGTATCCCATTAGTAGCCTGTGTTTTGCACAAACCGGCAATTTCGTTTTCATTTGACCTCTCATTGTCTGCATGCGTACAAAATATTATTTCTAGAGCGAGTGTCAGCGGATGTCGCATTGTCGCTGACTGTTCGTGAAGTGTACAGAGGCCATAATTACGACCATAAGCGGGGTTTCCAGCCAACGCAACGAACGTTCGTAAGAAACGTAAGAATCGCATGCAGCCAATTAAGGAACCGAGCTGTCTTCTTTCCTGCTGGTGTTGTTGTTTATGTTGACATTGAATGAGTGATCTGAGATTCTGACACAAAAATACGAGAAAAGTCTTGGTCTTGAGATCCAGAGTCTTGGTCTTGGTCTTCATAAAAAGGTCTTGGTCTTGGTCTTGACAACAAAGTCTTATTCACATCACTGCTTAGTAGTGCTGAGTAACGATCTTAAATGTTTCTACCCATCATTCTAGTTTTTTTGTAGTTAATTTAGAAGTAAGCTAATTAGCCTGACAGTATTCGGACCCCGCTACCTGGGACTTTGGCATTGGGGTGCTTCGCAACATGCAGTTAATTATAGGCTACAGCAACTAGCAAACACTCCTGCTAACTGATAAATTATTTAATAATTATCATAATGAAATTTAAACTTCATTTAAACTTTGTTACTATGCGCCTATTAAAACAAAATGAAGGTATGTACTTGGCGTTTTTAGAATAAGCCAGACATTTTAAATTATATCTTCATAAGTCATAAATTAACTTTAGCAACTATTAAATAATTTTCAAAATCACTGGCACCTTTATCAGTAGATTAGCAACAAAGTTGTTAAATATCAGTATCAATAATATACACATTTCAAGCATATCGCTATTATTCAAAAGCTCACATTAGTATTTCACAAAGGAGTGTGTACAGTACTGAATAGCAATGTTCGTTGACATCTTTAATAATCACTTTACTGCTACTAGCAAAAAAAAATTATATTCTATTGCAAGTGGAACTCAAGTTCTGAGCATGTACATCCATGTAGGCCTACTGTGGACAAACTACCGCCAACCAGGATTTGAACCCCAGCCCTCGTCAGTATGCCAACACTTTGTCGCTTACAGCTCGTGACCCGGCCGGAACACTTGAACAGGCATCAGCGGACGAATACATACAATGTGTAACAACATAAGCTCGTATTGACGCAATTCAACTAATAAAAGTATTATACAATCAAACAGCACATTACACTGTCAAAACTAGAATATGAACAATTTTACACTTTCACTATAAAAAAATTAAACCTGCCATACCGGCAGCATATTCAATGCAGTTGTTTTTGCACAAAAAATTGCATGCACGTCTCTTGCAGGGTAGTGACGACGAGATGCAGCATTAAATTATGATACAAACTGCTATTTAAAAAAACACATATCAGCATATTCATATTCCAAAAATAAACACAAAAGAATCTAATCAATTAAAAACAATTCAATTGGAATGCTGACTCACTGACTGGCCATTGGTGAGACTGTGAATAAACTGTAGATTTTAACAAAATACAAAGAGAGAAAACAGTCATAAAATAAATTAACATAACAGATTAAGATAGATTGAGATAAATGAAGATAAAATTAATATAAAATTACACTTGACACAAATTCAGTACATTTTGTTTTCTATTTGTTTTCTACCTTAATCTCAGTGGCAGTAAATATAAACGACTGCCAGCGTTAGTTTCCACTAAGAAGAAACATTCATGCAGAAAACCTAGGTGCAGACACCATGGGGCAACGCAGCGATCACCCCATGGTCAACCCCACATCATGCATTTGATTCGTGACAAAGTTTTTGCAGCAGCAGAATCTAATCAATTAAAAACAATTCAATTGGAATGCTATTAATGTGATATTTCGTTTTCCTGTGTCATAACAAACTATTCACCTATGAATATACTGCTGCTTTTGTTTTCTCGTTTTTATGTTCAAATTTTCTTTTATTGTACTGCTATTACTACTCTGTCATGTATGGTACAGTGATGCCTGTAAGTGCCTACATGGCCTTGGCATTTGTGTTTGGTTTTATCCAAATAAATTGATGATGAGGATAAAATGAACCAATTTTGGATCTCAGTATCTGATTCAACCCCAACATTAACAAGTTAGCTAGGCTATAGCATTTAGTGTGCGGTTGGAATGTATAGGCCCATAGAAAGAAAAAAGTAAAGAGTGAATGGAAGAGTAAAAAAAAGAAAGTGACAAAAGCAAGGAGGGCAGCGGAAAAACGGTGATGATGGGTATGAAAGGGAGAGATGAGGAGGTCGCCCCACTGCAAATTATAGAACTCGGCATCTATAGCAGAAACAGGTCGACGTCCAACGCCAGCATTCACTGTAATACGTCGAAGATCCAAGACGACTGAGAGATGAAGCTATAGGTACGATGCTGCTACTTGCGCCTTGCAGTTTTACCAGACAACTGATCCATCAGAATCTGATTGTAGTCAGCAACAACCTTCGACACCTTCTTGGCAGTCAGCTGATAGTCCATCTCCTGCGTCTTGCCTGCAATGACTGGACCAGCAGTGTGTCAAAGCAAACAACTGCATGAAATCAGCAGTCGCAATTAATCACTTGAACACTAATACTGACTACTACAAGTAATGCAACCAAACGGTTACTTTTTACTGCCCGCGGAAGCGACTGCAGTATTGTTTTTGGCATTGTCCCTCTGTTACCACGATAACTCACGAACCGCTGCACTTAGCTTGATGAAATTTTGCACGAACATGTAAGTTCACAACCTCTAGAAGCCTATTGAACTTCAAGGTTACAGGTCAAGGTCCCATGGGTTTTCGTGTGTTTCTAGCCCGTATGATATTGCTTGAACTAGTTGGCCTGGATTCACAAAACGTCATAATGTCATTCGCAAGATGGCAGAAGCAAATGGCGCCAGCCGTTGGCACTTGGCACTACTTAGCCTTGAGCAATTAAGGCTTAATGATCTTGTTTATATGTTCAATACATAACTCGACATTGCCGTTCAATTCCTGTGCTCGTATTAGCATATGACTGACTAACTGATAAGAGCACGTCGATGCTTGTAACATAGAATTTAGGCAATAAGTTTAAATTGTATTAATTACCAAAATAAGCGTGGACGAAAGTAAAAGTGATATACAACAACAAAGACATCAATAAAAACCCTCAGCCACTAATACACACAAACAAAATCAACATATCAATAATATTTATACAGTTATGTGAGGATACACTCCTTGACAACAAAGTTGTTCTGCTCACTGTGTTGCCATTTTCGCTCCAAATTGTTCAACTGAAACATCATTAGCATAGCATAATAAACAGTGAAGCAGACGTTACATGAAAATAGCAATGAACATGATTTATTGGATTCCAGTTTTGTTCAAGCAAATAATTTCTAGATATTTACCAGAGAAGTCGGGTCTCACAAAGGACTCAAAGAAATCTCGGAAAATTGGTAGCTCTTTGCATGCTGGATGTTATAAATGATGACGTTTTTATGCGACCATCTTAATACGCCGCATTACGAGTCTTTGATTCCACCAACCGTCCGTTCGTCTGTCTGTCTGTCCCCTACGGGTTCCTAACTCAAAAATATGCACAGGAAAGCCAAACTTGTGTTAATGTACCCCACGGCATAAGTAACTCGTGTTCCAACTTTCAGTTCAAAAAGGTAAAAGGTCCGGGCTAAGGTTGTGCAGTGGGCGAGTCCGTATTGTGGACGGCCGCACATTATGTGAGCACTGAGCCAACATCTCTTCTTCTCAAACAGTGTCAAAGCACTGCAGGCAAGGAAGATAGCATCAGTAAACAGACGACAAAGTTGACAACACGGCAACCTGCACATAAGTCTCATTCTCTGCAAGTTGAGTCTTGAGTGCCTCATACTGAGCATTGAGTTCCTGCACTGTGCGCTTGAGCGTGTCACGACGTCGCTGCAGCAACACTCTATCCTCCGCCAGCTTCTGTAACTCACCAGACACAATCACACACTGCGCACATTAGCTCAGCGTCAGCGTCTGTGTGAATACTACTAAATACGGTGTTGGCAAAATTTAGTCATCTATTTATTAATTATACGGTGTATACACACGTTAAGTCATCCACAACAGTGCAGAATCGCAAGGATGGGTAAGTCACATGTCACTGCAAAAAGGCATGTACGTACAGAGCAGATTTGAGCCTATTTTTAAACGTACCAGTGGTTACAGTTAAATCAGAAATGACAGTTTGAGAAAGACTATTCCACACTGTTGGAGAGGAATGACAAAACGAATGCTGAGAAAAGTTCAGAACTGTTGCACTGTTCTGCAAAATGTTTTAGCATTTTCAATTGCATGTTTGGCTGGGGATTTGGCCCCCTAAATCTCTCCTTCCTACGATAAGGAGAAATGTGCAGGAACAGGTATAATCGCTTGCGCTGCAAAAAGCGATTCCGCCTAATAATGTTCATACAAATACAAAAAATGCATAATGCATAGATTTAATAAGATAGACACTAAATGCACATGTAAGGATATAAGGCTATTATGTTTCAAATCAAAGAGCAAAGCAGACCTTTTTCTTGGTCTCAGCATCGTGCTTAAGCTTGTCAATGTTGCTGTACGTCTCAAGTTCGGTCGTCATCTTGTCAATGCGTTCTCGCAGCATCGTCAGCTCCTGACTCACTTTTGTATCAAGCTGCATTATCTTCATTAGGTCCTGCTGCAGCTTAGCACTCTCTGAACATCAAACCAACATCAGGTCAACTCAGCCTCCTACCCTCAGCGAGACGGGAAATGAGTGGTAGCTTATGGGGTGAAGGCATAGCGTGGCTGATTGGTATGTCTGCTGGCTGCACAGCAGGTCCAACTGTTTGCTGGCTGGATGGCCGCATAGTGTGAGCGGTATCATTAGCTCAGGCCAGTCAGCTGCCATTTTCGAGATTGTGAAGTGGTTCTGGTCACGAGTCCGACTCATGTAAGCAGCATTATATAAAATATCGGACTTTCAATCACCTTTAACCACAGCAGCAACTATAGCAACTATATACCGGGGTAATACATTACATAGTTGCATTATACAGCACTCAGCACAAATATGTCAAAGCAGAGGAGGAAAACAGAACTGATAAAAATGACAACAGACACACCGGCATCACGACTGTTTTACCTCAGAATACACTCTAATCATTGCCAACTTTCACTTCTACTGACTACACAATATATATGCCTAGACCTCACGTAGTACCATAGCAACGGTTCCAGGTCTGGCTTCCTCCCCACTTTAGGCTTGGCCTATGTTTTTAGTCCCTACACAAGTTCAGACAGTACGTGTGAAAATTATGACTCAATTGATTCAATTACTGCAGTCCAGTTTATGAAACTGACATCGCAGTTTTCAGACATGAATATGCATGACAAAAAAACAAACTCAGGTAACTGCATAGAGTTCTTACTGCACTTAGTTTTCAACGCAAGAAAAAAAACCCTCCCACCTGACAGATGTTTTGGCAACTCCTAGTCTCTGACTGACAGAAATCTACGTCGGCCACTGTACAGTGGAACTAGTTATAGTAGAACTAGTTACACCGACCACCAGCAACGCCCGACGCCGTAGCCTCCGACTTCTGCATTTCATTCTCCTTGAACGACAAATCGTCCTTCATCTGAGCGAGCTCTGTAGGAGTCGGCAGCTGACCAGTTCGCTGCAGATCCTGCACGCACACATCACAAAACAATTAAAGGCATTAACCAGCGTCTGTAGCTCTTCATGGGATCCATCTCAGAGCTACAGAGTTGTTATTGCTGTCACGACAAGCCCGTCAGGCCCGTGGCTATATAGGAGGGAGGGGTCAGATGCCGGGAAAAGATTAGAAATTTCACCAGGTTGTCACTGTCCTGGAACACGTCTGTGATGTCAACGGAGTCACCAAAGTACTGCTGGCGTTCTGCTGCCCATTGAATGTTCAGCAGTCTCCTCCCAATTTCCACAGTGAGGACAGATAGGAGACGCAATCTGGCCAATGACAGCTTGCTACGAAGCCACGGAAGTTAGTCTGTTGAGCATCACCTGCCATATGGGATCACACCGTGTTGCCTGCCACCCAACACCGGTGAACGTGCCCCACTTAACCCCAGCCATGCAGACTGGTACTCGATTTACCGTTCCTGGAGCGATGGAAGGCTGAGTTGACCTGGGCAGTTGGGTATATACCGAGATGGTTTACCTGTCAGTAGACGGTCACCCATCAAAGTAGTAAACCACTTGATAGCTACCCGACTGGAAGTCAGAAGTCTCTGATCAGAAGTCTGACGCCCAAACCAGTACGCTCCCAAGCCACCAACACAATGACAAACTCACATCGTTGACTTTATACAATGCACCACACCAGCGTGAATAAGAGCAAGTCAAACACAACCAATGACCTGACAATGCCAAAGATACTACTTATAACAGAGGCCACTGTGCAAATAAATAAAAATAACCGCCTGTGCAAATGTTCTATTCTTACTACAAAACTTTAGCTCACAAACAGCAGTCTGCAGCAATGCATACTTTGCAGCATTATCTACATTAAATTAATTGCTAAAGAAGTAGAAAAACTATCTAACATTTGCACAAAAACTGCAATCCAGATATGCTACATCTGATGAGTATATGCATCCACGGCGACTATCACAGCTTGAGCCCTTGAACCTAGTTTCCCCACTCACCCCTCCCTTCCCTCTTCCCATCCCTTTCCTTTTCCCTCTCCATTCTCCCGTTTCTCTGTCAGATCCTTGCCCTACAGTACATCCTGCAAGGGGTCTGAGTGCTGTAAGCTCTCTCAGTGCGGTGCAGGGCAAAGCCCCAATCGTCGTCAATTTTTGCACATTCTGAGCGTAAACAAAACACATTTGGAAGCGAGCCAGAGATAAAGTTCATATAAATTCAAATCGTGAATTACATCAGCATTCCCTAAATAGCTCAAAACCATCCCTTACTTTATGACTGAGCATTTGCTCCAAGGTTTATATGGCGTGGACACCCTTGTATGCACAGAAGTCGGCGGCAGACATAGTGTGCGTCGTTGTATGATTTCGATAGTAAATAAATAAATAAATAAGTCCGCACCATGACAACTCCAGACATGATTTTGGTTAGTTTAATTTTTCAGCCCTAGGGAACTGAGTACCTTGGGTGTAAAAAAATAAATAAGTAAATAACTAGCAGTGAGAGCGTGACGTACACGACTAATGTTCTCTAGCAGGTGAGTGATGTTACCCTCAAGCTGCTTCACTCTCTCCTATGAACAAAATAAACACATAATGCAGCAGCAGCAGCAACAGCATCTACGACGACAATAGAAATCTACACAGTCTTCTGACACAGCATACACAGTGTCGCAGAAACGTTTTGAGCTGCAGGTCGCATACACGTAGCAGGCTCTTCAGTCACCACAGGCCAGACCAATCAAAATGCTATCATCATTAATAACGAAATACCACCCAGCTCAGTGGTGTGTTTCCACATGAAATTGGAGGTACTCACCACTTAAAACACGTCCAAAAGGCAAGTGAGAGCAAGTAAATAACTTGCAAAGCATATAATTTCATATATCACACATCTGTTTTTTTTTCTGTCTTGGGAGTCGCAGCCAGCAAACAACCCACCATGGACCGGATGTGGTCTGCAGGCTGGACGTTGTTGTGCACCAATGGCGTTTGATCATTGTTCAATAAAGGATTACCTACTTACCACTGGCTCCCTCGGTTCATAATGTTATGCGTAAATCTGCTGACGATATCAACCTTTTGGTACCTGAACATACTGATATAAATCTATCATCAGAGTTTACTCACGTTAAGTAGTGGGCCGAAGCAGACAATACGGTACTTAATCTTGTTAAGACTAAAGAAATTGTTTTCCATCGGCCCTGTCAAATGTGCCATTACCTCCCACCAAGTCTTGATGGTATTGAGCAGGTTGATGCTATAAAGAGCCTGGGTGTAATATTTCAGCAAGCTATGGTTGAGCTTTGAATTACATGTACAGTCGGTGCTTAGGCAATGTAGTCAGAGGCTTAATTTGTATAAAAGGTTACGCAGTCAAGGTATCCCCCTGACAAGTTACATATTATTTCTACTGGTATTGTCGTGGCACGTCTATTGCATGCTATGCCAGCACGCACAACTCATTCAAATGTGACACAGTCAGGTAGAATTAATGCTCTCCTTAAGCGTGCATTTAAGTGTGGAGGGTTCTCCGGGAAGTTGTTCACAGTTGAACAGTTGTTAGACATTTCAGCCAACCATGACAACTACTTTCACTTGAGCTCTGCATTGCAACACTCACGAGACTGTAAAGTAAGTTTTGCATGCATAACAAGTATCAAGGCACTAACACGAAAACACCACCATCAGTATTACTGATTTTTAATTACCGGTATACAACTTATTATAGGCTACACATATTCTTGTTTTTGTACGCTATTTGACTACAAAAATCTACAAATGCAAAATGTATCTCTGAACAAATAACATTTGTTTACCATTTCCTGTTGTTTGTTCTCTTCGAATGAATTCAGGAATTCTGTGAACACCCAAAGTTCAACATAAACATCATTCATTCAGCAAAATGGGAAATTTATCACGAATCCCAAGACCAAGAACAAGACGACCACCACACAACAACAGTCCTAAAATGTGAAACTAACAGAAGAATGAGCAATGCAGCTACAAGTCAGGCATTGAAACTTCTCGAGTCCACTAACTTAAGTATGTGGTATTATGGACAAAATGACAACAACTGATCAGCAAAACTTCAAGCAGCACTGTTGATGTAGTTTGTGTTGATTCAAGATTCTGCCTCCATCTGTCGTCAACTGTGACACTCTCTGTATTTAAATCTACGCTGAAAACTCACTTGTTCAATTCTGCATACAGCTAATTTACCTGCTCCGCCAGCGCTTCTGAAGCTACTGCACTATGGCACTCTCCAGATGTTTTATTATTATTACTATTTAAAAAAATAACAATACATCACTATCATTCTATGATCCTTAAGGCACAAGACACATATACAGGGTGGCACACAAAAATTTCAAACATACATGCTTTGCATATGGCCTAAAAAATTTTGTTGTTTCCGGAAACCCAACCGACCCTAGTTTTTACCTGGCGACCCTAAAAATTTTATGGACTTTATATTGGGGCCGAAATTTTTGGGGTTCAATTTCCATCACGGACTGGCTGCTTCCTCATCATGCATCATGATCGGATCATCTTTCCACTAAAATAACAAAATATGTCAAAATAAAATGAAAATAGAAGGCAACAAAGAGAAAAAT
>Ga0209052_1000414_pt1 | contig 13098 bp, 12 predicted proteins | sample WorMetHEROISLAND_2_FD_187409 | JGI IMG/M metagenome (GOLD analysis project Ga0209052, IMG submission 187409) | Marine gutless worms symbiont microbial communities from Max Planck institute for Marine Microbiology, Germany - Olavius sp. 4 HERON... | ecosystem: Host-associated > Annelida >...
CCTCACTTTTAAACACCTTCTGAGGTCTATGGTAACATTTGTTGGTTTCAGTCTGTAATCCGTGGACAATTCACCGAATCAACCGCATAGGCTGCACACCATACCGCCATTATGCCATTAAGAACTGCTGGTGGAATATGTGCCGGTATTACATACCGGCACAAATTAAACCCCCTTGGAGCACCTAAGTCAGCATAGCCAGCCACGTGTAGAAATTTGACAGTCAATCTTGGCTTTTCTGATTGACTTTCTGCTGTAGATGAATGTTAATAATCTCGTCAGTTTGATATACGGGTGCAATTACATAAGTTGACTGTTGTACCTGTTTGTCAGTAACATGAAGTTGTCATTATCAATTTTCCAGCTGATATTTGAAATATTGTCATCTTATTTAAGTGCAGAATGTTGTTGTTATTCCCAATGATGCCAGTGTCCAAGCTAAGAGCTTTGCTATTTGTGTCATGGCTGGCATACAGTCAGGGTTAAAAAAAAACTGGGTTTTAAAAAAAAGCCCAACCCAGTGGGTTTTATTGGGTTTTTTGGACAAGCAGGAAAAAATAGTAAAATAATACAAAAACTCAGTAACTTAAAGCCTTAAAAGCTTTAAAACAATAAAATATTGCATTATTAGTGGCATATAAAGTATAAAATTAGCTAAAGTAGAAGTGTGGGTTTTTTAGGTGGGTGTACCCAAAAAAAACCCACCGGGTTTTTTTGGGTACACCCACCTAACACGTACCCACGTGTCTGAACCCTGCATACAGTGAGCTAATGTATGTTGACATGACTTGTCCCTAACTGTGGTTAGCATGGAAAAGTATTCGGTTGAACAGAAACAGAGAATCGATGAATGACGTGGATGAACTCTAAGAAATAGCAGCAGTCACTTCGGCTGCAAAATTCATCGTCACATCCGCAGTTGATTAAGACATTGTTCCTGTATGACAACCAACTAAACGTTGTCTTAGTTGTCTGAAGATTTGGTTAGGATTTGTCCTGTGGTCAGGCATTTGCTTTTTATGATAGGGACTACCTTTGTTAATAAACGCTTATGAAAACATGGCCGTCACGTCATCCTGCTGATTATTTTTTGTTGCTGTTGCAGGCAAGTGATGGTAAATGGTGTTACTTCGAGTGAAGACAGTCTCCCCGTTGTTAGTAGTTCACCGTCGTCGGAGTCATCGTCGTGCAGCTCTGTCGGCGTCAAACCGCCGAACAGTCGTCCACGCTCGAAGCGCTGCAGCCTGATCAGGGAAGAGATAGGCGAGGAGGACGAGGAGGCACCGAGTGAGAACGGCTTCGGTTTCGACGAGGTGAAAGAGTGTCGGTCGGCAAACGAGCTGACATCGGCGGACGGTGACAGCGGCGTGCGTGGAAAGCCGTCGTCGCCCGGTTCTCAGTCCACCGCGAACACTCGTCTGCTGCAGACCGTTCACAGCATGCCGCAGCTCATGCTCAACCAGATCTCGGAGGAGGACGAAGGCGACGAGATGTCGTGCTCGTTTTCGGCGTATCCCCAGCACCAGCCGATGTTCTCAATCGCGGATGCCGGGGATTTTGGCGGATGTGCCCGGAAGGCGAATCGAAAGTCGTCGACGAAGAAAACCGCCCCGGTGCAGTCGGCGATGGCTTCGGCTCCTAGTCTGTCTCGCAAGTCCGGCCGCAAGCAGGGGAAAGATCTGCCTGACGTAGCAACGAAAGAAACGCTGACCGACAGTGGTAGAGTCGCAGCTGAAGCCGATGGTAGGCCGTGGACCTCGGTGGTCGGACAGCGGAGGATTGGTTGCAGCAGTAGCGATGACGAAGACGATTCGTCGATACTCGTCGGGCATTTTTGTCTGCGGCACGAACCAGTTCGCCAGCACAGCCTGGTGCAGAGTACCAGTGATACCGAAGGTTTCACCGACGTTCGTAGGGACACGGTCTCCGCCGGTACAACCAATTCCCTCGACCGGCGGCTGTTTCAGAATGCGAGAAAGGACGGTAAGGGCGGGGCCGGTCGGTCGATAGTCGGTGCGGTGAAGAAGAGCGTCAGCATGCTACTCGGTCACTTGTCGGCTGTCGGCGACATGGCTTCGGCGAAGCCGCGCTGCATCGAGACGTGGCGTTCATGCTCCGATCTGACGCAGGCCAGTGCCAAGCTGCGTTGCTCGGACGCTTGCGTGAGGCTGGCCGATCGACAGCGCGTTGCCGGTTGTCAGCTGGCGCGCGAGCTGCGGCACAATCGGTCAGAACGTGAGGCTCAGTTCGGCGACACGACGAACAAGTCGTCCCAGTCGTCGTCATCGTCGTGCGTAATACGATTCCGTTCCCGGGATTTTGATACGCTGGTGTCGCGATTTGCTACCGGGGACCACCGATCAGCTGCCACGAAAACAGACACTAGCTAAAACTCAGCGACAATACACACTTGTTCCGTCGGTTGGCATTTTTTATGATGCGTACTTGTTCTCATTAGTCAGTATTACTGTCACGATGATAATTAGAACACTATTTATTTGACGTTATGCTGCTGCAGCCCGTGGGTACTTATTATGTATGTTCTTCGTTGTTATTATTTATGAGGTTTGTCAGCAGATCTAGTCAAATCGTGTACATTGTATCATGCTCATCAATTGTGTAAGTTTGCATTATTGTTTGGTGTGATTAGGGAATTTTGCGTTCTGCCGATGCGCTTATCCTGCAATGCTTGTGTGTTGCTAATGTGCTGCTGTACGCTGTGTGACGATGGCATTGTGTTAGTAGTTGCTAGATTTGTTTGTACTAATCACCGTGTTTGCCGAGTTTGATGCTAGTGCATGACTTTGGTCCGTAGCGTGGCTGGTACATAACGTTTTTGCTTGTATATATAGGCCTATTTTTGCCCATTGTCGGTCTCTCATCGTGGCTGTGTCTCGCCGTGTGTTATTGCTTTGTTAGTACAAGTGTTGGCGGCTCCTCCTGTCACGTGTCCAGGGGCGAATCCAGGGGGTGTCCGGACACCCACCCTTTTGATTAGGGTGCCCTTTTTGAAAAGAACATATTTTCGAAACATGTCGTTGGCTGAACAGTAGCGTGCTTCAGGAAGACGAAGCAGGAACTACAGGAAGTAAGGCATTTGACATAATTCTAGATGTCGTACGACCGCCAACTAGGCCAAGCTTTTTATTCCATACTTTTACAGCAATAAGCATAAAGCCTACAAAAGTGCAATTGTTGATTTTTTGCAACTTGAATGCAAGGGTTTTCTCTCGTAGCGGTTTGCAGTTCAGTGTCAATAAATATCACTGGGAATGCATAAAAACCCACCATTTTGATATAAGAAATACAAAAATTTCCCGGGGAGGGGGCACAGCCCCTCCTCAGACTCCATCCCCCCTCGGCGCTCAACCTCCGGTGCCCCTTTCAGATGGATTGGACACCCATACTTGTAGAATCCTAGATCCGCGCCTGCTGTCACGCCAGCCGTACAAGTGGCTGCTATAGACACTGGCCGTCCGCATCGTACTGTTCTGCCGATATATTCTTTGATCATATACGTCCAAACCGGAATGTGCATGAACCAAAAGACAGTAGCATTACAGTAGTTGTTTTTGTAGCTCAGTGTGCCTCTGAGGACATTATAGCTTAGGATGATAACTTCTTATCCATAAAATGGGTAATGTCAGGGAATTTTGCAGCTGTCAGGGAAAAATCTGTCGGGGAAAACGTTAACTTTGTGTGCTTTGTAGCATAGTAAGTAGTATGATAGTTTTGAATGTGCATTTTTGTGGCCACAGTGCATTGCATCATTATACTGATACTACTGTTAGTCTGTTATACTTCCTTATTATGCTATTAGTGTGCATAACATGGGTTCAGTGCTGTAAACAGTTGGGTGTGCAGCATTATAGTGCCCTGAGAGTGGTCCCCCTGTCAACTGCCTCGAAGCTTCAGTCCCTATCATGCCACAGTACATGTGCATTGTACTCAAGCCTAAAACCACTATTACCAAGCTGCATACATACACATTGTAATTTTAGTAAATTTATGGCATTGTGGATTTTGTGATGGTACGAGGGGCGTTCATTAAGTGATGAGAAGCAATGCAAGAATCTAGATCAGTATGTACGTTCTTGCGTTTTGACAAGTGACGTCAATGAACGAATATCACTGAATGCATTAGACTATATTTTTACATGCTATATATCAGTATGTACATTCTCTACGAATACATATGAGCCTGTTGCGGACGTGACCTCAAAACCCTTGGCACACAAATAAATGTTGCTTATCCTTTCATCAACACAATGGATATAATAAACTGTTCATTTTTTGCTAAAATCTTACTAATAATGTTAAATATTTTAGTGACATCACTGTTAACTCGAGCACTCTTACTGACGGCCGGCGCAGATTTAGGATGTATATTCCTAGCTGCAAATGAGAAATTCACAAGCGCATTTGTTAGGCACCTGCAAGGACCATAGGGTAACAGAATATTGTCACAAACAGCAATCTGTACTCATATATAATGTATGCATCAGAAACAACAAACATTTACAAATCTAACCTAACAAACGGTTGCATCTACCGATATCTGTTAACGTCGACCAGCAGCGGCATCCGGGGTTATAAAATTGCGGGCAGGAAGTTTCAATTTTCCAACAGACAGCTGTAGATTTCCGACATGATTTATGAGTGCTCTAAATTTCAATGTTCCCCTAAATTCTCCAGAATGGGGATTTTCAGCCCCAAAGTGTGTACTTTTTGGAAGAAAATTTTCCGACAAGCAATTGCCCCCCCTACCACTATGCCACTGTCGACAACATATTGTTTACAATATTGGGTGATCTGACAAGACTTACACAACTATTAGAAAATTAGTGGTAGAAAAGCTGATATTTCATAGGTGTTATTTGACTGGAACACAGCTTGCTGTTGTGTAGGCCAGAACGAAAAATGCACAACCCGTTAAAAATTATCAAGCCAACAGGCAGAACAAAATTATTTTACCAAACGGTAAATGGTAGATGAGACCAGCTGTATGGTGGCTACAGCCAATCAAAATATTACAGTAACTAAATTCAGCATATGCAAAACCTCTGCCTGGAGTGGGATAAGTGAGGGTTAAAACGATTCATACATTCCGGACAATGGCTTAATGCACTCACTCCACGGTCGCCGACGGGAGCCTACACTGTCGCTCATTTGACTGCACCTGAGTGAATCCAGAGAGCTAGCGACTCATTATACCATCCCAGACACAACCGGTCGACATACAAGTACGACCAATGAACAAAGTTCACTCTCTCCGGCGGGGCGGGGGGATGCTATCGAGCAGTTTGCTGCGGTGCGGGCCACGGCTGACTGTAAGGCTGACTGTACGCGTTGCTGGGCGGTAAAGCACGTGGTTGTGATTGTGGTGGGCTTGGCTGCGTATAGGACGCAGCACGCCGCATCTCTTCATAGTCTATGCACTGCTTCATGAAGTACGACGCCGAATGTACAGCCAGCGCACTGCCCGTTATCGTCACTATGCGATTTCTCGTTCCCGGAGCAAACACGCCTTTCTTCGACACTTCCACCGTGGCCCCGGACCACGTCTGCAGATCGGTGATGCTTCGACCAGCCGGACCCAACAACACCCCAACCATATGCTCGCCGATTTCAAATGAGTGCGTTACAGTCTGGGCAGAGTTGGCAGCTTCTGTCGTAGGTGGAGCGGGAGGCGGAGGTGGGGGAGGAATACTAGCAGAGCCTGAATAATCGGACGAATTATATCCATAGTACTGATGATAAACAGCAGCAGCATTCTGATCGTAACTACCAGCAGCCGCGTTCATAAAACCCGGATAGGTTCCGTACGGCATGCCCGCATTTGCTGAACTGTCGGCAAAGCCGGGCGCCGTCATGGCATAGTTTGCACCGCTCGACTGAGATGCTGCGACTGTCGTAGCATAGTTCGCCGTCGTATCGCTGTCCGATGACGTGCTGGCGGGATACGGGTAGATGCCGGATGCCGCAGCTATCCCCAGCATTGTTGCTATGCCCGTCGGATCGTTCGGATCTGTGCTACCTTCGGCCAGAGACAGAAAGCCGTAGCTGGCCAGCGTGTAGATGGAAGCTACGATCTCCTCGATGGACGACTCGGCGTATCCGCAGTAGCGCAGCGAGTACCGCAGCATGGCGAACGACGGATGATTCGGTATCATGCCGGTGTGCAGCTTCGACCCAACGCCCGCAACAGAACCGCCGGCTAACGACGCCGCCAGCTGTGCATCGGAATAGCTGACGTTGGGACAGCTGTTACTTACCGGATCGGAAAAGATCTTTTCCAGGATTACGTCGAGAGCACGGCCCATTGCCGTAGTGTTACCTGTGACACGCACACACGGACGTAAACTGAGATACCTGAAGTTCAAAAGTCTACTAACCACAAACAGCAAAATTGCAATTTCAGGCAATATTTCCAAGGCCCTATGATCAATTAATGGGCAGAAGCAATGTTTCCATCATTTACGAAGTCGTGTAGAATTCATAAGTGATATAACCTCCGTTCATAATACCAGTTAAAGGTGAAAACGACGGGCTCTCGCATGGCCATATCAGGCTTGACTCAATCCAACGTAATACCTGCTACTGGTGGCATTAACAACAGCAACTGGCCAAAACTGTTCCAGGACATATACTGCATTATAGGTGGTAACATCTGAGATGTCACTTAAGAAAGACGGCGCTACATTTTTCAATCAACAATCTCATCATTACCCATCACTCGTTCACCCCAGACTTAAAAACCCATTTGTTGCATGAAACTTTTCCACCACGGACTGTTCGTACACACCAGAGTGCACTGGGATATTTCATTTCCTTTATATTATGCAATTTTGACTTCTCATATTGCATGATGTTCTGTTTCTACTGCATATATCTGCAGATTACAAGCCTGTGACGATGACTATGATTCTGCTGCTAATCGGTTTTTACTTTTAGTTCTTTTTCATCCGCTGTCTGTTCTGGCTACATGCAATATACTAAGCTGGCTACCTGCCAGTTTTTACTCCAAGCACGCTACGTTCCTAGCGTAGCAAAGAGGAGTATATGACATCAGTGTAATGAATACTGACGACCGACCGATGGCGACTTCACTTCCTCGAAGAATTTCAAATGGTCATATTTCCGCAACCCGTCATCTGATCCACTTCCAGTTTGGTTCTGTGTGGGGTATTCAGGGATGGTGGATCCAAAGGTCACGTGACCGATGCCGTTGCGTGATCCCAAAAGGTCAAGATCATGACCCTAATATCTTTGAGGCTTCATATAGTGTTGCTACGGTTTCATACTGGCTAAGGTCGGTTTCGGTTCGGTTTTGAGCTAAAAACCGCGATTTCGGTTTCGGTTCGGTTTTCTGACAGTGTATGAGGCCTATTACCACTGCGTACAGAGTAGCCTAAGGGTAGGCCCATAGCAGTGTTGTGCGGACAGCAGTCAGTGAATACAGTAAGGCAGTTAGCTCAGCGTGGGCCTAACAAAGAGTGCTTTCCATTCAGCAAAGCCGTAAAACAAAATACACACTGCAGCACATATCTGCGAGAAAATAAACCACGGCAATGCATCATTTTCAATTGCAAGCACTAAACACTGCATGTGTTTACCTTGAACTGTAACAACACGTTCCTGCAATGAGCTGTCGTCATTCTGCTGCTGCAGTTCAACGTGCGCCGAGGAATCTTTCTGTATCCGGGCAATTGATTCACCAGCTTTTCCGGCAATCATACTTGCAGTACTGTGTGGCACGACTAGCTTCACCTGGTAAACAACAACCGGCTTCAGTCGAGCACAGTCAACAGGCTAAATGTGTTCAACATATTACTGTAATCCAGAACTGATACTAAACTCCTGAATCATAAGAGTAAATAGTTAAATGGGGAATATGTTCAACATAGTATGCCTTTGCCACTGAATTTACATCAACAGTACACTTTTTATAGCGGCATCAAAAACCCAGTTCACACAATGAATATGGAACAGTGTAACTAGGCTAATATAATGACCCAACAAAACCAACAGAGTTTAGCTGTAAGATGTCAACATACTGCTGCCAGTATCATCATGACGTGCACTGTAGCAATTAAAGTGGGATGATATTTACAAATGGTGATGTCAGCTGTACATGACACAGATATGTCACTTGGACATATCTAAAAGCAGCTGAAACATCCTTCTTGTTGTCTTTTGAACAAACAGTTGTGAATCTCACAATTTCCTACTGACAGTATAGGCAACATACCACTGCCAGAGATCATTTGGCGCTGCCGGGGTCATAGCTAAGTACGAATTAACAACAACAACAGATAAGATTTAAATTATACTGAAATACTCAAAAGCAGACCATACAATTACCTTAAGTTCTGATAGAACACCACGGGTGTCTGGTTTGTCTCGTATTTTATCAACGATGACATCCAACACCGAGCGTATGCTCTTCTGACTGCCAAGTATCACACACACTCGTTCCATCGTTCCTGCACAATGCACAATGTATACAGTCACCAGTTACTAAAGTTACATTGTACAGTTCGGTATTTAAAAAGCCACGTCTAGAGATATTAAGCAGTGAATTAGGCCCAAAGCAAAATGACGCAGTATGCTAAGATACTGATAAATGACTAATTCTGACTGATTCTGTAACTGGACTGACAGATGGGGTAAAATAATCCAGTTTTTGACGAACTGCTATATCCGGAGTTAATCCAGGTTAGGCCAGATCCCCAAGGCAGAGCCGCTTGTAAATGCTGCAGTTTGTTTTACAGTCTTAATGCCCTCCCAACTTGGTAAAATCACCAAAGGTTAATGCTTTACAATGTATAACAAAATTTCTCCTAAAACAACACATCAATAAACCTGGAAAGAAATCGCCAGCTTTTGACAGTTTGATGTTAGTACAATGCTGGCTCTGTAGACGTATGATTGTCTCTCCACCTTTACCCAAAATAATGCCAGCAGATGACGATGGGATCAAAAGCTTTACCAGCAGAGTTTCATCATCTACACAGTCATAGACAGAACAATACAATGCACAATGCCATAGTCGCTCTAAAAGCTGTAATATACAACAACCTTATTTCAAGTACTGCAATAAACATAAGTTGCTTGTCACTAGACTAAACTTAAGGTTACTTTCAACGCTGTTCACTCTAATCATTGAACAGTAATAGTTTATTGTTACAGGGACTGAATATTCCACGGAACAAACGGTCCACGGAGCGAAAGTTCCGCTTATGGAACTTTCGCTCCTGGTAGTGAAAATGTGTGAGAGCGGAAGTTCCAGTTACCATTGGTAGCAGACCAGCCAGGAGATAAACTCGCGACCTTTCGGTCCCGAATCCAACGCCCGGCCCTAAGCACTGAGCCACCAATGTAGTCCAAAGACGTTTCGACAACAAGTCAATTAGATGACAATATTTTGACAAGAGCAAATGGGTGACAGCATTTGGGAGACAAACTGCAAGAACCTTGGATGACAAAAATCAAGCAGTCCGACGCCAAAAGCCGCAGAGTGTAGAGAACTGTAACACGCCGTCACACACAGCTAAGGGTTGGCTAAACTGTGAAGTGCTAATTGCTGCTAATAATTATAAAATTGATGCCCTGTTTCCGCGGCTATTCGCGGCGTAACGCTTCGTTATTTTTACGTCTGTCGCCTAATCGTCTTGTAGCCCAAACGCCAGTACACAGAAATGTCGAGGACTCGAAGTACAGTAAATTACCTGCTGCTCCCATATTTGACCGGCTCATACTTATGTCATAAAATAACAATTATAGCAATAACATAAACGAATTGCAGATATCCTATTAATTACATTTATTCAGTTTTACGGCATTACAAAATCTATAATATTGTTGTTGACAAACTAGAGAAACATTACGACACTTCCGGTCGCAGTGCTTCCGGTGAACAGCGAAAATAAGTAAGCATTAGTAAAATGTCGCGACTCGCGTCTCGAAAAACTCGTTGCAAAGGTTGGTGGAACTTGTAGGTATGTGTCGGCCCGTCTGGTCGGCCTGACTGTTCGAAAGGCATCCATTTCTGAAGGTCACTATTCCCACAATGTTATGGTTAGGGTTGGGTTACTGTACTATAATAACGAATCTTCGAAACAGTCGGTCTTGACCAGATTCAAGAATTTCACGGTAACCGATCAGAGCGGTCCACCGTCCAACTGGCGGTCCGTATTAGAGAATGACACGGTAATGGGGAATGCGGTAATACCGCGGTAACCGCGGTAATTATCGTGGGGATGGGTAGAATTTCACGGTAATACCGCGGGGGCGGTACCGAGTGTACGGTACTACCACGGTAACGGTAATGCATCTGCGGTAATACCGTTGAAGCGGTATTACCGCGGGGATTACCGCGGGGATATCTGCTATAGTCTAATGTATTGTTCCAGAAACTGTCGATCATCTGCTGTTTTTGCACGGCCTCCCAGAACTTCGGAAACAGTAGAATGCGGCAGTGAAAGAATTATAAGAATCGGTTGATATTTGGCAAAGATATCGACGCAAGTTGGAGGCTTACTTTTTGGCCCACCCTGTAATTCTCGCCTGCAGATATCTCGCACAAATGCGACTAGGAATCAACGTTGATTTTCCTGCAGATAAACCGTTTCTCAGAAACGGTTTCTGATCAGGGAGCTATAGGATTTCGCGGAATAGGCATGCACGAAAAATCTATAACTGTTTTTGTATTATTCTGTCATTTTGTTGTGAATGAGTAGCCTATGATTGATATCGTGTATAGGCTATTGTTAATTATTCAAGAGCTGCGTGCATAATTAGCTGGTTCTTTTTGTATAAGTGTACTAATACCCGTTTCACTACCGTAGATGATGCAGATGTCTAACTGTCTACGTAACAGACAATCTAATTACAAACATAGTCCTACATCCCACAATGGGCGAATTTCCACAACCGTACATTGTAGTGCACAAAAATGCAGCTGTGGCACCAAACGCTTGCAAGCGGTACTTTTAAAAAAGTGAAAAAAACAAGTTCAAACAACCAGTGAAAGGGCGAATGAGACAATACAAAAGCCTCAAGATCACGGCACTTGCACGGGGCCAATCTCGTCAATTTGCGTAATAAATAGCATTAACGTCTACGAAATATACTGTATTGACCAAAGAAATTATCTACCATTCAAGGGCGTCGACCCAGACAAAAAAGTAGGGGGACATATATCAATGTATGCAGTGCATGAATATCAGACGTCTAAAGCAGGAGCGACAATAGAATCAAATTTCGGGGGACTACGATGCTTCTCTTTCCCTTTAGGCCCTATTCTTTCTCATCGTCTCCTTTTTGTCCCACCTTCTCTAAAGCCCGTTCTCTGTCCCTAAGAGGTTGGTGGTCTCGCCAGTGCTAAGTTCTTCTCCCAGTGGGTCCAAGCGAAGCCCGGCCGCTAAACATATTAAGTGCGTTTTACTGTGCATTATTACATGTTTAATGGGTGTGCAAAGACAGTCATTATTTAATAAATCCCCCAAAAGTAGGGGGGGGGCAAACACATTACATCCCACATACTTCGAAAAGTAGGGGGGCATGTCCCCGTCCACCCTATGATCGACGCCCATCCTACCATTAATTACTTCAGCAAATATTTAACCATTTAACGCTGTTTTTATCCACGCGTAACTGATACTGCAGGCCTACGAATGGTTAAGAGGTCGGCAGCCCTATATAAATAGCAGAAAACAATCGTAAAACAGTAAATAATAATAATGATGATAATACTATTTCATCATATGATTTGTCACAGTTTATTAATTCAACCACTCGTGTGCCAAAAAGTGTGAGAAACATGCACATTTCGAAAAGTGTCGGAGTTGGAGGGCAGAATACACGATTGGATAACGGCAAGTAATTGACAGCAAGTGCATGGCTAAAAACAGAGAAAATCACCATCACAATGACAACAACGATAAAACAATGCAACAACATGAACGTTCGATGCTCTCGCTGTCTTTATTGTTACGCTGTACGTCAGTCACACAACTGAAGCCTGCACACATTCAAGTGAATCAAGTCTGATTCGTACATACAGTCCAATGTCCAAGACGTGTCAGTATATTCAGTATACGCCTACTTCGGTAGTAGGCCTAGCATTCATTGAAACTTTTCAAAAGAGGCTAACTTCCATATTTGAAAAAAAACAATATCTCAACTGCAGTACTTCATGCAGCTTTTTCCAGTACTGTCTTGGCTGATCTGAGATAATTCTAAATGCAAAGTTCTATACGCCTAAGCTTATTATACAGTGGTTTAACATAAGCTTTACGAGGCACATAGGGCTTAACGCTAAATAACAATTGATATATGTATGGTATATTTAATAAGCCATAATCCATATAGTAGCCTAGATCGACCCATAAAACACTGTTATACAGAAAGTGCAAAAGAATTCAAGTTCTTCAACAGCCTTGTGATAAAACCTTAAATATTGTTCTCAAAAACCAAACTATCAACAAATTATTTTTACACACAGAACGTCAGAGACGGTACAACAGAAATTACCGCCTATATAATTACTACCATATAACGTTTTAAACATCACTGTTTTCCAGGAAATCCTTTCTTTGCAACCGTGCGCAGCTTTATGCCTTTCAGATACGGATTTTCGTTCTTTTGATCAGACAACTTGTCCAATTCCATTTCTATTCTGTCGTCCCGCAGCTCCTGTCAGGAAATAATGACACACGCACGCGTATCAGTCGGGAGATTATTATTGTATTATCTATAAATGTTCGTGTGTGACTTTTTTTCCTTTTGTTGTTATTAGTTAAGTTTATTGTATGTGTATGACATGGTTCAGTGCAATAAACCTGATTGATTGAATCGTTAAGAAAAATAACGCTAAACTGCCCTAATCAAAAACTTATACGTGAGATAATGGTCCGATATACTCAAGTTGATTAGGAAACATGACAAACTATTCACTAGCATTTTAAAAATTAAAATTATGAGCTTATTATTCGGCCCCCTATCCAGGAACAAATACTACGCAATGTAATATGACTGTCCATCTAAAACTATAATACAAATAGCACGTATATCAATGAATGTTCAGTGATAAAA
>Ga0209052_1000415_pt1 | contig 13088 bp, 7 predicted proteins | sample WorMetHEROISLAND_2_FD_187409 | JGI IMG/M metagenome (GOLD analysis project Ga0209052, IMG submission 187409) | Marine gutless worms symbiont microbial communities from Max Planck institute for Marine Microbiology, Germany - Olavius sp. 4 HERON... | ecosystem: Host-associated > Annelida >...
ATATGACCTACTACTAATATTTATTATATGTGGTTTGAGATGCTCAGTCGCAAAATCTTTTTATGGTGTTCTGCCTAAAGTTTTAGACATTTACCTTATCGTTGCTTGTTTACTGTATGCTTTGCTTTGTGCTTTTCTGTTGCTGCTGTGATGGCACAATAAAGTTTACATATAATTAATTTGCACGTAAGTGATTGTCATCATCAGTTAGCTAGTTTCTGTCAACGTCTTGTTAAGTTCACAATTGCCTAAGAAGGCTAACATTCTTTACTGAGTTAGGAATCAGTGAGCTACCAGTTACATAGTCCCATATATCGCAAGCTGTTTGTCATCTTATGCTGTAGGACAGAAATTCTGTCACATATGTCAGTGCCATGTATCACATGTCTGTTCACTGTCACAGGCTAGCGGCGTTGCCTGTTGCCAACAGCTGTTGCTTAGGTGTCTATTACGGTATTACCTCCTGCCAAAGAACGGAGATTATGCTGACTATGTCTCTGTCAGTTTGTTTGTTTATCTGTGCATAAGAGATTTTTCCAAGGAGTGGAAAATGGTCCAACTAACAAGTGGTTAGATATCGGTGGCGATTCAGATCGTTATGGTTCCGTCAAATTTTAAAGGATTATTTTCATGAAATATTTTAATAATAATAATAATAATAATAACACCGACAATTTCTAATGCGCCGTAAGATGGCAAAACAATTACAAGGGCGCGATGTGTCTGATCTATACAAATAGTCAGCGGAACACCTTTGCAGAGGTGGAGCATGGTCCAAGCAATAATCCATATCCAATTCTGTGTTGGCATAGATAGGTTTGTGCTCTGTGAGTACTGCTAGTTCATGTCTGCGTACATTCACTTCGGTGTGTATGTCATCCTGTGTGATATCCATGATGTGGTTGTTGTGTGGTTGCAGTCGGACGCCGGCGCCCCGTCCATCAGTTAACAAGCGACCACAAGCAGCTGACTGACGTTGACTTTGACATCTGCTCTGTGCTGCAGCTGTCACCGAGTGATAGTTACCTCATCAGTCCACTCAGACCTCCACTGTCTCCGATAGCATCACTGTCTGCCACTGACTCTGAGGTTTGCATGGTGACTTTGTCGTATGTTGTATAGGTGTAATTATATTCATTATCACATTCCTCATTGTTATTATCATCAGCAGTATTATCTAGGCTTTGCTCGTTTTTTTTGTGTCAGGCGTTGCCGTTGATGACGTGTAAAGTTGTCAAAAAATCTCTTGAATCATAATGATGGCAACAGGGATCTGGTCTCGATACCATGTCTTGTTTTTGTCTCGGTCATAGTCGTGAGATTTTTGTCTTGTTTACATCATTTGATGTCACCTGTTATTAGCAGTTGCTGAGCTATTGTGGAATAATATCGTTTATTTTTGTGCTACTGCATGTACATGTACATTTTGATCAGATAAGATCTTCTGTCAGTTGTGACGTGGCTTATCAATGGTGATATATGAGGCTATTAATGTGCAACTTTTCTACTGCTCTACATTTTTCCTTGAGTTACTAAGCGAGTTAGTCTTGGTCTCTAGAATGTTTGTAAGCAGACTAAGGGACACGTTGAGGTTGTTTGGACATGCTGAATGTAAGGATGATGCAGAGTAGGCCAATGATATATGATGATGGAACTAGACAGAGGGGAAGCCTGAAGCAAGCTTACTGGAATAGTGTCAGGCAGTATTTAAATAGGTTAGTTTTGTCCTATGATGATGCCAAGGATCAGTGAAGATTGACAATCAAGGTGTAACTGCCTAATCCCATTTTACCTAGAGAAAACGCTTATAAAATGGTATCTACAGGGTCGCACATGAGAAAGTGGATTTTTATTTGACGACGTGTCTTAAGCTGCAAATCAAGTTTCGTTATGCACTGCACCGAACAATGAGAAATGTGTAAACACGGGAAATTTCTGTAGGTGATGTTTGGGTACCTGGTTGATCTTATTGGCTGCAAATCATTTTGCCAACAATGGCAGTGCTCTCGGCTGTTCATGCTGTATGTTCCACTTTCTCATGTGCCACCCTGTATGTCTGTGTGAGTGCTAGGTTATTTACAAGTGAATGTGGAATAACACTGTTCACTGCTGTGCTGATGTGTTTGTGTGTGTTTTGCTGGCAGGATGCTGGCGAGCTATCTGATGATTCAGTTGATGAGATTGCACACATTCTTGAAACTGAATTACAACCTTCACTGTCTGCACTGCCATCATCCGGCCGCTCTGATTCACCAAGTGACATCACTTGTATTGAGACGCAAAGTAATCCTGTGAGAGTTGAGCTTCAGGGTCGACTTTCACCGGAAAATCCTACGGAAACTCCAGACGTCAGACTTTCGTCAGCGCACAAATCTCTGTTGTGTGATGCCATGAAGCTAGAACCATTGAAGACTGATGCAGCACCAGCTTCTAGCGACGAACCTTATCTACCATCCTCTGAAGCTGATTCATCAGAAGTAGCGACTTTTCCATTACCAGCACAAGCAATGATCTGTTCTGAAACATCGCTAGCAAAGACTTGTCAGTTGAAGTTAGAAACAACGTCTTTTAGCGCACTATCAAACGCTTCACCAGCTTCTGTCGAATATCCTCGTCTGTCATCCTCCAAAGCAGTGAATCATCTTGATTCATCCGAAGTAGTGAGTTTTCAGTTACCAGCTGAAGAAGTGGTTTGTTCTGAAATGTCAGATACGAGCACTTATCAGTTGCAACTAGAACCAACAGCTCCCGGCGCACTGTCAGAGGCAACAGTTTCTTCGGCTGTACCTCCCGCCCTGCTGTCAGAAGCCGGTACTTGTCAATTACTGTCTGAAGCAGCGACTTATTCCAAAGCACCTGAAGCAAACACGTCTTGTGGAGTATCAGAATCAACTGTGTGTTCTCCAGCAGCGTCTACAGTAACAGATCAGTTTGCAGCCAGAGCGTTGTCTTCGGCTGAATCAGAAGCACCGACATTTCCACCACAGCTGGAAGCAGTGACTTGTGTTGCACCGCTAGATGGACTGATTAGTCTGTCATCTTCACCTGTGCCAGCAGAATCAGTGAGTTCAGTTCCACTCCAGTCGTCAGCTGAAGTGTCAGCTCCTCCTGTGCTACCGGAAAACATGATTTGCCATGCAGTACCTGAACCAATGAATGTTGCTGACGAGGCAGTAACTTGTGTTGTGTCATTAGAAGGACTGATTTGTCCACCACTTCTATCTTTATCTGTGGCAGCAGAATTACCGAGTTGTTTTCCATCATCGGAAATAGTGATTAAAACATTGACTTCTCCCACACTATCAGAAGACGTGATTTGCCATGCAATGCCTGAAGTCGCAGTGACTGTTCCTGATGAGCCACTTGTTTCAGAACCTTCGACGAGTGAGGTTGCACCAGAAACTGTCAGTAGAGAGCTCTGGACGTCTTCAGAAGCAATTGATAAATTAGAATTGTCCAAAGTGGACGATGTTTCAGTATGTCCACTTAGTATACAGCTTTCGGATGCTTTGATGGAGTCGGTTTTGGAACATTCAGAGAACAAGGCTGCACCAGAAACTGTCAATAGAGAGCCATGTACATCTTCAGAAGCAGTTGATGAATTAGAACTGTCCAAAACCGATGTAGCAGTGGATACTGTTTCAGTATGCGATGGACTTAGTACGGTGTCTTCTGATACCTTGGCAGAGCTGTCAGTTTCGGAGACAGGTATTGCAGTAACTGTTATGGAACAGGACGAACCTTGTACAGTGTCTTCTGATGCCTTGGCAGTTTCGGAGACAGGCGGTGCAGTAACTGCTGTTGAACGGGATGAACCTTGCACAGTGTTTTTGGATGCCGCAGCAACGTCGATGGCAAAGTTGGAACCGCCCGACACTGATGTACCTGTAGTGGCTGTTTCTTCCCACTCGACTGACAGTTTGTCGGTCACGTTGACGCCAGTCCAGACCAAAGACGCTTCGACTGCCATTATACGTCAAGACTCTGAGAATGGCAGAAATTCACAAATCACAGAGACAGTTTGTGAGTCGACTGCTCTGTTGGAATTAGCACAGCCTCAGAGCATGACATCAGCCACTGATGGTGCAGACAGTTTGCTGGTCCCATTGACACCAGTCGTGACTGAAGAAGCTTCGACTGCCGCAGCACGTCAAGACTCTGGGGATGGCAGAAATTCGCAAATCACAGAGATGGTTTGTGAGTCGACTACTCTGTTGGAATTAGCACAGTCTCAGAGTATGACATCAACCACTGCTGGTGAAGACAGCAGCACTGCAGCAGAAGTCGTCGGTGTCGGAGTGAATTCTGAAGCAGATCAGTTGGATCAGTTGATGCCATTACTGCAGCAGGGTGATGTCCCCATAGTGGCTGTTATCTTGCGATCCTCGATGTCTTCAGTGTCCAACGTATCGACCTCTGTGCACAATACCGTGATATATGCATCCAGCTCTTTAACTAACTTGGTCTCCACCGTGGTGAGGTCGGACTCCAGTTCTGCAACCAGTACCACGATGGCAGTTTCCAACACCCGAGAATCTGTGCCGTCATCAACCAGCATTGTTACCACTGTGCCTAGTAATGCAACCTCAGTCCCAAGCACCTCTGCTTCCAGTACTGTGGCCTCTGTGCATGATGCTGTCATATCGCTGGCCAGCACTGCAGCCTCAGTGTCAAGTCCGTTGACCTCTGTTACCAGTTCTGTAACCCCAGTGTCCACTGCTGTAAGCCATGTATCAAATGTCGTGAACTCAGTGCCTACTATCATGACCAGCAGTCCACTGACCATGACCGTGTCCAGTTCTGTGACCAGTGTGCCTGGTGCTGTAGCCTCCACTGTGACCTCCTCGTTGGATACTCCCGTCTCTCTGGCCAGTACTGTTATTTCACGGCCAGACACAATGAGCTCTGTGATACAGTCTGCTTCATCAAGCTCTCCACCTTGTACTGTCACATCTGGGCATAGTACCACAGCCCCTGCATCTACTCATGTAATGTCAGAAAGTGGAACCTCGGTGTCCACAACTAAAATGTCCAACCCTTCGACATTCATCACACAGATTGTGGACAATACTGCGGCAGCAGCGCTTCTTGTCTTAGCATCACCTTCCACTAAGACAGTGCGTCGTAAGTCACCTGTGAGCTCTGCACAAACTGCTGACACTCAGCTTCCTTCCTTATCATCGCATACATCGCCTCACATCGCTGCAGGTGGCAGCAGCGGTCCAATGAGATCGATGGATGATAGTTTCTCAGAAGACGAGTTACACATCGTGCTGCAGGACGACTCGTTTGTAGACTCTCAACCAGCTGACGACAGTAGACTTGAGGAGGACTCCGAGCCAGTGGAAAGTTGCCCCATTTCAACTGATCCGCCTGCAAATGATGCATCACCTAATGACAAGATGTTATCAGTCTCTGATAGCGGGAACGGCAGTTGTGGAAACTATGTGTGTCCAGCAGATGGAGTTGTACTGAGGTCATCTGCTGAGAAGAGTTTACCAGTGTCGCTGCATACTTCAGCAGTTGCCAGTATTAGCACACCATCTAGTGCCTCTAATTCTAATCAGTCACTGGTCTTCGTCGCTGACAGTTCGTCGACAGATTGGATGCCAAGTGTCGCTGACATGTTAGCCGAGATGTCACTGTTTCGTCCGCTGTCGCCAATCCCAAGCTGTCAGCAGTGTAGCCTGTGTGACAGTGTCAGCGAAGTACCTCACGTACGAGTGCTGCGCAAACGAACCATCACTAAACGTAAACTGTCGGTCGATGATGACAGCATTACTCCAGCAAAGATCTCCGCATCATCCGATCATGTATGAATATATCAGTCAACGTGTTGATCTTTAAACTCGTATCATACTTATGCTGTTGCTATTTTTACCATACAGCAATAGCAATAATAATTGTGACTTCAGAGGCGCTATACTAATTCTGCTTGTTGCACTTGCAAGCTGTTTTAAATCACTTAACAGATGAGCTGGTTTTTCGAATGTTGGTAACCACTAGTTTACACTGGTTAATGGTTATATTGGTTTGGGTCCCTCAGAACAAAACTTTGTGGACTTTGCCATTTTTAGTTAATTTTTTGCACAGCATGTGTCCTAAGCGTTCTGCGGCCATCACAACAGTTCAGTAGACATTCGTTATCAACTACCATGTGGAAAGAATACGAAAACGTTTCAGTGAGGTAGAGCATCACTAATTTTCTCCGAATCTGCTGAGCTTCTTGTTATTGTTGGTTTTATTTTATTTATTTCCTTTATTTATTTTGCAGTTTTGACAGTGAGTTATTGCACAAGTTTTATTAGGTAGCATGTAAACTTAAATTCGATTAGTGTTTTATTAAACCCATTTTAATTAGATGTGTATTGTGTAAATTTAAATTTGATTGTTGTGTTTTAAAAAAAACATTTTTTGTGAAGTGAGTAGTAATTGAAACATCAAATATGCTGCTGGCAGAGAAAACTTAAACTAACTTGGTGACCGTGTGTGTGCATGTGTGTGTGTTTGTAGTTATCTACAAGTAGTCGTAACAGCAGAGTGGTACAGTCGTCTGGTGGCTCCGTGTCTCATGGCACAAGAAGTGCTGAATGCAGACGAAACTCCGTAACATCGACCCAGTCGGGTCATACGCCAAAAATACCGCCACCGCCTTCACCAATGACGATACAGACAAGGAGGTCATCGCGGCGGTCAACTGACGTCACACAGTCGTCCGGTCTACGGTCAGAAATGTCAGCCAAGGTCAAGCCGTTGATGGGTTCACCTGCCAGGTCAGAGTCCGGTGGAGCTGTGGCATGTCCTGTCATGGCACGGCGGCCAGTGGTCTCCGTGCTCGCTCATCACATCCACCAGTCAATCAAGTTCTGGTCATCCAAGTCAACTGCCGTCGATGCAGCAGCAGCCATGATGACGTCACAGCCATCCTGTTCTGACGTCATCGATGCTATCATACAGGTCTCATGATCATTGTCGTCAACGTGGCTTGAATAATTGTCACTATTTCTAGGACCACGATACAGAAGTATCAGAAAGTAGGTCCAGATAAGAATGAATGTTTAGAAAAGTCTTGAAGACTGAGAGTGATGGTGTGGAAGTAGTGTCCGATGGAAGGTTGTTCTATAGGTTGGCACCATAGACCGGAAATGCCCGTTTACAGACTGTGGCAAGAGAGAACTTCAGTGCTGTTAGACAGTATAAATCACGCAGTGTAGCTGAGGCTCTGTGGCATGTAATGTTCGATAGTTTATTGCCTATTTGCAATTCTTATAATTTCAAATGTTACAGTAAGGTGTTCGCTAGATCATAGATGTTTAGTCCACCCATCTAATTAACACAGACTCATGGTCAGTGTGTGAGATTCTGTGAGTAATCTGCATGCTTGTCTGGTGGTGCCCATAGGTGCAGTTGACATTACATATGCAGCGCCTCTGTATTTTAGGACGTTATGGTGCTATAGAAATTGTATTATTATTATTATTATTATACAGAGCATGTAGGTACAGCACCGGTGGCATGAAACACAGTGGCTTCTTGGCAGCACACAACTTACGTATATTTCATACCAAAGTAAGACAACTTAGTGAGGTGTTCAAGGGCATGGGGTCAAAATCAAGGTCACACCAAGGTAGGATATTTGAAGTAGTTACTGCGGTAGCTAGAGGCATCCACATCAATGCTTGGACATGGAAATATCACTTATTTGTTTTTTTACATTAGATCTTAATTTGTTGCCTCCGTGTTTATTATGGTTTGATCGCTAGAGTAGTTAATTAGCTGACTGTATGTTGTTCTTATTCAGTTGTACGGTTGCACCCGCCGATGGTTGCATTTCAGTGAATGTCTTCTCTTATCTTGTCTTATCCATTAACATGTGCTTGTGTAGATGCTTGGTGACACGTCGAATGACTCCGTGGCAGACTGGCATTCACGCTGTCTAATGGAAGACTGCGTCGATGACACGCCGTGGCTCACGGACACTGAACGCAAACTTATCGACATTCTCTCTGCCTCCTCGCTCCATTTTGTACGTTGCTGCCATCTTCCTATCTGTGTGGCAGAGCTGCAGATAGTGCTTTCAGTGCTTAATCATTGATCTCCGGGTGCTAGGAGAGGCATCTAGCCTGCAAAAAATGTTGTGCACTCATCACCAAAGTTTTCGTAAAGTGCTTTGGGGGGCGCTTAGTCTGACCTTGAAATAAGCCAGGTAAACAAAAGCTGGGACTTGAGACTTTTATCTGGTGGCCAATTACTCAAGGAGGGATGCCTAAACCGCAGAGTCGTTTCAGAGTACAGCTGATATGCATATAAGTTGTGCACACATGCACACACCCTCAGATTTGTTCACCGGACCATTTTCTGGAGTTACTCTGGGTTAGCTCAATCCTCAGAACTAAATTTGGGAGTTGTTGTTGCACACTGCTTGATAATTCTGCATGGGAAACCATGGACATGAAATGATCCAAGTCTTTACACCACTTGTAGGTGGGATTTGGGATTTTGTGTAGTACAACGTCGAGACATGCGTGTGTGACGAATTTGCAGGAGACAATTGCCGAGGAGTTTCTGAAGTGCATTGAGTTGACGCTGGCGGTTGCTCCTGATGGCAGCCCACGAGTCCTTATTCAGCGGCCGGCGTTGTGGTAAGCTGCTTGTCAGGCCTTTCACGGGTGGCTGATAATTAAAACAATATTGTGCGCTTTATGAATTTATTTACTTACTTACTTACTTACTTACTTAAAAATAATAATGCATTTTATTACAGTTGTTGTTAATCTCAGCAGAGGTCAATAGAAATGAACAACAAGCTATCATTTGGGACAGCACGACACAAAAGTCTAGCTTGGCATGCAGGCCCAAATGCAGCCGTAATGCTTGACGTGGCGGCTGTGCACTGTACAAGCACCAGGTCTGCTGTAAACTGGACTTAACAAAAGCATGCATACTTTGACTGATGCTATGCTATATTTTTAAAAATCAATTATCTGCCCATCACTTCACTATTTTTTCTGCTTGTGTTTGGATTCTGATCCTAGTTACCTGGTAGATTAGATGCTTATTGAAATGTCGTCAGCTTGCCAAAGTTTACCTGGAAAGAAACATATTCTGTTTAGATCGCCAATTTACCGATGAATCTGGGTTACCTGATTTCTTCTCGATTCCCATTTACCATCGGTGGCTAACCTGCACATCTTTGGACAGGCTAAAACTTTTCATATTTTTGTTGAGTGTTCCCTCAGTCTAATTCCCGCAGTCTCTGGCAGTACACGTTGCTTGATCCAGTCAGCATTGTTTATGTGTTTGACATTCTCCAGGAACCGTCTCACATGGAAACTGGCCTTTGAAATGGTGTATGCATGCGTGACACATGCATTTGTGTATGTGATGCATTATAAACTGTATTGGTGAGGTCTTTGCTGCTGTTTACTGACCGTGTGTTTAACAGAACTGTTTGTGTGTCATTACAGTCGGGTGTTTACAGAGATCTGTCGTCAACAAGGTGAATATTCACTACATTTTGCTGTGAAATAACATCGTAACAGTTCATAGTCACTTCGTGTAAATTTGTGCAAACTTGTACATTTTGATGTCGTTGCAGTTAGCTTACAAATTCACATTAAGTAAGTAGTTATTAAACAAAGATGGCAGCCCATCAAATACTGGTAAGCCGAATTGTGGATTATATTTTCAAGTTAGATGTCATGCCATTTGACAGATTTATGAATATCTTACTTGAACAGTTCTCAAAAGGTTGATTCTTCAACTGACTTAATGTGGAGTAGCTACAGAAAAATTGGGCTGTTAAACATCAGTTGAAAATTGCTTCAAATGTATACGTTTGTTTTTAGTTGCATTTTTCTTGTGTTTTGCGGTATTATTTCTTTTCACTGTTGTTTTTTTTCAGTTTTTTTTTAATCTTGGACAGCTGTAAGCTGTGCCTTTCTGTCCGGTTTCACTGCAGAGCTGTGCTGTGCTCTGCAATATTTTATGCCCTCAGCACTCAGTGAAGCAGTGAAGTGAAGCGGTGAATGAATGAATTAATGAATGAATGTGTTTATGTGTCGTAGGTAACATGCAGAGAGTTCGAGGTCTTGTGGTTGACTCGCTGAAGCAGCGTCGCATGGCACTGAACTCTATGCTACTGTCCGTGGCTGCAACGTGGCCGCAGGCACTCAGCAAATCCGGTCAGTCTTAGTTGAAATGTCGGCAGAGTTTGTAATCATAGCAAACTTCTGACAATGAGTGAGTGAGTACATCAGCACACAAGAGGCCATTTCGTGCCATAATAATGTTAATAGTAACAGATTACATAAACATAAATTACATACATAGTGCGAAAAATCAACGCTCTTTCGCTACAATAAAATAGAGTTAGAGAGAGAAAACTGCGAGATAAAAAATAATGTAAAAAAAACTTCTGACATAGAAAATAGATCAATCAGTTTGCAAAGTGTGAATGTGTGCAAGGAGATGTTGATATACATGAACATGGGGCATTCAATAAGTTTTGCAAGCTGTAAGAAGTTATGATTGTGATGCAAAGTACAGTCCATTTTACAGCATGTGGCCTGGAAAGACATATTTCAGGTTGGTATTTACAAGTTGTAGATATTTCCGGGGCGACTGAAATCGCAGGAGTGGACAACTCGGCACGGTTGCGTTTTCCACTCCCGCGTTTTCAGCGCACCCATATTTCCGTAGACGGGATGGTATACTAGATGTGCAGAAAGCTGCACCTAATTAAACAACTGCGGCAAACGGTTAAAAATTTATCGTGTGCAAAACTTTGTGCAGTTGTTTCTGTGGCTCCTTATTGAACTGTTTGGTATCCTACATTCTCAGCCGAATGTCTAATGTAAAAAAGTAAAGTTAGGTTATATTATAGTGTGCTCTAAAGCTTAGCTTAATCTAGTGCACTTAATCACCATAACCACTTAGGCGCCGAAAACTCCCTTTTGTACCCCAGTTTCTTGGAGCTGAGAAACTGGGGAGGCAATGTGTGTAAACAACTTGCCCAAGGTTGCTACACAATGGAATAGTGGCGCGACCCGGGATTCGAACCGCGGTCGTCGGGTTCTCATTCCAAGTGCGCTAACCAGTACACCACTGAGCCACACGGTTCTGATTGTGTTGTGATTGTTTGTATACTGACAGATATGGCGATGCAGCCGCTGATCTCTGTGGCTGAGTTCATCTACTCTACACAGTCTGTGCCACAAACCAAAGCCAAGAGAAAACGACATAACCAGGTTGTGCTTTCTTGCATCAGTTTCAGACATTACTGCCACAGTAGTAATGTATCTTGTGTGTTCGTCTTGTACAGCATTATCTCTGTTGAATCCAGTGGACTCCTTTCCTAGTAACAACTCCTGTGATTAGAACTAATACCTGGTTAGTACCTAGCTGTTGCATATTTGAATTGATCTTCTAGCCGGATCTTGTTATCCAGTTATCATCAAGCGATTTATGCACCAATTTCACCTCAATTTACTCTGTCTCATCCACTGTAATTTTTAGCTGTATTTGTTGTTTGGTGGTTGTGATATTTATTTTCTGCTTTTCTGTACACTGCCACGTCATCATTGGTCTTTTTGCCATTTTTTTTGTACCGATTGATGTGTTTGTTCCATGACGTTTGTTATCCAACAGATGCGAAATGGAATTTCATTTTAGAGTTTTTATTTTGACCTTACTGTGTACGCGTATATGTTTTTTTCACGTTCTGCTGCCTGTGACATGATGAGCGATGACGACGAATGCACAAAGTTCTTTTCTTAACATTGCTGCTCAACTGAATGCGTGTGGAGTGATGTGGTGCCCATGATGAGAAATTACCTGTGCTTAATATTCCTGACAGTTGACACTACAAGCTCGTGAAGTTACGGTATCTGCTGGTGTTGTGCGGTTGTTAGATGCTGTTCTGCATGAACAAGCTCTGTGGCTGGCAGACTCCCGCCTCGTCCGCTGATGAGTTGGCCCAGCAGCTTGTTCAGTTGCTGAGGCTGCACATCGTTTCCACTCGACGGACTTCTCAGCCTCCCGGTATGTCTTCCTGCTATGAATACTTCCTGCTATAAATACTAAATGCACGGGGTTCTCTCAGCTTCCGTTGGCGTAATTCTGCTAATGTGTGTTATTTCTTGACAAAAATTTCTGTGCATATAACCGAAATAATGTGTGATTTGTTGCTCTGTTCTTTCCACATGTGCACTCATTCACATATTGTAATTATGATCCGCAATATTTTCATTTGTAGTTCTAACTAGTTACAGTAATGTTAATGATTAAATTTCTTGCACTAGTACTCGGTCGCAAAACAGTGTCCACATTAAGAAGTGGTTATTAAAGTAAATGGATGTTTAAATGTTTTCTGATTCATGAATGTTAATCTATCATCATCATCATCATCATCATCATCACTTATTCGCCATAATAAAGTATGTAATATAAAACTCATGAAACACACAGTTGGCAAGACATACCAGGCTCACAGAGCTCTTACAGTAGCCTTTAACTAAAGAAAACTATACTGTCATTGACTGAGCAAATGCTTGCGGCTATGCTGAACGCTGGTGTGTGTCTGAAGTTGCAGGCGTGTTGGACGCCATTGAGTTGGGTTTGGAGCTGCTGAGTATCTACAGCTGGTGGGACTGGACGATACAGCAGCTGGACAAGTTGTTTCTGCCGATGATAGCACGTCTGTCATCATCATCATCATCATCTCAGCACCAGCAGCAGTCAGGGGGTGACGATGAAGATGCTGTTGCACGAGTGATGCTCGGCATTCTGGGTAGGATTCATCGTCATGTTTATCACATCTACTCTGTGACGAGGCTCGAATGCTTTGCTCGAACCCCGTCAGCCTGAACCAGGAAATGTTGCAGATGTGATTTTTGAGCGCAAAATGCACAAAAATGCATCTGCAGCTGGGGCTATGGTCAGGAGCCGACTGGCGGAGCTTAAGCGCTGGACTAATGGACGGCTGGGCTATGATGAGGAGCCGACTGGCGGAGCTTACAGCCTGGACTAATGGACGGCTGGGCTATGATGAGGAGCCGACTGGCGGAGCTTACAGCGCTGGACTAATG
>Ga0209052_1000416_pt1 | contig 13073 bp, 6 predicted proteins | sample WorMetHEROISLAND_2_FD_187409 | JGI IMG/M metagenome (GOLD analysis project Ga0209052, IMG submission 187409) | Marine gutless worms symbiont microbial communities from Max Planck institute for Marine Microbiology, Germany - Olavius sp. 4 HERON... | ecosystem: Host-associated > Annelida >...
AAGAGCTGAGCCTTTGTCTCTCGTCTAAACTGCAGCAGTGAGTTGGCGGCTCTCGTCGCAGGTGGTAGACTGTTCCAGGCTCGAGCTGCTGCCACTGGAAACGCCCGGTCGCCGATGGTGGAGCGTCGCGTCGACGGCACTTGCAGCGTCATCGTGTCCGTCGAGCGCAGACGACGACGTGCAGGGGCGTCGGCAGTCAGCTGGAGGCTGTCAGCAAGGTAGGCTGGCGCCGTGCCGTGCACACAGCGGTAAGTCAGAACACATAACCGGAACTGGATGCGCTCGGGAACACGCAACCAATGAAGTTCCCAAAGCAGTGGGGTTATGTGCTCTGACTTCTTGGCTGAACATATGAGCCGAGCGGCGGCATTCAGTACCGACTGCAACATAATACTGATGAGATACCGGTCAGACAACGAACTATTACCTTCTTTATGAGATATCTGGCAAGCTCAATGACGGAAATCTCAAAGGTTGTGCCAATGTTGTACGTTGATCCGGGAGACCCTCGGTGCAGTATGACATCGAATGCATCGACCACGTCGGACACGTGGAGAAAGTTGCGCGTCACTTTGCCATCACCGTGAATATAACTAACAGCATCACACCAATATCACGAAAACGATGAGCTAAAAATTGTTTGTTGATTATTTTTTGATTGATTAAAATTCGAATAAAATTTTGGATTTCTTCACTAACATCAGTAGTCCGTGCATTTTATACTGCTTGTATGGTGTTAGCATTAGCTATGCAGTTTGCACTATGTAAGCCCTCATGATCAAACTAGTAGTTCAACTAACCATATATAGACTGCATCGTTGTCACTTTTTTCGATTTTGCTTTAGTTTATGAAAGACAAAAACAACCTGCAGTTAAATTCTGCAGTTTTTGTGGACTTTTTCATTGACTACAAAAACTGTTCGAAATTAACTGATTAACTGAAGTTAATTTTTGGAAACTAATGGATCAAAAATGTTCATCAGTACCAGCCGTAATATAAATTCACATAATTACTGTGTTAATTTGTAATGCTGATGTTTTGACAACCACTGCAACCTTTTGCAGAATGACAATCCCCATTTGCTGGTAGAGGTCCAAAGGAGGAAAAGCAGCTGCCAAAAAGTACATAACAAATAAAGGTTGCAACATGAAAAATTTACATGTATATAGCTCACTAATCACCATCAACCTATGAATTCATTCAAAGACATAATAAAAAAGTGACTAATAAAAAAACTAAAGTCAAAAAAATGTCAAAAATAAAAAAACGTGAAACATTTAAACAGTAAAAAAATTACAAGCAGCCACACTAAACGCATCACAACAAATCACAAAGTCATAAATTTCACAACAAGCCTACCATCGTCGATTTCGCTCCAACAGCGCAATGAACTTTGGAATGACCTGCACATTCCACGGACACATCGCATCATAAACAATAACACAGAGACTTGATAAATGCACAGCAAAATTTCACTCCAATCATTTTAGCATATAAAATGGAAAATTTCCCTCACAGTCTATGCTGTGACACATCAGCACACAGAACACCTATAACAACATGCCGGGGTTGCAGCAGCAGCGTGTGTTATCACGCCAACACAGGTGCCACCCAACACTGATAGTTGCTGCAGTATATCCAGGAGAAAATTCTCATCTGAATTCACAAGATCTAAACAGAACTACCGAAAAGATTGTACTTACTGTCAGAGTAAACTAAACATACACTTTGTGTGAGTGTCACTGATAAACAACAGACCTTTTCGGGATACTGATGTGGTCCATATACATTGTTTGACCTCGTGATTATAACAGGAAACTGAAACAAACACAATATAATTTTACAAAAAACAACCTTGCAACTTCGCTTAAAATGACATTTGTTATATTTGTTATTCTGCACAGCCAAGTACTAACGATGTTAATACCAGTATGACAGAACACTGAACTGTTAGATGTGTGGACACAAATAAACACTTTCTCAAGTCTTTTATAGTCACATTTATTACCAGCTGAAGCTATGTCGAGACTGTAGATTTTAATTCCCCAAATGTTGCATGCAAGCAGTATGACGCCTCTTAACTCTGGTAAATGTACAAATGAAAAATGGCTTCGCAATAGACACCAGTATTATGCCACTTCAGTAAAGAATGCCTCACAGTGAATCTAATTACCTGTGCTTACAAAAAATGCCTATGTCATAAAACAAAAAAATACCACCACTACTAATACTACTCATCCTCAATTTTTATTTAGCCCACCGATTTTTGCGGAGTTACAACATGTTAGCCTGGATACTTGTATGTCTAGTTTTTGTCTACCTTGAAACATTCCCAGTAGGAGGAGACAATGAATTCTGCTGCTGCCTTACTAGCTGCATATGGGTTTGTTGGCTGCAGCTTAGCAGACTCGGTACTTCCTTCCTGCAAACAACAGTACAACTAGACCAGTACCTGTTATTAATTCTAGTGATGACAACCATAAAAGTTCTAACCAGAAAAATAATGGCAGTGGTAAGCAAGTACATTCTTCAACATATCTGGTACCAATTCACTATAATCACTATAAAATAAGGTTTTTCTAAATTGCGTCTGATGAATGGTAATCCTCTATGAGCACTGGGCCCGTGCTGTGGCCTCACCGCTGGGGTCTGTCTAGTTCAGGCATCCACCCTGCAGAAAAGGTATGGTAATCCTTTAATTGTATATTAGTAAACTAATTAAATACAATAAATTTGGCTAGAAATGCACAATTCTGTTTGATTTGGAAAAGTTTAAGATAGAAATAGTTTCTTTACTACCATTGTAAGATAGCAGCATTGTAATGCTAACAGCTACTGTGATAACCCTCAAGTTCCCAAGATGGGCAAAGCCTCTACCTTCCTCCCATATTTTCTGTTGGTCCATTTTACTCTTTTACCATCCACTGTTTAGTTAATCTTGGACTCCCTTTACCCTGTGTTGCAGTTAAACAGTGAAATAAACAGACATCTCAGCGGAGATGTCTATCTGTGCTATCTGTGTGTCTAGCTATTTAACTATTCATTTCTCACGGAACACACAGAGGCACATTAATGTGTTTTGACTATTCACCCCAGTGGAGTTGGCTCCATAGACTTCGTCTGTGCTGACGTGAATGAAGAGGCGAACATGAGCCTCATGTGCCGTGTTGATCAGCACGTGACTGCCATAGACATTCGTCTGAGTGAACTCCAGCGAACTCCAGAACGACAAATCTACAGATTGTCATAGTAGGCCTATCACTCATTAGCAGAACTCTCAAAACCACACATATACAAGGTGGCACGTAAAACAACAGAAGCTACAATGCATTACGTAGATCAAGCAATTGGACAGTTTTGCAAACGATTAGCCTCAATCAGTACAGTGAAGGGAGGTCATGTTAAACACTGTGTTCAAGTGCTGAGACACTAACTGCGTTGCTACACTACAATATGAAACACAAATTATCAAAAATCAGTAAAATCACCATAATACATATGTCAAAATATCTTCTGAAATAATTTTCTACTAATTTTCACATTAAAATTAAATAACGTTTAGTTTGCGATACATTTCTGGTGCTTGTAAACAAAAGCAGATGATATTATTGTAAATAATAATTTTTAATGCAGTGATTATACACTGGCAATGCAATATGGCATTTAGCAATGAAGACAAGGTTCTGATTAAGAACTTACACCAGTTCAAAAAATAACTGTTCTAACAAAATTTTCAAAAATAACCTGCAAAAGGGAAGAACTGGACACGTTACTAGAAAGATTCGGGAAACAGGAAGCACTAACCAAAGGCATGAGAGCGACAGACTGAAGCATGCACGTACTGAAGTGAATGTGACCACTACGGATGAACTGGTAGGCCTAGTAAACCAGAGAGGCCAGAAACTAACACATCGTTCAACACGCCAGACATCAAACAAGATGCATCTAACACAGTGTAACATCATACTGCGACCTTGTTCTGAAGTGTCTTTCGTTTACCGACATGCTTGTTGCCCATTATTGTTAGTTTTTCTCACATTTATATTTCACAAGGTAGTATGGCAACACCGTTAAGGTGTGGTGGGATATTCAATAATCACTTTAATGCCAATTGTAAAACGAGTGTGCCAGTGAAAAAATTTGGAAGATCGGTTAATATTTGGTGAAAATGTGGACAATACAAAGTGGGAAGTTTTTTGAGACACAGTGTAGAAGTCATTAGCCTGAGTTTCAACACACACATACAACCACGTACAACTAGCGGAGAACACAAGCAACAAATCAACATATTAACATACCAACATGTGATTGAGCAGCAAAATGAAGAACGGTATCAATCTTTTCCTCTTGAAAGACATAACGCATAAAGTCAGGTTTACAGATATCACCCTAAACGATAAACACAGCACAACTCATGTCTAATCTCATAAACAAGTTAACATTGGCATGCCGACTAACACCTGTCTTTTCTTCATACTCTGAACCAGCTATCAAGATATTGTGTCACAACTGTATACATATCTGACACATGTCTAACAGTCTTAACCACCACACAAATATGCTACACAATACACTACTAAAACGTTCCTTTATTTCAAACATCAACGTTGTAGATTTTGCACTTCTGAAATCTCATAACTTGCACATTACGCATGTATCATATCGAAATAATTCAGTGGCAATGAATGAATATGATACTGCTACTACTCACTAATAAAGAACAAATCGATGATGAAAACCTGTATAAACTTGTAATTTGGTTTGTCTTTGATTCCCTGCAGATTTTTCAAACTTGCGCAATAATCCAGCTGAAAACAAATAATGAAAACAACTTGTAATACATCATTTTAAACATCTTCTTATCAGGAACAATAAAGCAACAATACACTACTTTCAGTTTTTGTTCTGCAGATTTAGTTAGGGTTAGGCCAACTACCCCAAGAGCAAACTTTCAGCAAAATTGTGTCAGCAGGAATTAACGAAGAAATAGCATCAAACACTGTACTGCCTATAATGATTGCATATGTTTGACATTACTGCAAACTTTTCACAGCAAAATTAATGACAGCATAGTTTCTCAGATACCTTTCAATTAGCTACAAAATAATGTTCCACATGCATTCTACCAAATACGGCTAAAGTCATGAGGATATTATTAGTCTCAGCAGTCAGCACTGAGTTGAGTACCTTATCTAAATTCACCACGAGATACTCCGGATAATTCTCAACCAATCGTATAACAACGTGCGAACCACTGAAAACAAACACAGCATTGCTAGACACATTGTCAAATATCAATTTAATCGGATTTTTTCTCTGCAACACAGCATATACATGACATCCATTAAAAAGCAACCAAAAACGACCCATGAAACAACCTAAAATAAATATTAATTACCAAAGCCCTGAGATATTATAACAGATAACTAATACTTACAAATCTCTACAGTCTACATATACTGCGGTTTGCAAACTGTTGAGAATAAATGGAAAAACAATCTTGCAACATATGTCATTACATCCAGCAAGAAGCAAACTGTCTTTCATATTCGTAACTTCTCTGCATGACAGAGAAATAATTTTAAACTTGGTATATTTGATTTTAGCTGTTATTCCTATCTTTGTTGCACACTGAAGTTAATACAGCATAAACAGAACTTACATAATTACTTAACACCAATAAGCTATTGTGTTGCTATTGTAGACTTATCTTGGTACAACTTTATATCATAAATTAAAAAAAAAATAACTGGCAAGTCTATACAGTATTAACTGTAAAGCAATCATTCACCACAATGGGAAACAACTGCCTATCTTGACAATAAAAATATTAATAATAATAAACAAACGAAACTAAAATGCATAACTGAGAAAATTTATCTTAAAATGTAAATTTAACTACATGAATCCGGCACCACCAGTAACCAGAATTCTTCTGCTATAGTTTCGTGTACATCGGTCGCACGAATATTGTTCCACATCCATCTTTTATTGCAACACACAAACATATAACAAAAGTCATGATCTACATTTATACACCAAATCTCGAATATTCAAAACACAAACTACATCTAAACACAACGCTGAGTCTACAATACTGGATTTCACACAAGGGATTAAACTCACTAATAAGTTATCAACAAGACCAGTTAATTTGACATTAATTACTACTTCCAAACTCTAATTTCCTATAATTTTTTTTCCAAAGAAATAATGGATTACCAAATCAGACTGCTCATCATGAGTACGTGGCGGGGTGTGACAATTATTTGAAAACGAACAACTGTTATCATTATCACTATTAAGGAGACAAAAGACTAGTCAGTAGTCTTACCTAGTCCAAAAATAAATAACAGCTTAACTTGTATCTCACCGACCCAAGTTATTACAGAAAAAAGCACTTTTATTTACAATTTTGATGTTTACCAAAACAACGACCTTCACCTTCGCAGCCATAATATAAGCACATAACGTATCGTTTTAACTACGATTTTAAACCGGAAGTCGTGTTTACTTTGCTTCCAAAACGGACCAAAAGTGAAACTAAGTTGGAACTTTTTCTGTGAGAAAAGAAAGTGGTCGGAGTAGGTTTGGCCGTTTGAAAGCTGTTTTGTGCCCAATTGATTCAACGTAAACGGTCAAAAATACTGATGATAAACTTTTGGTCTTTGCTGCTACAGAAAACTGATTCAGTATGGCTACCTGTAGCATTGATTTTATGTGTGCATATACATTGGACATCGTCCCAGCATATACGTTTCTTCCAGGCTGCACGGTACGTCGATAACATTGAAGCCCGATTCCACCAGTTTGTCGTCGAGTACAACAGAACATACGACAGGAACAGCTCCGAATATGCCAAACGGCTGGCTATATTTGCGGTGAGCTCAACAGGATCTGTATCCATGCAGAAGCAAAGGGAAAACAACTGTAACGTCAGCTTATAGTATCTTCTGTTATTATACAAATACTGTCCAAGTGCTTATTGAACGTGTCATCACTCACCAGTGTGACATTGTGTCATAGAGCATGGCAGTTTTCACATTTGTAGCTTTGATACACTACCCTGGTACTAATTACTATGAGTTGCAATGTCCATGCCTTTGTAGTGTGTACTTGAGAATTTCTCGATTGAGAAATGTTGTCAACTGTTAGTGGCATATTTGCCTTTGGTGATTTTGTCTCACTGTGTATATTTTCCTTGTATTGAACATAAGTGAATGAAATAAAATAACGAAGAAGTGATTCATTGCTACATGCATCGGTCTCGACGTCTCGGTCTTGAGACTGTCTGGAGTAAAAGTAAATATTGCTGCTCCCATGTGCATGTTGTGTAAACACTGTGACAGTTTAGTGACCGTGCTCACTGTTGTGTATATTTTTGTGTATAGTCAAATATCAAGTTGCAAGAGAAGCTAAATCGTAACAGAGGTGCCGCTGGTATTGGTGATGAATTTTCCGTTGCTTGGTATGGTGTCAACAAATTCTCAGACATGTCTTCGCAAGAATTTGTTGGTAATTAGCATTATGGTTATGTGCAGATATTTTAGAGATACAGCTATGTCCATCATGTGATGTAAAAAAAGTAAAAGTAAAGTTAGGTTATATTATAGTGCGTTCTAAAGCTTAGCTTAAAGCTTAGCTGCTGTTGCTGTTGTTAAGTGACAGGAAAAGTATCTGACTTGTAAAAACGTCAAACCGTTGCCAAAAAGTTGCTTTTAATTGTTATTTATTTGTTAATGCAATAATGTGTTAATTAACACATTAATTGGACAGCCCAAATGTGTACGCCATAAAACCATTCGACTATGAGACCCTTAAGTGTTGGTGAGATGCGATGACTTCATTTGCATAGTATCAGTTGATGTCGTGCAAGCTGACTCTTGACATATTATGATTGAGCAAGACTCTTAATTGAACGTTCACGGAAGATAACTGAAATGCATGTTGTTTGTTGTTTACTGTTTAGCTCAGTACTTGACTGGACTGAAGGCTGCTGAGAAGCATGTACAGCCGCTGCTGAAAGCTAATGGACTTTCTGAGTTGCATAATGTTTCGGTCGATGTGCCAAAGAAACACGATTGGTGAGAAAAACTGGCATCATTTACATAGTCGCAATTGTACATTCTGATACTGTACCACACAGGTTAACTTGCCGGGTACTACACTGTGTTTCGAAAAATTTCAACCCCTTCTTAATTGTGCTATAATGTATTTTATCCTGGACCGATTTTGATAATATTTGGCCTGTTTGAAAGCCAACAGAAGGCACTTTGAACACTTGCTGTAATGCTTTGAATTGTTGGGTCAGTGCTTTGACTTGATTTTCAACTTGCATCATTTTTGTTTGAATTTGACATTTTCCATTGGGAATATTAGTCACAATTGGTAGCTGATGCTACAAGTTGTTGTGCTTAAACAGTTGTGAAGGAAAATAACATTCGCATTTTATTGTAATTGTTATTTGTACAATTTGTCCGAATATTATCGAAATCGGTTTACGATAAAAAAATTATTGGCAAATAAGAAGAGGGTGAAATTTCTGTAAACACAGTGTATACTGCCGTTGCAATGTATTGTTTCTTGCATTTGTCACGATGTTTTCGTTTGCATGACTTAATTTCACATACACTGTTTCAGCATTTTAAGGACTTATTAAACGTTTATAGTCATTATTGTTGATTTACGAGTTCGCATTATTTTTATGGCCTCGGGTGGTGGTGAGCAGTCCAGTTGTGAGGGCTGTGGTGAGGAATATAGGCGCCAGACTACGAGTCCGCCGGACCCAGATGCAATCGTTGACTAGCCGGAGCACCGTGACACGACCCGTTGGTTGAAACTCCTCCAGCGTCTCCTGCTCATCAGCACCGAGATGTAACTGAGACGAAACATTGGCGGCGGCGTCACATAGTGCTTGCCATTGTGTGTGGGTGATGCATCACTTGCAGTGGGCTGCAAATGATACGAGACTGAAGAAGCAATGCAAAGTTGTCAGATAAGACTAAGCAAATGCCGTAGGTAGATATGGACGTTTAAAGCCTTGTAGTCCAAGTTCTAAGTTATCAGAGATAGGGGAGATCACTAAACGTGTCACTGAATGTTCTTGAGTGTTGTTTCTGTTGGTGGTACCAATAGTTATACATTTTTACACGCGACAGGTGTACCGGCAGGTACTGCTGAGAGCGCGTATTAGCTATGGGAAGTCTGTCCGTTCGTCTGTCCATCATGCCCCGGTACGGATTCAAGGCCAGGTGAGATAGAGACTCCGGGTCTTCACCATATGATAGCCTAGAGTATCTAGTTTCTTATGAGGTAATTGGGTGCCACTGGGTGAGGAGATTCCATTCGAACGAGGGCATCAAAGAGGGGTACCCCCCCCCCCTTAGAAATCGTTATTTTACCAGTATTGGCTCATCTAGCATGAAAACGGTTGCAGATTTCTTGTAGGATAAAATGCAGTTAATGCTTTTCTATTGTGCAGGCGAGAGAAAGGCATTATAAGTTCACCGAGAGATCAGAAGAGCTGTGGAGGCTGCTGGTGAGGAAACTATTTGGTGTTATATGTATATGCATATGTTGAAATAAAAGCCAAATTTTATGCCATCTTTCGCAACATTTAAAATAAGTTGAAAAGTGTGTTGTCTCAGTGCTGAAAATCTTTGAGCTGAAAATCATCATACCAGTTACTCCTGCCTTGGGAACGTTTACACCAATTTTGGTTTTTTATGCCCTTTTGTTTCTGAGTTATTGGCTCGGATGCGATAGACAGGCAAGTCCCATAATGCAATCTTCTAACAGGATAGCGACAAAAATCTTCCCATAAAGAGTGATATTTTGTAAACAGTGAATTGGTGTGTGTTTGTTTTGCTTAGGGCATTTGCAACTGTACAGACGGTTGAGTCAATGTCTGCACTGCTACACCAGTCACCTGTTAGACCTCTGAGCGTTCAGGAGACGTTGGACTGTTCTTATTCTTACAACCGAATTCTCTACAGTTGTTATGGTGGTGATACGTGCACTGCATTTGACTGGATGAAGACGGTCTGTTCTGTTGTCTACCTCTTCACTGTTTAGTTAACACAAGCATAGATGACAGGCGCCATAGCAAATGATACGATATGATATGATATGATAAGGCCATAAAGCCCGCCATGGGACGCTGCTGCTCTCCATTTCATTAGCCCTCAGTCAGACACCTGTTTACACTACGAGACTACGGATATGGGGCTAGTGCATCATCACTGTGTGCCTGTTTACGTCCCGGCTTTTGCTGGTACTCATTGCGCCTACGCAGGAAGGGATGGCCAGGCTGAGTTGACCTGGGTGACTGGTTAAATACCGAGATGGCTTACCCATCTGTTGATGGTCAGCCATTTAAGTACTAACCCGGCCTAGCGTCGATTAACTTTTTTGATCGAGACCATAAGTTTCTCCACCACTTCTTTACTGATGTTTCACTGACCAAGTTCTGTGAGGTTTTTTTCATGTTAGGCCAAATCCTTGGAAGTGAACTTTTGGGCATTGTTCGAGCAGGTGGATGAACTTATCAACAGCGTCAGAGCCCTGAATGGATGACTGATATGACAGTAATGTACCATGTAGACGTGGCACTTCACAGAAACTTTTGGGGTCAACGTGTTACTTTTACTGCTAACAATGGCGGCATTACTGAATGTATTATTTCAAATGTACAGATGCCACTTACTGCAGAATGATATTATGATTTGTTGTTGTGGTTGTTGCATAAGCAGTTTAGTAGTAAATGTCAATAGGAATCTCGATAGTGCATTTTACTGTATCATCTAATACAGTCGTTTCTGTAGAAAGTTGCATCCCACGTGCCTAAAACTGTCCGTAATGCACAACAGATTACAGTTTTAGACTGACTTATGTTACAGACTTGAACTGTTGCAGCTTGTTAATCAGTTGTATCTGTATAGTTTGTGTAATATTCAGACACATGTCGAGCTGGTCACCGAGGCCGAGTACCCACTGAAAGATTCTCTAGCAAAGTGCTCTTTACCTGCACACAATCAGACAACAGGTGTGACCGTTAAAGGCTACACCTGTACCAGGTATGTCTTCAGTTGCACAGCTGGCTTTGCTGTACTAGAAACTAACGGACATGCAGCATTTCCTGTGTTGATAACCAGTATGTTTCTGCAGCATTTCCTGTGTTGATAACCGGTATGTTATTGCAGCATTATTACTGTATTACATAATTGCTCATGTAAGGTGGCCGGAGAAGAAGCCGAACACAGAAGTACTACAGATTTGTGGTATAGCTGGTATTGAGGCCTTTCTTCTGACAGCACAGCTCCGATGGACAGGACATGTTTACGCATGAATGATGACAGACTACCCAAGATCACCTTCTACAGCGAGCTGCAACAAGGAACCCGCTCTTGTGGTGGCCAAAAGAAACGTTTCAGGGACTGTCGGAAGGCCAATTTGAAGAAGTGCGATATTGAGCTAAATGAACTGGAAGACCTGGCGGCAGACAGATCTGGGTGGCGCTCACTCTGCAAGGACTCAGTGCAACAGTTCGAAGCCAATCGGCTTCAGTGTTTGGAAGTAAAGAGATCTCAGAGAAAGTCCAGATCGACGCCTGACAGTGCAGACTGTTGATTTTTACTTCGAGAAGGCAAAACGTAAGGTGACCGGTCGTCAAGAACCGAAAAAAATGATGCACGTGTCATGTAACCACAGCTTGTATGGTGACGGCTGTAGATCATGTTAGTGTTCGGCACTAGCATCTATTCTTATAATATTTGCAGCTACGCTCACAGTGAGTTTTCAATGCTCCAACTGCTGTCATCGTACGGACCGTTAACAGTCGGCGTCGATGCAAGCAACTGGGTGAATTATCAGGGTGGCATTATACAGTACCACTGTGGAGAGGTGCCTCGCAATCACGCCGTTCAGATTGTTGGCTATGATCTCACTGGTGAGACTTGCAGTGTTTTTCAGCTTACATCTCATTCTAGGTTAATAGCATCATTACAAGATATCTTCTGACCATGGTCAATAGTACATTGTTGTGCAAGTGAAGTAGATTGTGTTGTTGAAGATTTGTGTACTGCATAATTTTTAATTTGTTATTTTTCCTAGTTGTGTGATTTTAATTTTTGTTTGCTATTGTATGTAAATAAATAAATACATGAATTAGCTAAAGTTGCCAGTGCTGTTCTTTTATTACTTTGGCTTTGGCGTTGGGCTAGGCATCAGAAAGCGCATCATAAAGCATTTTGCCATCCCAAAAGTTTCTGTTAGAAGACCTTTAGTGGACCCAGTCTGCTACCAGTGGCATTAGTCTGGTTAAGTAGAAATTTGGCGCTCATGATGTTACTAATATTGCTGACATCAGTGAAACATTGCATTGTGGAGGTTTTAGGGTTGTTAGGAGGAAACAAGACTTAATTCAGAGGCTCAGTGGAACTTAGTTGATTACAAACAGTTGGTATAATGTATGGTTGCTGTCAAATGCCAGGAAAAGTAAATATAATGATTACAACTACATAAGTGACAATTTAAACGGAAGTTTGTGGAAATCTATGGAGTAAGTTTGCGGACCTTAATGTGATTACTTATTGTTATAGTTATCGTGAGGAGAGGTCGATTGTCGACTGTGCAGGTGTTGATTTGAGTTTCAGCCATGTTGTCCAATGAGGGTGTTATACGTTTAGTAAAATTTATTGTTTGCTTGCAGGACCAATACCTTATTATATCGTCAAAAATTCATGGGGCACTGATTTTGGCGATGGTGGCTATGTGTATGTGAAATACGGCAACAACACTTGCTGTAAGATCTGCTGCCTTTCCTTTATTTGGATCTGATTTTTAATGCATTCTGAGCTTATTACGATCTTTATTTTAAAGTGCCACTGAATGCCTGTTAATTCGTGTTTGTTGTATGTTAATAATTTTTGATATGTGTATATGTTTAGTTGTTTTTATATTTTAATAAATATTACTACCAGTACCGTCACTTCCAGCAGTGTGTCTTAAGTTTTATTATTCTGTTATGTTTTTCTTATTTCTACCATTGTTTAATTCATATTATTATCGAGTC
>Ga0209052_1000417_pt1 | contig 13055 bp, 7 predicted proteins | sample WorMetHEROISLAND_2_FD_187409 | JGI IMG/M metagenome (GOLD analysis project Ga0209052, IMG submission 187409) | Marine gutless worms symbiont microbial communities from Max Planck institute for Marine Microbiology, Germany - Olavius sp. 4 HERON... | ecosystem: Host-associated > Annelida >...
CTGCTGTCTTTATCTGTTGATTTTTTTTGGCGCCCGGACTTTGTTTCACATCTGTGTATGGCGTAGCTTTTATTTTATTTTATTTTTATTTTACTTTTACTTCGCTTTTGTACCACTGTTTTATATTGCTCTGTCTATTCTGTCTGTCTTGTACTGTGTGTACGATTTTTATAATAAATAAATAAATACACCTAGCTCCAAACTATTTTCACTCGTCGTTTGACAGCGACGCTAGGTAGGCCTATATCGGTAGACCTAAAACACTGTTTGCCGTCAGTCCTCTGATGAGTCGGGTACGTCTTGCTCGTGCAAACTTCTTTGCTGTTAACTTTTACTCGTGGCTGTTGTTACTATTGAGCAAACAAATGATTGATTGATTGATTGACATATCATGTATGCACATTTTTGTTATGCACATTTACCGTCATCGTCTTGATCCTAAATTGTTTTGATAAATACGTGAATTAGCGATTAATCGCATAATTAATCGTTCAAATGGTCAATTAATTTTTCACGTAGTGCGATTTGTCGCCACAAGCTGTGTTCATCATAGGCCTGCCTGTCACGTGTGTGATCAGTAAACAGCGATGATCTCTATCCCAGGAAACGCGACATTTTTATCTGTCTACACTCAAAAATTTTGTCTCAGTGTTATCATGACAGCTGCTAGCTGAATAAGTGATAAAGTATCTAAACGAAAGCATGCACTTTCTTGAACGGTTACCAACTACCACTGCTAGTTGGTACTTTTTAATCGAACTAATGATAAATTAGTAATCGTTAATGTTTAATAACCATTTAAAAATTTGTTCGCTAAGAGGCCTAGTTTTTTTTCCGCCAAAAATGATTTTCGCCAGTAATTCAATGATTGCAAGACGGGAACAGTGGTAGTAGCAGTTGGTTGGCGGGGCGGTGGGGTAGGTTTGATGTGATGCCAGCTAGCTGGGTGGCCAAGCACCTGGGTGGCCGTCACGACAGCATTATACACTAGACGTCACACATCAACAGCGCTAATTGCACGCCTCACTCGACGTGTGATGTTATGAAATTTTAAACGATGTCGTTTTGTACGATATCGATATGGTCCGCTGCCAGGTAGTTTCAGCCGCCTTCCACTTTAACCCTTTTACCGGCTTGATAACACACCGTTTATTATGTAGCGTCACGTTTTCCATATTTCCGAGAAATGTTGATTTCTTTGACTGAATTGTCGCATCCGTATCAGTGATTGCTTGGACTTTGGGGTGCTTGAAGTTACCCACCAAGTCCCTCTCCAGTCTTCGCTGTATCAGTTCATCCGGCTGTCTACCGTCGGTGGCCAAGCTTTTCCAGTCGCTGCTGCTCGTGTCTGGTACAGTCTGCCTGAACACGTCACCTCCGCGCCTTCCGTGGTTGTCTTCCGGTCCCGTCTGAAGACCCGTTTTCTCCCCGTCTCTTATTGCACCCTTAGTTTGTACAGTGCCCGTGCAGTGACGTCCGTTGCATCGGACGCTGTACTCGTTCACAGTGCTGTTACTATTGAAATAGTATTTAAATACTACTAACACAGTTTGGAAGTAAGATTGTTTTAAATAGTTTAGTTTTCCCGGTATTCAGGTAGTATTAGTATGGTAATTTTCTTGTGGTCAGCGGTCTCTTCACGTCCGGCTAAGTTCATGCATTTTGGTAAATTGGTCATTGACTGGTCAGTGCATACAGAGAGACATGTTGATGATGTTGACACTGATAATGATGTGACCGTGTGTTGTACTGTGTCATTGCAATTTGAGTAAGGATTACTTCTAACGTTAAAGAAATTCAAAATTTATATACTATTTAAGTACTGTTGAAATAGTTGAGTCTCATTGACTATTGAAATACTATTTTAATACGTGAAAATGTTTACATAGAAGGTTTAACTATTGGTCCCAACACTGATCGTTCGTGTTGCCATTACCCAGACGTTTATCAAATTATTATCATATCAATATATCGTTATTATGGAACTTATGATACATTATCGATAAGCACCGCAGAGTGAAGTGTAATGTTATTGTACGGTGTGGTTGACGGTCTCCCGCACTGCGCGACCGATGGACACGTAACGACAGACAATAAAGCGAAAGTAACGCACCAACTGATTAATGTACGACGCCACCAGTTGTCGCGCTTCGGTGTGGCTATATCTCCAGCACTCGGCTGACTTTGCATTAGTTTAAGTATCTTTAAGTAACAAGTCGGTGGAGTACAGACTATGCACCGGTTGTATTATACCACGGGTCAAAGAGATCAAGCAACCAGTGCAAGCCGTTGTGACGAATTACGCCCACACACGAAAGCTGTTCTACTATTTATCTTTATGTTTCGTGTCCAGCGGTTGTTTCTGGATGGACGCTATTCATTTCTAATCGCGTCGTCGTAGATTAAGCCCCGACTGCACGATGGCTCCGCCAGATGTCGCTCGATGCTTTTTCGTGCAAGATGCATTGGCTTGCACCGGCATGGCGTCACACCGGCGCCCGTGGAATTCTGTTATTAAACGTTCGCCGAAACTCGGAGCAATCAGTAAAGTGACGGCGGCCGCTGTGATACCGAGCGGTAGTGGCACATGTCTGTGGGGATGAGACGAGTGCACTGGTCGGGTAGGACCACCTTGACATCAGCTCAGTCTAACGGGCTTGACCGAGGCCCGAGAAGTGAACGGTCGTGTAGAGGGCTGTGCCAGGAGCGCCTCCTACTTGCGACAGTCGCTCACAGAATTGATGCATCGAAACGATTAACGAAAAAAATCGATATTTTGCCAAACATAACGGTAATTAACAACCGATACAGTCTGAACAATACAACAAACAATTACACTAAACGTCATGATGAATTACTTTAAAACGTTTTGGTCATTTTATCGCTAATCAACAGTCCATGCAACGACATATGGGATCTCTTTGTTGACTTCTGGAGTTACTTTTCCAGTTTTCGTTAAATTTTGGTCAGGTACAGATTCTGCACGTTAGATGGCGTAGTTCTCGCCAAGTCTGTTAGAGCTAGATGATAATGAACAGTGGTTAAGTGTTTATAGCTCTATTCGACTTGAGCATCTTGTTAGCAAGTCAACACAATAATAAGCCCTAGAAGTCAAATGATCAGAGGCAATGTCAACGTATGGGCGTAACTTTAAAATTACAGGGAGGGTTTTAGATCGTGTCGGCCATTTAAGCTGCATATTTTTTGTTATATTTGGCACAGCAAGGTGCATCTGCATTCGGCACTTGTTCACCGTAACAGAGATGATCACCTTGTCAATGCAGGAATCGCTAAAAGCGCATAAACCCGACAGATGCCGTGGGTGGGTGGAAAAGTGCATGTCGTAGAGGTTATCATCGTTGGTTATTTGCAGATAATGTCATCGTAGTGACGTCGACCGCAGCTCTCTCGGTAATGTCGTGATCGCAGCTCTGCGCATGCGCTAATGAATCTACTTCCGCTTCCGTTGCTCGTACTTTCCGGCCTCTGGCGAGGTGAGTAAGCTTCTGTACATTGGTTTTGTTACGCTCACGATGCCTGTCGCACCTGTTCTGTGCGCTCGCGGGAATAGATTTTTTTTTCCGAAAAAGCATTTGTATTGCTATGGAAAGCCGTTACGGTCGAAATTAGCATAGTACTGAAATGGCTTCTATGGCGTTTTTTTGTACGATGTGAATTTAATTGAAAATAATTTATAGCATTGCCACCTGGCCCCATGGACTGTGCCAGTGGTAAGATTTTTATTCGGATTATATAGAACCTAACGTAATGATGATAGCGAGCGAAAAAAATTACTGAGTATGATGACCTCCGTGAAAATGTAGGCCATGGTCGCCATTGCTCTCAACTGTTGTTCTGTAGACGGTAAAAAGTTTAGCTCTTCATTGGAACCCATCACAGAGCTACGGAGCGTCACCTGCCACATGGGGTCACACAGTGTTACCTGCCTACCGATGCAGGTAAACGTACCCAACATTAACCCCGGCCAGGCAGATTTACCTACCCTGTAGGGATGGAAGGCTGAGTTAATTTGGTTACCAAACTTGCTACGTAAGTATGTATGGTGGTTTTGGTCCGATAAAGAATGACACACGTTTGTGCCTTTGCCAGAGAGGAGCAAGTGCCCCTTAGCCATGTCTGTGGGCGCCCAAAGATAGAGATTTGAATATGCTGACAGCTGGTTATTATTATGCTTTATGGCACTATCAGTTTAAGTCGATTCAGTGACTCCTCTTGGCACTGATCTGCATTTATTAGATGAACCAGGTGAACTTTGCCAATGACTGTGCCATGAAGACAGAGCCGTCAACATTGTCTTGGCTATTACGATACAAGAATACCCAACTCTCGTTTGTTTCCATTTAATGTCATCAATTTTTACAGCAATCGATAGTTCGTATGTGTATAGTCAGTCAATAGTAACTCTCGATTGTTTCAGACATATCGCAGGCATTCGGCGTAAAATAAAAATGCAATAATTAACGTATGTGTTGAAACGATGGCTAAAGCGGACACTGTATAGATAGAAGGTTGCATAACGGTACCAATCATGCACGTAGTTCATTGCATGGTCTGGCAGTGTAAACCGGTGTCTAGCGGAGGGCTAAGGAAAGGAGATCAGCTCTGGAAGAACTGTACGTTTTTCACGCCTGCTCATAATTCTGATTTTCCTAAAGGCCGGTACACACTACCCGCTCGAGCGGGCCGTCAGAGCGGCCCGCTCGAGCGGCCCGCTCGAGCGGGCCGCTCTGACGGCCCGCTCGAGCGGGTAGTGTGTACCGGCCTTAAGCGTTGTAGTTTTTGAAGATTCAGTTGTACGTCTCTACTAGAGACAAATCAAGTTCATTTTTCAATGACGTACTGCTACAACCAGTCGACATTGCTCGACAGTGTGGTCTTGGTGTACTGCCCATTCTGTGGCAACGTGATACAGTCTGACTGACAGCGGTCCAATCGCAGCGCATAATCCACCGGATTCTAGTGCCATGCGGACCGTTACAGAGGCTGAATATCCGGCTCGACGAAGGTGATGGTCTCAGGCCTCAGGAAACGAGTCGGATGAACATTGCAATTGATGTTTACCCCTGATATAACAAGTAGCTCATCAGTCAATCGTCAGGAAGTGAAAGCTCCGTTGTAACAAAACAGCGTTATAGACTGTTTTGCGTACACAAAATTCTAGCAGCTGCGCAAGAAAATGAAATGGATCTTACTTGAACACGGTGTATATAGTTGGTCATGTCAAGTGAAGACGATTTCAAACGAACAGCCAACAACAACCAGTTTCTGTACATTTAAGCAATTAAACCGATTTCATTTCTAGAATATTTAAGTTGGTGGAGACGATGAGTGAATCGTTAAAAGAGTTGACTGGCGATTCAACCGGTCGAGACATACTGAATGCATGTGCACAGCATGCGACTGTCGAGGTTACTGTTCGTTCCCGCCATTCCTCTACCAACCGCTTCCGGTCGGCGACGACGATGGAAGACAGCGAGTCTGGCTGAGCCGAGTCGAGTACTTCCGCAACACGGACACGTGGCACAAGCGGAAGGAGATCGTCGTCAACGACACGGAGATGTTTGTGAGCATGCGCATTCACGCGTCGTGTAGCGGAAGTGGTTACGAGCGACATCCAGCGGCGAGCGGCGGCGGCGTCGGTGGACCGTCTGTACCGTGCTTCCGCCAAGACATCAGCTACCACATAGTCTGCATCTCGGAGGAATCCGACATGAAGTTTCGCGTTCAGATCGTCCATCACAAGTCAGTGAAATCAATCAATCAATAAATCAGGTTTATTGAAATAACTTGGCGCTTGCTTAGTTCGCAGTCTGAGTTTCTTACCCGCCGTCGTGTGCCTCGAAGAATGTGGTTTGCTCTTTTTACCTAGGTCTAGTGTTTTAAATACGAGTATATTAGTTTATTTATTTATTTGTAAGATTTTGAATAGATTGCCGGCCCTGTTATCAACAAACGCCTTTAACGAGGTTTACCTAGGACATCGCCTATGAAGTCTTTTCGACATACTGGCGCTATACAAGCTAGGTTAGAAATGGTCGTTAAAATGACGCAGGTCGTGGAATCAGCACTTGACGAGCACCGACTGACCAGTGACCACATCGATTCTACTCCGTCGCAGGGGCGCAGCCACGTATTCAAAACTGGGCGTGTCCAGTCACATACAAATCTCGTACTACGTATTTTTGTTTCTTGCCACGCTCACTTTTCTTTGGATTTTGCAAGAAAGTATGATAATTAGTTAAAATGTCGGCGAAACTTATCGATGAAAATAAACTGCTTTTCAGAGCCCCACATTTCTATCAAACACAATAAGCACATGGAGCTGCCAAAAAGTTCCGGGTGTCGGACACCGACGTCCAAATTTTCGGAGGTGTTCGGACAACCTCAGTGGCTGCGCTTATTCTTCGTCGCCGCTATTCTAGCACAAGGATAATAACGATTTCTAAGGGGGTACCCCTTTTGATGCCCTCGTTCGAGGAGAATCTCATCACCCAGCGGCACCAAATTACCTCACTGGAAACTAGAGACTCTAGGCTATCATACGGTGAAAACCCGGAGTCTCTATCTTACCTGAGCTTGATTCGGTACCGGGTCGTGACACCCCAGACAGACAGACAGAATCGCCATAGCTAATACGCGCCACAGCAGTACCTACCGGTACAGCTCTGGCGCGTAAAAACATCGCATCGGCGATGGATTGTCAGAAATGGCTGCTCATTCAAAGGCGCTTCGCGATCCAAATGGGCAGCGTTGTAATTGCGGCAGGTGCGATAGAAACTTGTGAATGTGACGGTGTATGGCAACGTGTCGTGCGTTGCGTGGACGCCGGCAGGTGCTAGCCACGGGCGCGTGCGACCGCTGCACAGACAGCGATTACCGGCAGTTGCAGTTGCAGCGGCTGGCACAAACACGTCTCAGTCAGATAGAGGCTGCGCTGATTGCGCCACTATCACGGCCTGTGCGACACGTCTGATGACGTGACGCCATTAAGTCACTGAGTTGCTACGTGACACGTGAGCCACGCGTGCCACACAGACGACGCTAATCAGCGCCAGACTTCGACACCAACGATATTCACGCAGCGCCCTGCCGAGGACGCCAGCCCCCAAAAGTTGTATGGGTAGTGTCCATCTGTCACCAGAATCGTTCCATGTGTTTTGTACTACACCGTGCTCTATAAAACCCTAGTTTGTCTCCAGGGGCGTAGCGACGGGGGTATATCGGTATATATACCCCCCAAATCAGTCTACCTTAATTTTTTTATGTGGTTGTTTTGTCTCATTGGCCCATTTATACCCACCCAAATCAAATTCCTGGCTACGCCTCTGTTTGTCTCATATTTTTGAAAGTAACAGTTTCCGTTTTTTAACGTAGACTTTATGTTAAAATCAGAGACACTCTTTGAGCTAACGTGGTCTTAATTACTGAACCAGCACCGCGGGGCTTATAAAGGCCAGGCTTCCCGTAAAGATTTATTTGCACTGAAACGTAGTCTAGCTTCACACTCAATAGCGATGTGTCCCAAATAACCGTGTAGTAACGCGCGCCCGATGCTGATACAACTCCCTGCTGCTGCTGCTGCTGCTGCTGGTGGTGGTGATGACGTCACCTGAGCACTTCACACCCAAGTCGCAAGTCGTCAATGAGCGATTGTTGCACTTCAGCGCCGACACCGCCGCGTGATTAATAATTGACGCCTTGAGCTTGAACACTGCACGGCATGGCGCAGCTCGCAGGCACTGACGCTGTTCAATTTGTCAGAGTAACTCCGCCGACAAACTCGGCTTAACTTCAGACATGCCAGCTTGTCTGTCACACGCGCTGAAATCAAATTCACTCTCGGTGGTCTCTCGTCCTCGCGTATGAACGAACGGTCACGCCAGCCACTCTGCATGGCAGCGAGCACGTTTTGGTCTACGACGTTCAGATCACTTCACGGATGCAGAGATGTTGTCGTGCTTGTCGTTGTCTTTCCTCTACTCACACTACACGTGATAGCAAATCATTCCAGCAGTACTTCGTGTAGAAATTATGATAATAGTATAGCCGACTTTGCCGAGATCTCGGTGATCACAAGTCAAATGTTATTTTGGTTATTTTGATGTAAAATTTCCGCTTTATTTCTTTGTAATGAATTGCTTTTATAACTGTTTACAGTAAACACGCTTTCAGCTGTATGAAGTTCGTAAGACGGTCACCAGGCGTCGTGCAAGTCTATCAAGGTATGTTCAGTTTTCTGTCATTTTACTGCATTTTAAGTAAAACAACATAAAACATTAGGAATTAAATGATTGTTTTATTTCCAGCATTAGATTTAAGCTGCATGGCCGCTTACTTTAGCTGAATATATTTTTAATAGTATTATTTTTTTAATATAACAAACTTAACATCGTGACATTTTGTGAGCCTACACCGATGCTGCTGTATTCTAGTTATGCATGTATTCTAATTGTTTATTATGAAGAACTATCGTTACAGTACAGCGGGCGGGCGTGTGTGCAGTGTGCGTATTAACCGAAATGACTTGCTAATAACAAGAGCAAAGATATATAATGATGCTTACTTGCTACCAAACTAAGAATTTTAATTAGTTCCTCAACATGATCGTCAACGCTGAAACGAAACTGCAACATAAATTAGCATACAGCAGAAGGCTTATTGATGTGAATTCAGAAGTTGCGTTAGTCTAGCTTGCTGAATATCGTTTTATTTTGCCAATTGTGGTGCCGTGTAATTGATTGATTTAAACGTGCTTCGATTCACTTGTGAATACAAGCCACAAAAACAACAGAATGGGAAGGAAGAGTGTAGCAAATCGGGCTGCGATAAGTCATTCTCATGGGCGGTTCTAGGGAAAATATTTCGGCGGAGGGGGGCTTGCCCCTCATCATTTGGGAGGCAACAACGGCTAAGCGAAATTACTACAGAACCAATTACATCAACCAGTAGCAGAACTGAATTACCCTGAGAAAAATTTTGGGGGCCTGGGCAAGATTTGGGGGTCTGTGCCCCTGGCCCCAACATAGAACCGCCACTTGTCATTATACTTACTTCCTTGCTCAGTTTTCACACCCTGCCGCCGTGTATATGCGTTAAGACGCTCGTCAGCGTCATATTTACCTGTACGTCATCGATTTAATGAGTTCGCTGCACAAGGGGACCGGTTGCTGCGGGCGGCGCCGCGTAAGCCTTTTATTCTCATCGAGGCAAGCTGAGTCGCCGTGCTTTCACGTGTGGTCATGCAGAAGCGTGATGATCAAGCGGCGCTGCTAATTATCTCCGGATTTACTCCCGCTACGGGCAACGTTCATACCGATTTTGGTTTCTCTGTGCTTTTTTGCTTTCGAGACAGGAGTCATGTTAATTATCTCCGGATATTCCCTCGGAGACTTGTACGCCATTATCGCGCATAGCCTAATTCCTGCGCCGCGCTACGCCGTAACGTTACGTTATGTCATTGCTCAACATAGCTCGCGTGCGTTATCGTCACATCAGTCACTAAGCCGGTTCAATTCACTCATTCATCATCATTACCTCGTCATCATCGTTGTATTTCAGCCGCGCTGCCGCAACTTCGATAAACACATTACGTGGACGCAAACATTATGAGAGCTGAACTAGTTAATGTTGCTGTTAGGCCTTGCAGTTATACATCTTTGTTAACGCTTCAGTTCATTGTACATGTAATTACGGCGTTAGCAGCATCGTTCGGTATCAGTTGCTGTGACACTGATTATATTCAATCATTGCAAAAGAAACTATAGGCAGAACTTTTTTATTTTATTGTCATATTGTTATAGTTTTTCTCTGTGTTAATTCCAATGAAATGAATGAAGCAGTTGTGCTGTTATATTTCAAACATAACAGACTAATTAATTTAACTACTTACCTGCGGTTGATGGTTCCTAAGGAAACTAGTTTTATAGCGAGAGCTCGGTCACTGAGCTCAGATGGACTGGCTAGTTACGTTTGCAAAAGCCCAAACTCCGCTTACTTCGATTTGATGTAGATTTGTTCTACAACAAATAGACAACGTACCGAGAGTCTGCAGCAAATGCACAACGAGTTGTATACAACAGGTCCGCACAAAATCAAAAGTATGGAACAAATATGCGTCTTGATATGTCAAAGAGAACATATGCTACAACTTCCTGTAGGCTTTCAATTTTTGTGACGTTCAACAAGTCTACAGCGGATTAAAGTAGTGGAGGTTGGGCTATAACACAGTCGCTGACCAGCCTGATCGTCAGTGTTAGAGGTGACGACTTGTACTTCAGATGCGCCTACTTCAGCTTGATTGCCAGCACAGTGCCGTGAATGCAAGACCCAACACAAGCTGCAGAGCTGTGACGTTCAGTGCAGTACTTGCAAGCAGTGAGTTGCAGTAGTCTAGCTTGCTGGGAGCAGGTGGCTCATTGTCTGCCGTGGCTGACGACGCCCACAGAAACATGTTCTACTGACTCGGGTTACGCGCCGTAATTGTCTGCATTCTTCTCCCTATTTGCCGTTTGCGACTCGCAGCCAAAATAGCACAAGAGTTGGCATGAGAATGTTCAATACTCGAGCGCAGACGAATATACGTAATCACACACTCGTGGAGTCGATATAACGAGCGGCGAGGAGGCACAGTGCAGGCGTGTGGAGTGGGTGCGGCCATCGTCGTCATCTAACGACTCGCTTAATGACGCAACGTCAGCAGACATATTTTTGTCATCACGTTTATTATCAGGTCGCTCTTGTCACCTGCTGCAACTACTGGCTGAAATTGATCTCACCCTTCTACACTAGCTGCGTGATAGTTTTTACACTATATTATTAGGCCACCCGGAACGGTAGTTCCAGGTTGGCTTATGTTTTACTGCTGATGTTATTTTTTTTCACCGCGAGATCTCAGAGCCGTAGGCCGATCGCCGCGAAACTTTGCCACGTGGTCGGAAGTTGGTTCAATTTTATAATCAGATATTTTATAATCCCAAAATTTTGGGGGCTGTCCCCCCAAAAAACCTGGGGCTAAAACGTGCAAAATTGGGGTCAACTTCGGACAACTTCAAACTTCGATCGCGAATATTTCCGGAACGGATAAAGATATCCAACATCGGAAAACTAATGTATCAACAGGAATTCCTCCCGCGTTCGGCGAAAAAAAGTCCGGTGAACTTTGGTCCACTAACAACAAAGATCTCGATGTGCATTTTCAATTTTTCACCCACCCCAAACGGACTTTTTCGGAAGACCATATGTCGGCCCCTAGGGGGCGCTGCCAGCTCAAATTTTTACATAGGCCTACGCTAGAGAATGACCAAGGCTTCCTAGCGCACACCCCATTGGGGACGGGGTTCCCCCAACAATTTTTAACAACGAACACTCAAAAATTGGCTTAAAATTCGGCATATGCGCGCCTATAACTTTGGGGCTAGGGGGAGTAACCTCACGAAACTTTACCACGTGTGTGCCGCGAGGCAGGCATGATAACTTGGGTACAACTTAAGTTGAGTTTAGCGAAGACAAATAAGTTCGCAAATTAGTTTAGTTAGAGCTCTACACGTAGATAGGGTCCATCCTTACAGAATGTCTGTCATGTGATATATTCCATTGTCCTCCAGCCTGATTCACACATGCATGCATATTTTGTGAAAGTTCTGAACAGCTGTTGCCACTGGCTTCCAAGGAAGATCGTTCCAGATATTGTTCAAATAAACTGAGAATGCCTATATGCACCAGGGATGGTTTTTCTCTAGCCCTGCGGCAGGATTTAGAATGTCGCCATACACAAACGAATTAAGGTCCGGTTAGTTCGGCGGACATTCGTCTTTCGTACTTTTTTGGACGAAAGTTTTACTTATATATTTGCCACAAACGATTCAACTGAGAACAAAATCCGCATCGGCCCAACTAAAGATTCCATGATTTTTTTTCCGGGGTGGGGGTGGAGGGCATCGTGTATGGCTATAGCTTATGGCTGCTTTATCCAGCAGCTGCATGAGTGTTCAGATGCGATCAATCGATGCTCTTTTATTTCAGGCAACTAAGGCCCATGTAAACAGAAAGATAAAACACACACACATGCACACACGGAATCAAAACACTAAAACAGTAGAACAGTAAGACACTTAACTACTCAAGTAAATTGAACTAATGGTTCAAATCACGCAATATTGCAGCTAAGCGCGGTTCTTACGTGAGGTCCACAGAAGTGCGAAGAAAGCTGCAGTAAAATTCTTACGTTCTTAGCACCGAAGAATTTTACTTGCACGCAGTGGAGACGTGAGGAGTTGTTTTGTTCTCATCGCTATTCACGGCCACGTTCGGTGCACGTGCGTGTAGTACAGCGATGCAAGATACGGTCAGTCGGTCCGTCGGTCCGTCGGCCGGGCAGCACATCGACGTGGCCGATGATTAACGTTCTACTCGCCGGGCGTGGGCGACCATCGATCTCACGGCCGCCGCTAATGTCGTGACGTTCTGGTCAGTCTTGGCTGCGTTCAAATGCGACGTACGATGATAACATGCCCGAGAACGCGCTCCTCCGTTTCCATCGGTTTAACTAACTAGACAAAAAAGATGTCGGCTCAGTGCCGACATACTGTGCGGCCGTCCGCATAGAGCTGCGCAACCCTGACCCTAACGCTGACCTTCGACCTTTTGAGCTCAGAGTGACAACACGCCAGTTACTTCTGCCCTGTTTTTGTTTTCTTTCTACGCCTTTTTTGTTTCGTTTTCGACTTAGGACCCCGCAGTGGACAGACGGACAGACGGACGGACGGGCGGGCGAGACCCACAATACGACCTTATATAGGACGGTGCGTCGACACAGTAAGCTAATGCGTTCGTCAAGTTACAGCCTCTGCTAGTTACGTTGGACGCACTGTTTTGTTCGTGCGTTCAAGAGAAGGGCTGAACATTACCCACCGTTATTACTCCTCGCGCGCTACGTTCCTAACGTAGCGAAGAGGAGTATATGACATCAGTTTAATGAATAATGAGGACCGACCGACCGACCAACCGACCGACCAACGACCGACCGACCTTCCTGG
>Ga0209052_1000418_pt1 | contig 13047 bp, 7 predicted proteins | sample WorMetHEROISLAND_2_FD_187409 | JGI IMG/M metagenome (GOLD analysis project Ga0209052, IMG submission 187409) | Marine gutless worms symbiont microbial communities from Max Planck institute for Marine Microbiology, Germany - Olavius sp. 4 HERON... | ecosystem: Host-associated > Annelida >...
CGACAGTATTGATGGAAATCCTTCTTCCGAGATCAGCCAGGAGGTGGCGAGCTGATGCGTTGAAAACGCCTAAGGTCTCAACCGGAATTGACTATTAATATTATTAGCATCAAAAAGCTGGGACAAAATGCAGAACAGAAAAGTCAATCATCAGTTTTGCTAACATGCAATACCTGCAAAAATTCCAGCCAAGCACAGAGTCATCACTTAACCACAGAATGTTGAGAGATCAACAAAAAATATAAAAAAGTTCGACACTCACTAAGTTTGGAACATATTCGTCCTCCAGTTCATCGGCATACAGCAAAGTATACAGCTCCTTAACACACGCACATGCACAACAGAATAATTGAGCCGAGGTTGAATGCAAAGCTGAACTATGGCAAAAATCTTGAGAAAAATTTCAACACACCAAACACATGTGAAACACAGACCATGCTGACACATAAAATAAAAAATTTCTGCAACATTTTTATGTACAGTGGTGGCCGAATTAATAGAAATGTCATTTTGTGGTTGCTCTGCACAATGCAAGAAGATGAAATAACACACGATGCATTTCTATTAATTTTTGGGGACGGAGTGGCATTTCCATTTCCGAGAACCATACTGGGAGAGTGGGGGGGGGCTCTGCCCCTGACCTAGTTAAAAACAGGGTGGGGGTTAAACCCACTTTCGTCCTATTTGTCTTTTGTCTACGGATATTTCTACTAATTTGGAAAACAAAAACACTGATACTCACTACATGGTATGAAAAGAATAGTAATTTTAAAACCTGGATAATAAAATTAAACTGACTTCCGATCAGGTGGCAAAGCTCCATGGCAATCGACCAGGAGAGCTCGGAGATCTTGTGGCGAAATAAAAACAATAACACCGGCAGTATAACAAGAGCACTGCATACTAGTGTACGGGGCGGCCTAATAAACGAAATAAATCACTGATATTTACACATGCAAAGCAGTGGCTCATACCTGGCTAGTAGTCATGAAATACAGGCGTGCAGTATTCTGCCAGCAGAGGGCACCACTGTCACCACCCAACGACTTGCATGGCACAAACTGTGCTGCCGAGATTTGTGATGAGCCGAGCTGCGTATTTCTGTAGATAAACTTCGATGATTTCGGCGACAGTACCATCACTAAACACAAACCCGATATGAAGCTATTCAGTGTCAAGCTCTGTATGCCTCAACCTCAACCCACTCAACCTGTTCACTTCGAAATCTACTCATTTCATTTTCGTCATAAGGATGGCTCCCACTCAAATGACATAATCGAAATTCAAGACTTTTTCAGTACCAACTTCATGAGCAAATATGACCGTGCTCTTAAAAGCAACTTTAGTAGAAAAATATGGTACATCAAGTGCAACATATGACTCAAAAAGTATCTACTAAGATAAGCAAATGAAACAAGTCAGTGACTGTAATGCAACTTAAGGCAAATTACACTTAAAAGGTAAAAACAATAAAAAAAACAATTCAACTACTTGGTTTTTCATGGAGAAACTATCCAAAGTCAAGAATTTTTAGCACGTATGTCCAATTTCAGGACTTTTCAGGTCCTAATTTCTGAAAATTCAAAATTCAGGACTTTTCAGGACCCACGGGAACCATGCATAAGACGCAATACGAATGAAAGTTTGGAAAAATCCACTGACGCATACCAAGAATACATTAAGAGCACAGACGGACATCATGAAAACATAATGCCTAACAGTGGCGGAGGCATAATAAGAAATGACACCATGAAACACTGATACCACTGCTACCAGCAGTAGTAACCCAGAAAAAACATTTTCCAGTTTACTTTAAAATATAACATAATTCAGTCAACCTACAAAATTCCAACTACAAACAGAAACAAAAAGCCTTGCTCAAGGCTAAGTACTGCCTGCAGTCGCTTCCACGGGCAGTGATAAAGTGGCACAACACTTCGCGAATCCAGACCGACTGTTTCAAGCAGTATCATGCACACAAAAACACACAAAACCCATGTGACCTTGAACTTTGACCTTGATATTCAATAGGCTTCTACATGTTGTCAAGGTACAAGTCCAAACAAAATTTAATCAAGCTAAGTACAGCTGTGTTCATGACTCATCATGTTCACAAAGTTTTGACAACGCTGAAAACAATACTGCCGTCGCTCGGCGGGCATGTGACAGGAAACGTTAGTTTCATGAGCAAGGAAGATCTATTTACATTGCGCATTTTGAGTGAAGATGGCAACAACTTCGGACGCAGGATTCACAGCGATCGTTGCTACGGGCAACTGTAGACTCCACTCAACTGGACGACAAATCACACAAAATACGCATTTGCTGACATCCACCGAAGCATTTTATCATCAAATGTTAGTAATGTCACGGTCAGATGCCACCCTCTCGCCCAATCAACAGCGTCAGAGCACAGACAAACAACTTCCTAACCAACAGCAAGAAAAATTAAGAGCCAGAGCGAAGAGCCAGAGCGAACATAAGTAACAGTACAGAAAGAAGACAGAAAATGATAAGTTAGTAATGTGAGATGCAGGCGGCAGCTGTAGTGATACAAGAAAGCCCAGCTAACGCAAAGGGAACGCGCGACAGCAGTGCATGTATGAAGGCCCACTGCGAACAAATGTAAAATCCGTAAAAGCCTCTATTTTAGTGCTCAAGGTCATTCAAGGACCAAGGTCATTGCTTTCGGTGTCAATCGAAACCCGTGTATGACTTCCTATTAGTGATTAATTGTAACCTTGGCCCTATCTCGCACCGTTTCCGAGATATGGCCAGTTACTGGTTCAAAATCGCAAAATTTTCCTACCCCCCTCTCATTTAGGGCCCTCGATTGGGGTGACCCCTATCGAATTTTTGGAAAAGCGTTACATATCCTGAAACTAAAGTCTTTGGGGCAGCCGATGGTGAAGATTTGATGACCCTAGCTTGCACCGTTTTTGCCTGATCCACCCATGTGACAGACGGACGGACAGACAGACAGACAGAATTGTGATGGCTAAGACGCGCTATAGCAGTTCCTGCTGTCACGCGTAAAAACCGCAAGTAAATTCTATTCAGAAGAACCATGCAGTATGCAGTATTAGTTGAATAGGATAACTTTTGTTAAATAACCAATTGACTAAAACACATTATAACTTCTAATATAAGCCAGGTCACTAATATAAAGTTAGCGCCGCACAAGACTGCGGTCGACTCCTCAGTACCAGCTTTGCAACGCTGCATACCAGTCAAGTTCGAAGTCACGTGACACAGAAATTTAGACCGAACATCAAAAATCCAGTCAGAACAACTTTAGATATTGTCCCCTAGTTTGAAACTCACTAGTCACTCGCCAGCTCCCATTGTCAATGGCGGAGGAGATAGACTTTGAAAATAGAAGGATTTCTAATTTTAAAGGTGTTACGACCTTGACTTTGACCTTGGATCATGCCACGTGGCATACCACTGCATAGCACTCACCAACCTCTACATACACACTAAATTTCACTCGAATCAAACAACCACAAAACGTTTTGTGGACAGACGCAAGGACGCCAGACCGGCTTTCTCAGGTCAACTCGGTCGAGCAGTCAACCTAATAAGCTAGGTCTGAAATACATGGTCACATGTTCTAACTGAAAGTGTTAGCTTGTATTAGAAGACTCACGATGCATACTAAAATCTTATGAATGGATTATAAAAATACGCACGTAAGTAGAGCTAGTAAACTGAGAAGACTTCAATTTACCATATTTCACTGAAAGCCTGACAGAATGACTGCAATCAGCAATTGATAATCCTCCCAGATTAAAGGGATGATAAACGATCCATAAAATTGGCCAAATTGTGGTCACTGGTCAACAGATCTTATGTATGTTACCACGATGTTTGTTTACAAATGGGAAATAGGTATCTATTCAGTTATTTATTTGGTTGGTTACTCTATAATAGTAATTTAAATAGATTAGACGCAGAAAAATAATGCAAGTCACATTTTCGCGATCTGCTGTTGTGCATTCGTGAAGCTGATATTCTACAAAGTTGCCAATGATAAAACTGGCCATGTGTCACGGTTCAATGATTCTATCGGCTAATTTCACCAGTCAGCTAAACCATGTCAACAACAGTTGGCCGACTTTATCGATCATGTGCCACCCCCTTTAACATTAACAAGAGAGCACTAAATGACGAAGACATAACTGGTGCAGACTACAGACCGGCAAAGTTGATTAAATTCCACGAATACAGTTTATCATCTGTGTTGAAGAGCATCAGGTGACTGCAGCTGTGACGACCAAATGCTACATGCCTGAAATAGCAACAACAGACACACCGCGGACCATAGAAAACATGCCACTTTTGGACTCTAACTTCCTCAGTGTTTCTCGATGAATTCTAACACTTCTTGTACCAGTGGAAACTGGAATGAATGCTGTACAATTTATTTACTTAGTGGTTCCTAATCGGTTGATGACGTCATAACTACGTCACATCGAACATCATGAAAGTTGGCATTAGCTCAAATGAAATATGATGATAAAATTTTGATCAAAAACCTGCAGAAGTTTAAAAGATTATTTGCTACAAGACTAATGAAGACATTCTGAACACATCTTATGAAAAACTGCTCACTTATCTCACACACAGTCATTCTTCTAGTGTGATGGCCGACTTCAAAATGTGTTGCTTTATGTGGCTTCCTTTTTTCAGGTAATGTGGCGAAGGCAAAGTCATAAATTTTGCAACTCCTCTATACAGCATTCATTCCTGTTTTCATTAGTACATGAATTGTAAGAATCCACCAAGAAACACGGGCGTTATGGTCCAAAATAAACTGGCAAGCTTTTTATGGACCACGATGCAGGCCAACCCAACCTGGCCACCACTCTATGGGTTGGCAAAATGAGTACTGGAGATGGTTACGACCAGCACTAGAGAAGAAACAGTCAGTTATGCATAACAGTAGGCCCTGTAACCGGGACTGCCGGCTTACTGACCCAGTCAGTTAAAGGCGCTGGCTGCTAACAGAGCCGGTCATCCGGCCGACTTGGGCTGTATGCCAGCTTAATTGGGTTTAACCCTTGCCGGATCAAAGCGCCGAAAAAGGGGGATGAACGCCCAAGCAGTGGACCTAGCTGTCTATGCGAAATCTTCTTCTTGTTCTTCTCCTACAGTGGAACACTGACCAGGAAAACTACAAAACTCCCTAATGTTGAAACAAGCAAAATGTTCAATGCTAACTCTCTCTCAACTAGCCCATAACTAACTAACAAAATACTGATGTGGTCGAATACCAATGATAGATTTGTCATAAAGAGTAGAAAATATTCATAGACAAACGTTCTTAATAGCAACACAAAGCATTATAATTCTACGCGTGTTTAAAATCTTACTATAGTGGTTCACCTACAATACTTGACACATGACACAATTCTTAATCCGATGGTATCTTGATGAATTCTATTGGAAATTATTCGATTAAACATTTTTTATCGGTACCAGCACTAATAATAATAAATACACTTACTGCAGCTGGTCAACACAGCGTTAAGCATGGACCCAAAACGATAATTTTCCGTTGTACCATACCTAATTGTAACGTCGCTGCTAGCAAGAGACACGACGTCTTGATGCATCGTATTATAGTCTGGGTCCCAGAGTGTGACGACATCTTTGAATACGACAGCCAGCACCGAGCCATCCTCCGAGAACGCAACATCACCGGCCGGCTTCTGACGATAAAACCCGACAGACGTACAACTCCAGCTCAGCTTCTTATCTGTCCATCAACACGGCAACAAAACCACCAGGGAAATTTCCAGTAACGTCAAAAATTCCATTTTTTTTTTGTTTTGCTCAAAACGTGACAAGTCAGAAACAGTTTGTCGACAAGCCATCGCAGACTTTCTTCTGCTCAGTGCTCACAACCTGTCATAGATATACATCTAATGTGTACTGACACGCAGCAAAATTCTAATAAAATAAAGACACATTTAACTAAACATTCTTTCTACGTGTATGGCAGCAAAGTAAAAAAAAACTCTCACAGAAATAAACTCTGTGTCTGTGCCTCAAAAGAATAAAAGACGCGAGTGTTTGCACGTGTGATGGCTTACAAACAGCAAACCTAACACTATACAAACAGTACAAAACTACAGATCTTGACGACATGTCCTGTGCGAAATGTGCAGATTAGTAACGTTACTGATTTCTAAAATTTTGTTCAAATTTTTCATCGATCAAAAACATTTTAATCAAACAATTTGTTAATTTTAATTTAGCGATTAATTAATCATTTATTTCTGCAACTCTAAAATTTTAGCTAAACATAACAGCAGGCCTGGGCACACGAAATTTTTATTTTCAGGACAGAAAAAATTTGAAATTTCAGGACATTTTTCAGGACATCCGAGTCACACAAAAACGCATTTTTTGTCATTTCGGGTGCATATAACTTCGGAACGTTTAGAGCAGAGGCTAAAATAACTATACGGCGACATGAAGTAGTTTATCGGCTTTCCAGTGAGCGTAAAATGATTGACCTTGAATGACCTCTACACGCCATGTTAATGCTGAAATCTGGGACGACGCTGCTTTCTTTATGTCCTGTGTTACTTACTCATAAGTAAAATAAGCAAAATGTCGTGTTTAAAAAAAAAATGTGAAAACGCGTGAAAATTTCAGGACATATGTACAAATTTCAGGACCTAACTCCAATTTCAGGACATCTCAGGACAAATTTCAAAATTTCCGGAATTTCAGGACAACGCCCAGGCCTGTAACAGTCAGTGTTGAAGACTGAAGACTGAAGGTTGAAGACTGACCTGTCACATCTGTTTCAGAGGACAAAGACCACAGCTTAAAGTTGCCATCGACGCAAGACGTCACAGCCACCGGCAGCTGACTGTCACTCAGTGGTCGAAACATGACACGTGTGACACGGGCTTGATGCGGCGTATTTACACACGTGTTGAGCACAAAACTGAATAACAACAGAACACACACATACATATTACACTCACTGTTTAATAACAAAATACAAATAAAGAATCAAAACTGGAATAAATATCAAAAAATGGACCACTAGTCCACTACTTCTGCTGACAGTGTCAATTTGTGTTAAGGTACAAATCTCCAGAATTACTCTCTGAGTTAAATGCACATTTTGGGAACTGGGAATTTTTTTTTGATCCAGACTCAATGAAACCACCGTTATTTGAAACTACTAAAAACAACTAGCTAAAGTATGCGAAAAGTATTCATGTTTACTGCATTACCACAACGTAAATCTTCCATACACGGTCCAATTATTATCAAAATATAGTTTCTGTTAACAAACCTTTATTTCTTGGTGCTATACAGCAAGAACTTCGGTGAACACTAGTATAAGAAGGTAGTTTTTGTTTAGAAACTGTTTTTCTTTGTGCCAAAAAGCCAGAACTTGAGTCGTATCATCACTATCATAAAAAACTAGTTTTTGTTGTTGAAAACCTGTTTTTCTCCGTGCTATAAACCTGAGTCATCATTATTATAAGAAGCTAGTTTTTGTTGTGAAAAACAGGGTTGAGAGACCCGGGCACATACCCAAAAAAACCCAGTGGGTTTTATTGGGTAAACCCAGCCAAAAACCACCAAAACTTTATCCAATTTTAGTTCCTTGTTCCACTAACAATGAAACGGTTCATTACGGTTAAGTCTTAAAAACTAAAACCTATGACTCTGCAAAATGTCTGCATATTTACTTGATGTGCAGACAGTGTCTAGCAGTGCTCATTCTAATAATCTAAAACTCATGAAAACCCCAAAGCCCATCAGGTTGGGCTTTTAAAAAAACCTGGGTTTAACTCAAAAACCCAAAACCCAATAAAACCAAGTGGGTCGGGATTTTTGTTTATAGAAACCTGGGTCTTTCAACCCTTGTTAAAAACCTGTTTTTCTCGGCGCTGTAAAGCCAGAACTTGAGTCGTGCTTCGACGGCCGTTAGTCCATCGTCACGTCGTTCAAACGTCGCCAGCCAGTCGCCGGCTTCACTGAACGCAGCGCAGTCAACGTCGGTTGGTATCAGCGGACTACGCAGATTCTCCGGCGAGACGTAATTGTGACCGACCACATTCAGCTACATTCATTCACGACATACACATCAACAAGAGCTTGTGATGACAAGCACACACTAAAACACGTACAGAGCAGACGAAATTAACTGAACTGAGCTCGCGTTGTAGACTTTGCAAAAAGAGCTAAACGGAAGTAAACTGAACTGCCAGATCGTTGGCTTTGTACAGTCTATGCAACGCAACTGAACTGGCGTTTCAGTTCAACTCTGTCACTCTGTACACTCTAGATGCAGCCGAACTGAACAGACATCTCAGTTCAGTTCATCCGTGTCGCTCTGTACACGCCTTAACGGTTCAAACTTACCTACTTACATACTTCTTTCTTTAGCGTATGCAGCTATAGCGCAGCCACTCCACCGCGGAATCAGATGTTGTGTGGAGGGAAGCGAGATCACCTTCGAACTTGTATACCGGGCAGCTGTCAAGATCTCTCAAGTAGCCCATAACTGACTAACAAAATACTGATGTGGTCGAATACCGATGAAAGATTTGTCATAAAGAGTAGAAAATACTCATAGACAAACGTTCTTAATAGCAACACAAGCATTATAATTCTATGCACTTAAAATCTTATTATAGTGGTTCACCTACAATACATACACTTGACACAAATTTTAATTCGATGGTACCTTGATGAATTCTATTGGAAATTATTCGATTAAACATTTTTTATCGGTACCAGCACTAATAATAATAAATACACTTACTGCAGCTGGTCAACACAGCATTAAAGGGAAAGTCTCGTCAAAAATGACCTATAATTTTTATTGGCCAGATCGAATCAGCATATTTTTTGATGTGCGACATGGTCTGGGTGGCTCCACAGACGCACAGTGGGTTGTCGGTATAACCCCACTGATGGAGACTGGCTGCACATCGGCCAGCGGAAACGGTTCAGAATGCACCACTCCCGTCTGGGCAGGTGGGCACCAGGCACGGGAACAGTTGGGTCATCGATGATCTCGGAGTTATCTGGAAGATCACTCTCCCAAGCAGATCTCCAGAGGTCTTCTGTGGAAGAAAACGTGTCGATGGACCATATTGGGCGGCGGGATGGCAAACGAGACACTGGATGGTTGAAGATGTCCTGGTGAACAGGAACGTGAGGTTTTCTTTGAAAATTGTGGACGAAGTTTGCAGAGAGCTCAGTACGTCTGACGGCAGTCACTGAAGAGTGATGACAAACTGCAGTTCAGTTCAGTTCATTTCAGTACACACTTCAACGGTTCAAGCTGTAAACCTAGCGAACAACAGCCACGTGTCAGGTGCGGTCGGCAGAACCTCTTTGGATTGTTGCTGCAGGTTTTTAGAGGCCAAGTGCCGTTTCTGTCACACAACCAACAGCATTAGTTTGAATTGATTGATTCCCTTTGTATTCTCTATCACCTGTTCTCGACCTTATTACAACAGCAAAATGCAAGGTAACCAACAGTGGCGTAGCAGGACCTTTGCCGCCCAGGGCGGTGGTCAAATTTGCCGCCCTTTCATCTTAGGTTTTTGAAACTGGAGAGTCTGTTTAAAGCATAAGTCTCATGTAATGTCAACAGTAGCTGACGACACGCTGGCTGTAACGCTTTGTTTTTCTTGCACGCAAACACATATGAAACTTACAATCTGTAATTTTCACGTGAATTATTTTTTTAATTTTCGGCATTTTTCGCCCCTTGCAAGTGCCGCCCGGTGCGGCCCGCACCCCCGTCGCTACGCCACTGGTAACCAACCACCAAGGGCAACTCAGCCTACAAAGTAGGTAGATTGAATGCAGGCCTGTCTGGCTGGGGTTAAGTTGGGGCACGTTCACCTGTGTTGGGTGGCAGGTAACACTGTGCACGTGATCCCATACGGCAGGTAGCTCTGTAGCTCTTCACTGAGTTCCCGTAGCGAGCTATATACGCAATTCAAGCTTCTAACGTTTACTACTAACACTGAGCAGTTGGCAGGCGTTGTCAACGGAGAAAAACTGGAGTTGTCCTGGTCGTCCATTGGTGACGAGTGAAGCAGTCCTCGTGTCATACAACAAGCCTACAGACTGAACACGACGGAGACCGTGCAGCTTCTGAAACTCTTCGTCAGCCTGCACGAGACCTTGAATCGTTGGACCGCGAACAAAGTTACTGCAAATGATCTGTATGCCTGCAACAGTGGACAGCCAACAGTACGTCCAGTTAGGCGGCATCACTCGGTGATGCCGGCTACTGCAACAATGTTACCGTAGCGTGGTCTGTACACCCGTCAGATGAACACGTGAAACCAGATCTGCTGGAGCTAAGGCCATAATCAATTTATCCACAGACTTTTTAGAAACCCTTGTTGTGACCGAACCAGTTCAGAGTTACACAAAACAATGTGGTGAACCGGATATGTCAACAGCTACAACAAAACACAATCAGGCTTCATTCGTCACTGAGATCCTCAACGCAGCTTTGGTGGGTAAAACCAAGAAACTGCATGCATATGAAGCAACATCAACCATACCCTTCCTACAAGCAAAGCTACAACTTCAGATTTGTTCAGATCTAAATCTAAGATAACATTCAACACAAATAAAATGTTAATGAGCCAGTCGCGAAATTAGACTGAGGAAAAACTGCAAAATATGGAAAATAGTAATATTTCAACTTATCAACTTAACGTCAACATTCAACACACTCCAAACAAATAATGTCAGTGAGCGAGCTTATGGCTGTGAAACAATCTGTGCGGTAGAAATTAATAAAGTATGTAATTTATGCATAAAATCAGTTTTCTAACAAAATATTTTACTATAACTAGGGCTGGTATTGATTAGAATTTTTTAATCGATTAATCTCCAAAAATGAACATCAATTGATAGATGAAGTACGAATAATATTTGTAGTCAATCAGAAAAAATGCAAAAAAATGCATAATTCAACTAATGGTGGCTATTATCTTGATATCGTAAAAAGTGACAATGATACAGTTTGAAAATGTGTAGTCAAATTACTAGTCTGATCATGAGGGCTTACAAACTGCAAACCTAACAGTATACAAGCAGTACAAAACTACAAATCTTGACGACATGTTCAGTGTGTAATGCACAGATTAGTGATGCTACTGATTTTTAGAATTCCAACATTTTGTTTGAATTCTAATTGATCCAAATTTTTTTTAATGAAACAATTTTTTAACGATTAATCGATTAATTAATTGTTAATTTCTGCAGCCCTAATTAAAACTGCAAAAAAGTAACAAAAAAGTACATAACTACCTTGAACACATACATTTGTCTTTTCAAATAGGCCTACTCAACGCTTGAGCTCTGCTCCCTCCACCCATCTCCGGCCAATAAAAAAGTGATCCAAACTAAAAGCTAATAATAACTTGGCTCATTATCGTAAATGCGACAACAGCGACTTCATGGTATTGTGGGTGTGGTCAACTGGTCACGTGACAGTTAGAGTGCACATGTATATTCATATTGGAGAGGTCTGTATGCTGGAGAGGTCTGTAACACGTGCCTAATTTTCAACTTTTGCAAACCCATTGACTTTGAATCAATTAGCGAGGTGCGAATGTTACTAGAGCTGTCACTCGTTCATGACGGTTATTTATTTCTTTTACTACATCGGATGTGACTAGCTTGACTGACAGTATCTGTACTAAGTTGTGCATGTGCTTATTGGTTGTATGTTCAATATTTGCACAAGATACTACCAACCATTGTCAATGTAAGTGACGGCATAATGTTGGTTGTTGAGTGAACACGATATGTTGACAATTGGTGCCGAGAGACGTGGCAAAGTGTCCGGCTTCTTCAGAGTGGTTTCCGTCATCCATTTAACGAGCACACATTCGTAACCACCGCTCAGCAAGTATGACCCTAGTCACAACACGACTCATTAATTATCTACACTACATCCCATAAAAACGTACCCCTGTTACATTTTCAAATAACTCCAACGATCCTAAATCGACATCAACAAATTTTGGTACAAAGAATCGTCACAGTCATCACTTAATAGCACTTCTCAGTTTGTTTCTACCATAAACTTGCATTAAAGATGTAGTGGCTAATATTGTTCTAGAATAGTTCACTTACCAGCTGTGCTGCAGAAGCAAGAATATTTAATTGCTGCATCCATACATTGGCCATTGTCATGTAAACAATTTCTTTCTGAACATTTTGCTTAAAACCACACTCTGTGACATATGGTTGCAAAATTATGGTGCCCTAAACTTTGTGTCATTTTTTTCTGGACAACCCTGTATATTTAGTGCCCATGCTGTTTCGTGAAGCTCAGATTTACCTAGAACACCTCTCACACAGGAAATCTCAAAACTAAGCACAGAAGGCAATATAAGGCTTCATTGTGACGAAAGTACCCAGAAGATATCATCAACAGTTTATTAGTCACCTTCTGTTGAGAACGCGAGACATCGTACGTCCAGTGAATGCCAGTGTAAAGAAGTGACAACGTGACCGGCGCTTGAACCAAGAAAACTTCGACTACAAATATAACAAATTGAACCTAATATTTTATACGAACGACTTCACACGAGAGCTACCTGTTAAACTCTCCAATTAATGTGCACGTTAACAAACACGTTAAGTAGTTATTTGCAATGAGAAATTGATGTCGTCAGCAAAGCAGAAACGAAAAATATTGCAGTAGCTTGCTTTCTCTTTTATGGCTACACCACTGCGCCGAAACCAAAGGCACTGGAAACCTGCAGAAGTATCTAAATGGCGCCAAAAAAAAGAAATGGACAAGGTCTTAAGAAGCTGACAAATGAGTAGTAATTTGTAGCAGTTGCAATGGCATTGCTGCAACGAGGTAAAAATTGTGGTCACAGCATCCTCTCTTTTATATTGCAGTCATTAGTAGTTAGCTTCATTGTATTGTCATGCATGTACGTTCGTGTTGTGCGCATTTCAACAAATAAGTACAATAAATAAATAAATTAATTAATTAATGCTCAGCAGTGATAC
>Ga0209052_1000419_pt1 | contig 13030 bp, 9 predicted proteins | sample WorMetHEROISLAND_2_FD_187409 | JGI IMG/M metagenome (GOLD analysis project Ga0209052, IMG submission 187409) | Marine gutless worms symbiont microbial communities from Max Planck institute for Marine Microbiology, Germany - Olavius sp. 4 HERON... | ecosystem: Host-associated > Annelida >...
AAACATAAATAACATAAATGATTATATAGGCCTACTGTAACGTTTACAACTGTGCAGAATCTAGAGATAAGAAACAGAGCCAAACAATTCAGCATATTTCAGTACATATTGCGATCATTATCACACTTAAGCTTTGCTGATCATTTCTGTGTCTTAGATATGTGGATCGACCATGACCAATAAACAGTTACTAGTTTAGAGAAAAAGTGATAAGTTAACAAAACGTATAAACATATGGTGAAAAATTATAAAGATCACAAAAATTACAGAAAAGATAGTTCTCTTCACTCGTAGCTGCTGTCAGCGAAGTTAAATGAACAATTATTAACCTAGTAAAATAGATAAATTAACAAAACGTATTAAAAGTAAGTCCAAAGTATGCGCTCAAGTCATCTTAGTGCATTAACTGAGCAACAGTAAACAAAGCAAAAACTTGTTCGGACCTGCACAAGTCCAACTCCACTCCCAGTCGCCTGCAGTGAGACCACGCTAGCCGACGAAGGAATCTGCGCAGTCAATACAGCATCATTGTGAATATTGGAATAAGCCAAGATATGACAAATTACTGTAGCGACGTACAGTGAATATTTGTCATAGCTATCAATGATAGCTTGATTCTCAATTTCTCGCTTGTTTGTGTAGACGATAGATTAAGATTCTAACAAGAAGAACTACAGGCTCGAGCGAAAACCAAGATCACTTTGGAGCAGAAATAGCAATTCGGTAGTATTACACAGTTGCTAACTTGCTACGCAACGCTACCCGGTAGTAAGTTAGATGACTGCATTGTGTTTAAACGACTGACGATCAAAACAACTACAAAATAAGTAACGTGAACTACTGAATTTTATGATCGATTATATTTCCTACGTTTTTACATTTTGTTATTTTTCTCATTTGTATGTGCTTTTTTGCCAGTTTTTTTTTCTGTACTTCGCGTACGATTTCAACATTAGATAAATCGATGCAAATAGATAAGTAAGCTTGCCTGAACGGACTGAAGGACGAGGGAGTTCGCAGCAGTAATGGTGAAGGTGTGAGTCAACGTGTCGGCGGCTGTGACAGTTATCGTTAGATTCTGTCGGTCACTATTGCCCGACGTCAGAGCAGCGTACTCCGCCAACGCTTGTAGAGCGACCACAGTGTCCTGCCAGCATTTGCTCATTCGTTCATTCATTCAATCAATCAATCAGCCAATCATAGTTGCACTGTAGCAAAGCCACTATGAGGTCAAGCTGTTTTTCAGTTTAAAGCATGAAACAGTTTTCACGTTTGACAGATCAAATCTGACAGATGACGTCTAACGTTCAAATGGTAAGGTCTTGATATGACTTTCTAAACAGCCAGGTTTTGAAACGCTGGCTGGCAATACTCACTATCAACGATCTGTATTACTGGGTACAACCTACGCGTATGTAACAATTCTGTTCGAAGCATACGCGCCGAGTTTTATTTTTTCTTCCTATGACAAAGGACAAACTTCCTCCTTCCTCCCCCTCCCGCCTCCTTCCTCTTCTCATCCCCCCTAGAAGTAGGGCTTTTTAAATCCAGCTAGGGGTTCTGCGGGAGCGCTGTTAACTCCCCCAGTGGGGTCTGGGGCAGAGCCCCAGCCGACAAACGATTTGGTGTATACTGGAGTCAAACAGTGCAGCTCTGGTGGCAGCAGTTTTTATTGATTTTATTGAGAACAAATGTGCAAATTCATGTCTAAGATCCAATTCCTTATACGGCGGCGCCTATGTGGAGTTATTCTTCCTGGGGCACTCGCCACCATTGCCCTATGGAAGTCGGCGCCTATGGTTTGAAGTCTAGAAACGAGGAAGCGTAAGGACTGCACCCGGTCGTTTGTCCATCCGTTTGCTTGTCCGGTGCTTTCCCGTTACTCGCTAAACTCGAAACATTGTGTCGTCGGCCCAGTGCCGACATAATGTGCGGTCGTCCCTCCAGCTATACACTGCACTGCGCAACTCTAACTCTAACCCTGACATTTTACGCTTTGAGCTAATAATCAGCACACCCAAACTCATGCCCCGGGGAACGTTCAAAGTTCACGTCAATTTGGGTTTTCTGCGACTTTTTGTTTTCGAGTTAAGAGCCAGTACGAAACAGACGGACAGACAGACAGACGGACGGACGGACGGACAAGACCCGTAATACGGCCTATTAAGACGGTCGCATATGCAAAACAAGTTCGTTGCATATGCGAGAACCGTAGACGAGAGCCTCGTGCTTCGTGCTGAAGAAGAACGGAAACTGACTGAGTGACCATTCATCACCTGTGTTGTGGAGAAACCGCCGCGCGAGTTTCGCTGCGAGACGATCCACTTGGCGATTGACGCGGCTGTCGTGAAGTCGCGACGACGCACGTACGTCAGCAGGGCGTAGGCGGTCATCTCAATGTCGACTGAGCGTGCACGCTGGTAGGGTGCACGCCATCTGCCAGGCGTCGGCGTTACAGAGTCGTCACTGGTAGCCTTGTGCCAGTACTTGTAACCATCTACAGCCAGACAGTCACGGACCACCGACGATCAAACTGCACACTATTGTGGGAACCGTAGTACCGTGGACTTTATGCGTATTGCAGGAATGGATAATGACAATGACTAACTGAAAACGTCACTAATAAACTTACTAAGTATAACTTGGCAATTTCATTCTAATGCCATAATAACACTATTACGATCTGCTACGGCAAAGCAACTAGCCACAAAATGCAGAATAAAGAAAGATGAGTTTTACGTTTCAATAAGAATTAAGGTTAACGTTAACAGTACATCTGAGACGTCGGATAGACAGCAAGCATGTCTATCGCAATGACAAGGCAACGCAAATGTTGTCGGCAAACCTTTGTTGACGGCGAGCGTGTTAAGCTGCTGAAGCGCTGCGTTGGCTTGTGAACTGCCGGCCAGTGACAGTGCATAGGTGATAATGCTGAGTGCGTATGGATCTGTTGACACTGAACGTAGTTGAGCTTCCAGATACCGCACGGCGTTAGAGCGAGCCGACGTGAACGTTGACGAAGACATCTGGACACGCGACAGACCACCGACACGTGACAAGATTTACTCTACCGCACTCAGCTCACAGTACCAACCAGATCACCGGGAATACGGCGGCCTATACGCAGTCAGAATTAGCCAGAAGTTAAGCTATACACAAACCACAACCTTTTTATGGGAAATGACAGACGGAAACATCTGGAGCAAACGGGCATTTGCCAGGATATTTTTGTACTTCAGCTGCATAATGGTGCAATTTGAAGCTATTCGAAAATCTGGAAAACTTTTGGCAAATTTTGGAGCAACTCAGGGCTAAGCGTACAAGCACCCGGCCTTGCAACTTGGAGGTAAATTAACGCCCACATTGTGCAGTGTTCATGCGTTCAAAATTTAAATCCTCAGTCCGGTCCGATAATTCCCGTCCAGCAAATTAAGCAAAAGCTTAAATTATAATAACGAAACATCAACGTGTCGCTATATATATCTATTCAACGCTATTTGACACGTAACACTAACCGTTTGGTAATGGTTCTGGCTGTTTCGGAAAACCGACCGAAAAACTATTGCACAGCAAATAACGTGCGCTGTGTCACTACGTGTAGCATGCTGAGGTAAAAAGTCACAAGATTCACTAACGTGAGGATTGTCTGAGTTTTCCAACAGCGATACGAGAGTGTAGCCAGTCAGAGACAAGCCACTAGCCGCACCGCCCTGCATCCACACATGCACAAAACTGTACTCAACAGAATACGGTGTAAATAAAATACAATACAACAAGAGCGTATTTAGGCGCCCTTCCGCATGGCCCCCTTTTTAAAATAAAAATAAATTCAACGGTACATAATATGCAGTTTAAATCAAATCCAGCCATGTTACGTGCAAACAACGTAACAACAACGTAACAACTTTGAAAACGTGCGTCTGGACTGTTCGCCAGCTGTCCCGCTTTTTACAAGCCTCAATACGCCCCGGCAATATGAAAAACTTACAATACTCAGATTTATACACTAGGCATATGGTATCTACAACGGCAGCGCCATTTTACCGATATTCTTGCTGCTTCACGCAACATTCGTAATCTAACATATATTGAGAACTGACTGAGGACACTTGACGCTAATAAAACAATAAGAAAATACCTCAAACTTCCGCCGCGCTCAGTGCTGCCACCTGGCTAATACAACGGATCTAATAAAAGTCTGTTCCTCGACCAATTTTCATTCCAACAGTCCCAGATCAGGATTCAGGAACCCTGGATCCAGATCGCAAACCAGATCGTCCTGGTCCACCCTCGACAACAATTCAGCGAAATTCGTTCATAACTTGCTGAGATACACTGCATAGCGTCCGTCTACGCCGTATCTTCTAGTGGTGAAAAATTCTCGATAATGATCCCGAATTCAGACAAAAAAATCTCCGCCTCGCCACAACCAAAATCTAGTTAGTTTGTCCGTGGGCCCAACACCTCGACAAAATTGCACCGAAATACATTCACAGCTTTTTCAATCAATCAAAACACATTTGTATAGCGCCATTATGTCGCGAACGAATCAGAGGCGCATGACGGCGGAGACTAGGCTGAGTGTTCACGTTTACAATAGGCAATATCAGAAAGTTCAGTTTTTAGTGCTGAGAAGTTCGGTGGATCTGCAGTAAGTACAGTTATACGACAGTGAGTTCCAGACAGAAGCCAACATACAGACAGACAGACAGACAAACGAATAGTTAAACAAGAAACGGACAGACTTCTTTGTGGTGGAGGCAATGACGCCAGTATGGCGGTGTGCAGTGATACCTGCATGGGAGTGTGGATGACTCGACCAGGCTCTGGGAACGACCCATTGCGCGCCTGGTGACTAATCATCCAGTTCAGCATCGTTGCCAGCTTCCTCTCATCGACTGGAATGTAATCAACAGCTTCACGGAAACTCCTCACCACGAATGCAGTCAACCTGTTGACCACATAATAACCACAGTTCATTCACAGCTGATCACTACAAATATTATGTCTTGGCGTATCTCACAAACGCGGTCAAATTCAACGGAATAGCGAGATACATACACTGCAAGCCTTAAGCGGGGTTTCCATCCAACGCAACGCACGCAACGTAAAGAACGCAACAAAATGACGTCATTATTGGATAGGCCAATCACAGCCGTCAGCGACAACGACGTATGCCGCTGGCACGCTGCCAAGCTGTGGCAGACGCACGCCATAAAATATGAAATTATTGAAGTTAAATTTGATTTGCATCACAATTCCGCAACAAGTACAAATGTACTGAAATTTGGACTATTAATTTTTTTTTTAAATTTTTAAACCTTAAAAACTTGAGTTTAGCAGGAAAGAAGACAGCTCGGTTCCTATTGGCTGGAGCTTGCAATTCTTGCGTTCTTCACGTTCCTTATGTTCCGTTCGTTCGTCGCGTTGGCTGGAAACCCCGCTTTACTCTGATTTGTTGTAGACCTGTCGGACAACAAATCGTACAACAAGCAGTACAGCATCTTAACTGACATGTCAGTATGCTGTGGGATTTCTTGTACAGCTGGTTGTACGATAAAATTGTCCAACAAATCCACTACTTATCGGAATAAGTAAAGTTTGGACAATAACACATCGGCGTGACACTCATAGACAAACGGATGTCTGTAGATAAAAACGATAAGTTTCGAATACTGATTTGCTGTTACTAGCAAACATTCATATCAGAAAGCAGTGCTGGACTAACCACATGCTTCCAGACTTGTCCCTGTTTCCAAACGCGCTAAAAGATCCGTCAGATCTGTGATATTGTAGCTGTCTCTGATAACCTGTAACAGCAGTCTCATATACTTCAAACGTTTAGATAGGCAAGTAATCGACTTGTGTGAGCCACTGCAAACTGCATTAGCTTATACGAGCACAGAGGCCGTCGCAGTTAAGAAAAAAAAATTAATGTAATACTAAGATAACTGAAACATATGTCGGCCCCCGTGCTCCGCCATTGGGAACGTTGACTCAAATTGTGGTTTTTGTATGCATTTTTGTTTTTGATTTAGCAGTCCGTACGAGACCGACAGACAGACAGGCGGACGGACGGACGGAAGGGCAAGACCCGTAATGCGGCCTATTATGACAGCCGAATAATAATACCAGACAGCTCAATTAAGCACAGTCTAAACTACGGGGAAAATTAACTATAATACACAGACACATCTATCAAATAGAATCATTTCTCTGGAATCGGCAATACCTTTGTTGAGAAACTCGAGGGCTTTCTTAACGATGGATCCGGCGGTCTGTCCGGTAGCGGAAAGGTACTTGAGTATGTAGACGTCCGGAGCGAAATGCAGCATGTTCTGTTCACCGCATCCTGACGGCATCTGAAGCAGGTCGCCAAGGCCATCCAGCGACTGGCCCATCACGTCACCTATACATCATATCTCGCGTTGGTTTTTTCACCAATGGATTTTCCGGTGCATTGGAACGGTTGCCAGCTGACATTTTAAAATGCCAAATAAGTCAAATCTAGAATTTTAAAGAAACTCGGCTGCAAAAATTTTACTTCAGCAGATTGGCACTCTTTTGCATTATTCTTCGAATTTGGCAGTAAAACTCTCTAAATTTTAGCATCAGCTTGGCATTAATTTGACAGTAACAAATAATTTTATCGTAATTGGTATTGCTGACAATTTGGCATTTTTGTCAGTGAAATAAATACATTGCATTTGGCATTTTCAGCCAATGAACCGGCGGAATTCGCCGGTGAATAAAACAACGCAAGGATACTGAAAATTCTTCAGCAAATATTGACTGTGTAATATCACTCAATCAATCGATGAGCACTACTTAAACAAAGTTCTCACAGGCGCCTGTTACGAATAGGCACGACTGAAAAGCCACGATTAAAAGCGTAATTTGAAGCACTGCCAACGAATGTCAGTTATATTATGTCACCGTTCTTCAGTACCCGGTAATAGTGTATTTTGTAATCTCTCCTGTAGGCCTACGCCTATTGAATGAATGAATGAGTTTATTTCGCACACTTGCGGCTATGAAGATAGCCGAATAGCTGAATAACAGTGCAGTGCAAACAGTGCAACAACAATAATAATAAAATAACAGAGTCCATAAGTGCAGAAAAATACATAAGTGCAAATGGTCCAGCTTATTGTTCCTTTGTAGCTAATATAGCACCGTGTTTTAAAATTTGCACTTACTTAGTTAAGTATAAGGACAGAAAGCTAAAGTGGGGTCTTGAGAGCTCACTTCCCACCAGCTACGTGGCCTCGGGGAGCGCTATAAGCTCCCAGTAAGGCCAGGAACGAAGCACCAGCCTCCAAGAGTGTTGATGCTTTTTGTGTTCTGAAATGGCCTCTCCTGCTACGGAAAATCACTTACTTTTATCACGCATGCATCGCCTCGCTTCGGGCCGTCAACAGCTCGAAGGCCCCGGTTCATTGAACCGCTACGCCGCTCGTTTATACGACGTAGACCGGATGACCGTGCTCACAGTCGCAGCTTACCAATAGCTGTGAGTTCCACGTACTCAGAACCAAGCACCAGTTCGCCATCGGCAGGGAATGATACGTTGAACGTATCATTGAACGTCTCGCCAGCAGACAGATCTATGAACATCGCCGTGTTGTACTCGCCAGCGATGCCTTCAGGCTGGCACAAACAAACTATCTTTACTTACTTTCTTAATTAACAAACTAATAGTTAATAGTAGTTAACCGCCATCAGTTAACTACGAATCCAATCATCCCGAAAAAAGTCGACTATCTCTTTACACGGTTCTCATAATCTTAAAATAAGAATGACTGAGCTTATGTTACTGGTACGCCTTGGCCATGCGCTCACAGCCCGTCAACTCTGTGCAAGTTCCGCCCACGGACAAACAGACAGATGACTGTAAAACACTCGTTGGGCTAAAGTGCTGCGTACTACTGAAATAAAAAGTACATTTATAACTTTTTCAGTAGGCTAATTATGGAAGCCAACAAGCAACGAACAAACTGAGGCAAACGATTATCTGCAATGCTTGTAATGTAGTGGAATCGAATTTGCGGAACCTGCACAGAATCTGAGAAATACGCTGGCTGTCAATGCGTTTGCTTCACTTACTGTCCACCACAAATATCGCCCTACTTACAGCTTTGACAAACTGCAACGTTCATTATCATAGCATTCAGGTGACTGATAGCCTACAGCCGTCCTAATAAACCGTATTACGGGTTTTGCCGTCTGTTCGTCCGTCCGTCTGTCTGTCTGTCTGTCCAGTACGGGCTCCTAACTGTAAACAAAAAAGTGCACAAAAACCAAAATCGGTGTGAACATTTCCCACGACAGAAATAATTAACCAGTGCGTCAATTTTCAACGCAAAATGTCAACGGTTATGGTAACTAGCGTTAATTACGCCGTTAAGGTTAGGGTTGCGCATCTCTAGGCGGGCGGCCGCATAATAGGTCGGCACTGGGCCGACGTATTATTCCAGTTTACCTCGACTAGCAGCAGGCGACGAACGGCGTCACCGGCGTAGCCCGATAGCGCACTGACTTCAATCGGAACCTGACCAAGAGTTTCCAGGACAATCCAGAAATATACTGACTTGGCATCCATACTGTTCACCTACACACGCAGATGACCAGCCAACGTCATAGCAAGGCACAACAAAACGATTTAAACGCATTCTGTTTCAGTTTTCGGACCTTCTCGTTAAGCGAGTAATCAGGAATATTTCAGCGTCAATTTCATAACGTAGCGGCCTACATCAGCAACTATGCAGACGTTGACCTAAGAGTACCAAGTGTTCCTATGGGAATGCCAAGCATCTGACCTCTCAGCCTCATACAGAACTGAAACCCCCAAAAATTCGGCCAAATTTTTTTTATTAGTTTTCTATGCATTTTAAAATGTTTAGGTTTGCAATTTTCGTCAATACTCGTCAATAACACTGTTATATAATAGTTAACCCTGCACGTCGGCGATACAGTAGTGTCAGGAAGCCCTTGGAAACTGTCTTTACGAACCTGTTACCTCAGTGCCCCTTATAACGCCAAAACGGCGATGTCAGAGCACTGACGAGTTTTCACAATATTATCAGAATATTTTATGTCGAAATTCCAGTCTGACCTCGACAGCCGTTGAGACTGTTTGCTTCTGGGGTAGAATAGCGTTCGGAGCACGAACTTTGAAGTAATCGGACTCTTTGAGCGTGACTTGTGCCTACAAAACCACAACAGTTATTCGATCGATAATTAGAGCTATAACAGATAATACTAATAAGAATTCAACACGCAGAGCTCTCGGCGCATAGTGCCGACACAGTATACGGCCGTCCGTCCAGTTACCGAGTGTCTTAGGCGCCGACTCCGCCTAACAATGGGTAAGGCCTAGTTCGCAGTCAGCGCTGGAGCCGCCCGACGCGCATGAGCCTACTGGCTGGTGCATGAAAACATATGAAAACATGCACACATCACACCCATATGCGTTACTTTCTCGATGTTTTTGACGCCCAATGACCTTGACCCTTTTGAATTCAAAATTGGCGAACTGGTTAATTCCTGCCTGGGGAACGTTCTTACAAATTTTGTTTTTTTTTCTACTTTTTGTTTTCCAGTTAAGAGTCCTTATGGGACAGACGAGCAAAGACAGAGACAGACGGACGGACAAGACGCAACGCATAATGCGTTCTATAGCACGGCCGCATAACAACAGTATAAGATCGACAGAGTGCTCTAAAAATTCGGTATAATATACCGAATATACGCACAACTGAAACAATTTACCCAGAGAGGAGTTCTGAGGTAGTTGAAGACGGTCGCTTGCAGCGCAAATTCTTCGCCGCGTTTGACGGAGTAAGGCAAGTTTAGCGACACGAAGAATGGCTTGAACGCCGTAATCTGTACACAAACACATAACACAATCATCAGCGGGCACATTCTGGTTAAGTTTGATCGCAAAGTCCTTGACATTGCTACATAAACGTCGTTGACACTAACTAATATAAAACTTATGCTGTTGTACGCATAACACTTACAATAAAATCAGTTTGTAGAAGCATGCACGACTGTTATTAAAACTAAACGCTTCTGCAAGTAAAATTACTACTACACAAATTTTGTGTTTTGTTTGTTTTCTTCACTACAGATTGATCCAGTTCCGTGTGCGCGGATGGCAGCATGACATTCTATGTACTGTGTGTGGCAATGTATAAAAACCTTGCGGAAACTGTAATATCTCTTAACCAGCATAATAACTTTGCGTAGCATGTTGTGCGATCATTAAAAAAATACTGGCTTAAGTAAGACAACTTTTGTATAGTAGACCTGTCGGTAACTCTGAAGTTGCTAAAGCAATAACCACTAACCAAGGGTTTTAAAAGCGGGTTTGACGTAAATTTAAGCTAAATTGAATGACATGATAAAACGCAAAGGTTCTTTCGAAAATGTTGAAAATTATATATTTGATGCCACTAAAGTACGATTTAAAGTAGAATCACGTTTCGCAAATTTTCCTAGCAATGGCAACTTAAGGCATTGTATGCTAGCAAAACGCATCTGGTTGCAGCATTTCTGGTTCTTTGGTAAGCATTGCAATGAGAGTCAAAATGAAAGCCAATCCAGGCTCAGGTCGAATCTGGAATCTCCTTGCAACTTACGCAGCTAAAAGGTAGCTATAACATAAATTTTGAGTTGTATTTCAATCGGTATGCGACCGTAACGTGATATGCATATCTGAAATTACTGCAGAGAGAAAAATTTGTAGCCTATAGGCGAGACCTCGTTGACATTGAAAACAACCGTTATTAGTCTACTCTTAACTTCGCAAACAAACTCGATTTCACTCAACGTCATTAATATGTGTTTGCGCCATAATTTAAACGCCAAAGTCGTTCAAATTGGCAAGTCAATTTATACAGAATGTTTAGGGTCCAAAATGGCGGCCTCCCCAAAATCGGCGGTTCCGTTTGGTCGAACACCTCAAAGATGCCTAAGGGCGGCGCTGGAGTCAAGTAGCCTATTCACCTTGGCAGATTCCTCAGCTACGCCGAGACCGACATCTGCGTTGACGGCAAACGCACTCAGGACCCACGACGTGATGGTGTCTGGAACTCTAGCACTCAGCCTTGACTGACCGTCGGCACTACAACGACAACACGATACTACTACTACTACTACTACTACTGCTGCTGCTGCTGCTGCTGCTGCTGCTAGGGATGCGCGCGTTTAAACGTTGAAACGATAACTAAAATAACAGATTCACAATAAAATAAATAAAAGAAAAGAACGAAACGTACGCGAAAAAAGCATTTTAATGCGTTGAACAACCTGTAGATGGGCAAATTAGAAAAAGAAGAAGATTTTGCGTAGACAGCGAGGTCAGCAGCGTGTGAGCTCATCCCACATTTGCGGCGCTTTGAGCTGGCGAGGGTTAAACCCAATTAAGCTAGCGTACAGCCCAAGTCGTCCGGATGGCCGGCTCTGTTAAGAGCCAGCGCCTTTAACCGACTGCAGTCCTGGTGACAGGGCCTACTGTTACGCAGAACTCGCCGTTTCTTCCCTAGTGGTGGTCGTAACCATTCTATCGCCAGTACTCACTTTGCCTACCACGGAGGGATGGCCAGGCTGAGTTGGCCCGCCACAAAGAAAGGGCTGCAAAAAATCTTGCAAGGACCTCAAGACCACTGGTACTATTATTATTATTTCATTCGTACACATAGTACATACATACATACAAGCATACATACAGAAATAAAGCAAACATACAATACAGACTACAAAATTAATCTGATCTGCACAGGTGCTGGATTATTAGTTCAATATCTGTTCTTGTGTAATAAAACGGTAATAAAACATTATCTCGCAACATAATATACTCCTGTAAGAAATCAGCAGATCGTTCCTGCTCAGCAGTTATCTCCTCCGTACAGTGCCCTGTGCATATAAACTCGTCTATCCTCCTCCCTGACAACAGTTCCGACTGTGTGACACCGTACCGACGCATACAGAGTAAAGCGTTCCGGCCAATGGGCGAGTCACACCGTCCATGAATAATGCCACACAAACCAACATTCGAACCAGGATCGAATTAAGCAAAATACGAGCACGTAAAAAGTTTGCAGAGCATCTACAGATTTCGTCGTACACCAACCGCCCAACCAAACAACTAGAATAGGAATAACGCACCCGGTCATTACGTCTGTCCAAATCCACGTTTCTGGAAAGTTAGAGCGAACGCTCGAGGTATCTGGCGAACCTTTGTCATTGCCGTCATCAGGCGCCGGAGGCGGAGCTGGTGTTACCCCTGGAACAGTAACTGGACCTCCTGGACCCACTGGTCCCGGTGGTCCCACTGGACCTCTGTCCGTATCCCAATCTAAACATCAACGTCATTAAACAGCTTGAAGCACCTCAAACAACTCTAAGCAAGCATAACGCACCCTGTCGTCACATCCGTCCAGATCCACGTCTCTGGGAAATTAGATCGAACGTTGTTGGATTGCGAGCTATCCGGCGGAGTTCCCTCACTGCCCGTGTCGTCGGGATTTCGTTGAACAGGAACATCTGGTGGTAGTGGTGCTCCTGGTTGACCAACTCCAGGCACCATTGGCCAATCTGAACATCCACGTATTGGCGGCCTATTACTGACAGTCCATGGCTAGTTTCAGCACAACAGATTGCCACAGCGTGCTATAATCAAATACGCAGATCAGGCACGACTGAGAGTTGCGGCTCATGGCCTGGCCACCGGACATCAGTAACATCCATTCGTTCTATCCATCCATATACACCAAGAGTCAACAAGTACGCCACCGATTTTTCTGTCACAGCTTTACAAAATATTGACCGATATTTAGTTACGTTTCGTTCACTGGCACCCTGTCCGTAAAATGTGTAACTAAGTGATTAACAGAAGTCCTGTTACACGAATGGCTGACAGCGCAAAATGAGCGGATTTAAATCCTTTTTTAATACTTAAAAGCAATTAAGTTTTAGTTTCTGCGCACATTTTGAGCCAAAATCGAAGGGGGTAAGCGGTGACCTT
>Ga0209052_1000420_pt1 | contig 12958 bp, 12 predicted proteins | sample WorMetHEROISLAND_2_FD_187409 | JGI IMG/M metagenome (GOLD analysis project Ga0209052, IMG submission 187409) | Marine gutless worms symbiont microbial communities from Max Planck institute for Marine Microbiology, Germany - Olavius sp. 4 HERON... | ecosystem: Host-associated > Annelida >...
ATTTGGGTACCCCCTTGAAAACGTGCGATTTCTGCTACTGTCGACCAATCTAGCACGAGAATGGTTGCAGATAGACACAGACTTGCTGCGTATCATAACAAGCACTGCTAACATGCTTTCGGGGGGTACCAAAACCGATGACCTTGAACGACCTTGAACCCCAAAAATATGGTTTTAAGTGATTTTTTTTACTATTTTAGGCTGCGACGCACACTTACAGTGAATTTTCGCTGAAATATACTGGAGATAGACCAAGACTACCTAAGTAAGAAATTAAACTGATGCTGTGGCGCGTCACATGAGCATTAGCTCAGATTTCTTGTTCTGTCACAGTTTTGATGACGTGATGTTCTCTAATTGCACAGTTTTGCACCTATATTTTCAAAAATGCATACTTCACCCACACAGTGCACCAAATTGCACAAATTTGCACCCATGTTTTCAAAAAAAACATTTTTTTTTGGGGGGGGGGAAGGGGTACCACCCCTGGACTGCCAAAACTGGGGATGCACCTCCCCACACCCCTGCCCTTTGGTGCATGTCCACCATCCCACTTTTTAGAGCTTCCGTGGCTGGTGCTAGTGGACATGAAACTGTCATTGTCATTGCCATATCACATAACATTGTTGTATTGACTCACAGGATTGTGTGTTTCGGCTGTGAAGCAGCAAGCAATTTGACATATTAAAAATGTGTGTTAGTTAGCACCATTGTATGCACAATATGGGATTATGGGTAGTTGGCTGCACAGGCAAAAAATAATTATAACTGTCTCCACCATAGTAAGTAGGTCATGTTTTACCATTGTCTGTTAGATTCCTACAAAATCTGACCGGATTTTGGTATAATTTTTCTAGGGATGGGGCATGGCTCAAGGATTAATCAGTTAGATTTTGGTGACAATCCAGAGCAATTGATCTCAATCTGGGTCTACAAATTTTTGCAGGATTGTTTATTTGCTGGTGTTATTGCCATAGAATGCTAAAAATAGAATATGCCTACAGTCCTTGGTATAGGTTTGAACTGTCCGAGTGCTTACTGTTTTATCAAGTAATGAGTACAAGTATTCAGTAAGAAATAGTAGTAGTACAAATGACTGGCACATGAACTGGGTGTAAAATGACCTAAGTGCCATGGCAGACATTGTGGAAAATGAGCTGTCTTGTGTTGCGTGTGTGTTGCAGACTTCGGTTGCCAAGTCTGCCATAGTTGTAGGCAGTTTATTCGGGTCATCACGAGGTAGCAGCAGCACACAGCCTCGGGCCAGTCAACCGAGCAGTTACTCTAGACCGAGTGCCACGTACCAGGCCGCTAGTAGCTACTCAGCACCTGGTTCGTTCCAGCAGTCACGTGGCCAGTATTCTTCTTACACTTCATCTACTATGCCAGCTCTCGGATCCTATCAGTCGTATGCAGCAGCCAGTACATCATCATCCTATACGCAGCCAGCTGGTCGTGGCCCATATTCAATGGCTGGGACTGATAATGGCTCTAACTATACATCCTACAGTCAGGCAGGTGGCTATGGTACAGGCTACAACAAAAACACCACTGCTGGTGCCTCCACATATGATGACCAATATGACACATCCGACAGCTACTATGGACAGACTGAGGCTGGATATGATGCTAGTGACTATGGTGGCTACTCATCCTACCCCGGTGATTATGATAATAACTCATACACCGGTTATGGCACTGGCACATCTACCACAGCTGGCTCATACATGCCTGGCACTGGTAGTTTATTTGGTAAGCCAGCAATGTATTCCAGTAACGTTGCATCTTCCTCGGTCAGGGCCAGTATCTCTGCTGCTGGGTCCAGCCTTCAGCAGCCTTCTTTAGTGGCAGATGAGTACTACACTTCGTCCGGCAAAGCTGACTTGTATGGTGGCCATGGCGGGACTGGAGACACTTGGTCAGAGAATTGGTCAAACCAGCAACAGGAGGAAGAGGACTACTATGGCTACGGCGAGACAGGAGTGGAGACGGAATACGATAGTTACGGTCAGTCGACCAGTGGGTATGGTGACTACGACAGTTCATACCCGGATTATCCCGATGACCAGAATTACGATGCGTCATCTTCGTCATACTATGAGCCTGCATCCAATACTGGTGGTGGTGGTGGCAGTTGGTCTGCCGGTCCGTCTGGATATGGTACAGGTGTAAGAGGTTCTTATTCCGGTACTCTTACTGGAGTGTCGCAGACAACCAGCACTCCATCTCGAAGTGGTTCGTTTGGCTACCAGGGTCACTATGGAACTCCGAGCTCTCAGAGTCAAGCTGGTAGTACAGGCTTTCAGGTGGGTCGTGGTGGTGGACTCCCATCTTCAACATATGGTACAGCCATTTCTCAGGCAGCACCACGTGGTGGTGGTGGTGATAGTGGTGGTGGCGGCACATCCTATACCAGCCCTAGCTCAGTTGCTACTGGTTTCACACTTGGTGGTGGAATTGCAACATGCACCACATCGCAGACGTTTGGTACTGGGGGTTTCACACGTGGTGGTGGCATTGCAACCTGCACCGCAGCTCAGACGTTTGGTGGTACTGGTTACACGCGTGGTGGTAGCACTGCAACCTGCACCACGGCCTCACAGCGAGCTCCTCGTGTCGATGGGTTTACCTCGTACATGGCAGGCACCAGCAGCAGCCTGTTGGGTGATCCTGAGTCATCAGACATGATGGCATCGCAGTACAGCCAGTTTAGTGAGAGTCGCCCTTCACGTCGGTCAAATCAGATACCCGGGATACTAGACAGCGAATACTCTACCACTAGTTCACTGTGGTCAGAACAGCAGAAGAAACCTGGCACTGCAGACCCTCAGCACTCTACCAGTAGTGGACGATGGTCAGATCAGAAACCTGGCATGACTTTCCCTCAGCACTCTACCACTAGTTCACAGTGGTCAGAAGAGAAACTGGGCACAGCTGTGCTTCAACACTCTACCACTAGCTCACGCTGGTCAGATCAGAAACCTGGTACCGGTACTTCAGACAGCCAATACTCTACTCAGTTTGGTGAGAGCTCTCGATCCAAGCAGGCTGACTACACCCAGATGAAAGCTGACACAACTCAGACCACGCGAAGTTCGGACCACAGCGGCCCTCGCGTGACCACGCGTAGTTCAGACTACAGTGTAGCTCCATTGATGACACAGAGCTCACATTACAGTGGCAGCTCTCGTGTAACCACCACACAGAGTTCGGACCACACTGGCCCTCGCGTGACCGCACACAGTTCAGACTACAGTGCCCCTCCAGTGACGACACAAAGTTCACATTACAGTGGCAGCCTTTGTGCAACCACACAGAGTTCGGACCACAGCGGCCCTCAAGTGTTTGACTATGGACACCAAGAATGTGATGAGGATGTAGCAGCGCGGTCGTCGGACCGTTCCTACTACCTGGCAAACATCAGCACAGCAAGACCACCGGCAAAGAGAAAGGCGTCACCAAGCCCCGACCGCAGAAGAGCTGGATCCGGGTCATCCACAGGGCAGGATTGGCGGAAGTCCAGTGATGACGTGACTTCACGAAGACAAGATGCAAGAGAACAGGGTCAGAACGTGTCAGCAAGGAGGTCGAGAGATGACCGAGAGGAATCACGTGATCGCAGCAGAGCTTCGACATCTTACTCCGAGAAGTCGTCAACATCATCGTCGTCTAGTAGACAGAGTAGTTCACTTGGCCACGGCCGATCAGCACAGGACAGATGGTATGCAACAGAAGCTGGAGGTGGCAGCAGTTCAAGAAGTTCAAGTACTGGTGGGAGAAGTTTTGATCCAGTGAAGACTAGTGCTGTGGTAAAGATTCCTGGACTGATGGATGATATCGTGACCACAATGAGTTCTGCTAAGTCTGCACAGGTGTGTGAGTCATCATTGCTTCTCTGTTGTTGATTGTAGCATGTTTTTATGAGGTATTTTATTAATCTCCATCTGTATTTCCTGTTAAATTCCAGCCCAGTGTTTAGTACATGTTGTTAGACTGTCTTTATTGCTTATTACCTCAGCCAGAGAAGGAGGTTATGTTTTCACGCAAATCTGTTTGTCTGTCTGGGACATTACTCAAAAAGTAATGATGCATTGTGATGAAAGTTGTTCTGGGTGTGCATGTCTCAGGTAACAAGTGATTACATTTTAGTGACAATTCAGATCATGATCACGATCATAAGAATAATCGTATTTTACTACTGACAAGGATCAAGAATATTGCACTTCAGCTGTGTGCAGTATTTATGAGGCTGTATCATGTATTAGTTGTCTTACCTGAAAATAGCAGTTTTAATGAAATGTGAAGAATTTATGCTGATTGCGCCACGTTCTGTGTGTGCTGCTTCTGCTGTTTGTTAGTGAACAATAAATAATCAGCGTGCCACTGACAGCAACAATGACAGTGAAAAATTTACAGATTTATTTCTTCCGTATTGCATAAACAGTCACCATTGACAGCATTTTATCTGACATCGTACTCAACATCATTGAATCTAATCTAATGTAAAAAGAATTTGGTATAGCTCGAGCATCCCAGTAGTGGTCCCATTGTCATTGTGAATCAGAAGTGCAGTGATGGCGTCGACCTGTCCTAGGTGGTGTAGGCTGAAGTGAACCATTCAGTTCTAAGCCTGGAATGGCTTTTTACTCTGTATGTTTTATAGTGTTACAGTCCAGCCTTCTGGCTGCAATATCACAGTAAACTTTTACTTGATTTGATTTAGGTCCTGTGTGTGTGTTGTAGGCAACTCTCTTGTCTTCATCATCAGTCAAGCCAGTCAGTTCAACCAGTAGTCAGGGTCGCAGTAGTTCTTCCGGCAATAGCCTTGATCGTTGTACAGAGTTTCTACCACCACCTTCATCTCGCTCATTCCACTCCTCTTCTGCTTCTGGACCACCGACCACCACGTCCGTCAAGACCAGTACCTTGACTGCTAGAACAACCACAGCAAGCTCTGTGATGTCGGGGCAAAGATATTCAACACCATCTTCTGGACCCAGAACCTCTGCCGGAGGGACAACTAGTTCACCAGCCACAGTGGTTTCTGGCGGACAAGGATCAAGGTTTGCCGGTCTTTCTGGCACACCTAGAAGCTCTACACCAACTTCCACTGTGTCTAGGATCACTGCACCAAGTGTTTCGAGCACGTCAGCACAGCGGTTTGCCACTCCATCCAGCACCGGTAGACCACAGATGACAAATACATTTGCTGCTCCAAGTCAGAGGTTCTCCACACCAACCGGCATCAGAACAACCTCTTCCAGCGTGACTGCTGCACCTGGACAAAGGTTCACATCGGCTTCGTCTCGCCCTGGTTTCAGTCCCGCGCCATCTACAGCTGCTGCATCTTCCAGTGCCGTCAGATTGACCACGTCGAGTGTTGCGGGAACTTTGCCACATACACAGCCACCACTGCTATCCAGCCCCAGAGCTAGTACAGCTCCGAGAACTTCGACACCTTCCACAGGATTCCGACCCGCAGTGCCTGGTTCAGTTGGCATGTCTGGGCAGAGATTCCCCGGACCAAGTACATCAGCGCCTGGGTTGGCAGCAGTGAGAGCTGGCATGTCCACTGCCGATGTAGGTACAGGGTTCCGTCAACCTGCTGCCGTCACATCTGCTAGGCCCAGCAGTGTTCAGCTGGCAACACCAACTGCAGTTGTGGCACCTACTGTTGTGTCCTCTGCTATCAGACAGAGAATGCCGTCTACACCCGGTACTTTTACAGGGGTCAGAACTAGTTCACCAGCCACGGTGACTACTGTCGGACAAGGATCAAGGTTTGCTACTTCTGGCATGCCTCGAAGCACAACACCAACCATGGGACAGAGAATGCCATCTACATCTGCCACTACTGGGGTGAGAGCTAGTTCACCCGCCACGATGACTAATGCCGGACCAGGATCAAGGTTTGCCAGTCCTTCTGGCACGCCTCGAAGCACAACACCAACCATGGGACAGAGAATGCCATCTACATCTGCCACTACTGGGGTGAGAGCTAGTTCTCCAGCCACAGTTATTGCTGCCGGACAAGGGCCAAGGTCTGCCAGTCCTTCTGGCATGCTTAGAAGCACAACCCCAGCCACAGGTCAGAGAATGCCGTCTACATCTGTTACTGGGATAGCTTCTGGAGTGAGAACCAGTTCACCAGCCACAATGACTACTGGTGGACAGGGTTCAAGGTTTGCCAGCCCTTCTGGAATGCCTCAAAGTACTGTACCATCTACCAGACAAAGAATGCCATATACGTCTGGTACTACTGGGATAAGAAGTAGTTCACCAGCCGTGGTGACTGCTCTTGGACAAGGACCAATGTCTGCCAGTCCTTCTGGCACATTTAGAAGCACAACGCCAACTGCGGGCCAGAGAATGCTATCTACATCTGGCACTGGGATAAGTTCTGGTGTCAGAACTAGTTCACCAGCCATGACAACTGCTGGTGTTCAAGGATCAAGGTTTACCAGTCCTGGCACACCTAGAAGCACAACGCCAGCCACAGGACAGATAATGGCATCCATATCTGGCACTGCTGGGGTCAGAACTACTTCGCCGGCCATAGCGACTGCTGGTGGTCAAGGACCAAGGCTTACCAGTCCTTCTGGTACACCTAGACCAACCATAGGACAGACAATGACATCTACATCTGGTGCTATGATTACTTCTGCTGGATTCAGAACTAGTTCGCCAGCCACTGTCCCTGCTGCCAGTCAAGGACCAAGGTTTGGAAGTTCTTCTGGCATGCCTGGAAGCACTATACCATCTACTGGACAAAGAATGCTATCTACATCTGGCACTGTCGGAGTCAGAACTAGTTCACCAGCCATCGTGACTGCCTCTGGACAAGGACCAAGGTTTACCAGTCCTCCTGGCACACCTCGGCCAACCGTAGGACAGAGAATGCCATCTACAACTGGTGCTACATTGACTTCTGCTGGATTCAGAACTAGCTCACCAGTCATTATCACTGCTGCCAGTCAAGGACCAAGGTTTGGAAGTCCTTCTGGCACACCTCGAGGCACCATACCATCTCCATCTGGCACTACTGGAGTTGGAACTACTTCACCAGCCACTGTGACTGCCTCTGGTCAAGAACCAAGTTTTACCAGTCCTTCTGGCACACCTCGAGGCACTGTACCATCTACTGGCCAGAGGTTGGCAAGTCCAGCTGGCATTAGAACTAGCTCACCCAGTGTGATTTCAACAACCTCAGCTCAGAGAATGTCCACAGCACAAACCAGTACACCATCCACTGTTAGTGCAGCACAGAGGTTTGCAAGTCCTTCCACGGGAGTTCGAACTAGTTTACCTAGTGTGGTCACAACTTCTGGACAAGGGCCACAGTTTACCACTACGTCTTCCATGCCAAGACCAGGTACCCCGGGTGCAGTTGTCAGTACAGGACAGCAGTTTGTCAGTCCTTCTACCATGCCAAGAGCTACCACACCAGGTGGAACTGCTTCTGGTCCACCAAACATTGGTGAAACATCTGGACCAAGACTTTCAACTCCTCGAGGTATTACACCAGGTTCAGCTGTCAGGCCTTGCTCACCCAGTGTGGTTGGAACATCACCAGCAAGGCCCGGAACTCCCAGCACACCTCGACCTGGTACTGCGACATTGGTGTCAAGTACAACTCCTGCTGCCTTGAGAACTATCTCCCCAAGTGTGGCAGCAACCTCATCGCAGAGGCCAACTGCACCTTCAGGCACACCACGAGCCTCGACACCAAGTACAGCGGTCAGAACCACTGTCCCAAGTCCGTTGGCAGGTTCTGGACAGAGGCAACCACTTGCTGGAACACTTCGAACCATCACACCAAGTACCACTCCATCCGCTGCCATTAGAGCAAGTACCCCAAGTACAGGGCAGGTTTCAGGGATCAGAGTCAGTGCTCCAAATATAGTGACAGCTTCTGGACAAAGACAGCCTGTTGCTGGAACACTTCGAACCATTACACCCATTACTGCAGTCAGAACCAGTGTTCCAAGTCCAGTGGTCAGTCCTGGTCAGAGACCACCGACACCTGGAACACTCCGAGCAAGTACACCAAGTACTGTTACCACTGTGACTCCATCTGCTGGCATTAGAGCCATCCCCCCTAGTACCGGGCAAAGTTTAGGGGTCAGAACCAGTGCCCCAAGTGTAGTGGCAACTTCTGGACAGAGACTTCCAACTCCAGGAACCCCTCGAGCAAGTACACCAGGTGCTGTTGCCAGTACCATTTCATCTTCTGGCATTAGAACAAGTGCTCCTGGTGCAGTGGCAACTTTTGGACAGAAGCCACCAGTTGCTGGCACACTTCGAGCTAGTACACCAAGCCCCACTCCTACCATCGGAACTCCAATACCGAGTCTGGTTGCAAGTTCAGGACAGAGGCAACCCATACCAGGAACACCCAGAGCTGTTGCCGGCACCACTCCTTCTAACGTGAGAACCACATCACCAAGTGTGGTTGCAAGTTCAGGACAAAGGTTTCCAGCACCTCCTCGACCAGCGATGCCTGGTGCTGTTGGTCAGAGACATCCAGTCACTGGGAGACTGTTGACGCCGGTGATGTCGACAGTGCGACCTGCTGCTGTGGCTGCAACCAACCCAGTCACATCATCACTGACTTCAGCAGCTGGCGGGTAAGATTCATCACTCTTTGTTCATTCACTAATATTCGCAGTACTGCTCAGTGTAGACTGTAGCTGCTGGAACTCTTTTGATCTCAGTCGTCAGCAGGCAAAGGTCACACTTATGAGCAGAATAGCTTAAATACGATCTTGGAAATGGCAGCTGATTGACGTGAACATATGTTGAGTATTCAAATTGTGCGAATTATAATAATTTTTGTAAATTCACGAATTTTTATTAACTTAAAAATGCGACCAATGCGTGATCTGCAAAAACAAATTTTAACCAATTTTTATTTCTAAAAAAGATTCGTCAATTTTTTTTACGAATTTTAAAGTGGTAAGTCAGAAATTCTGTCTATGGACATGAGCTAATGATGAGAAGGTTCATCACTGAATCACTCAGTGTCATGATTCTTGTCTGAGTGAAACAGTTCAAAATGTCATAGTATTGACATTCATAAACCATTTACCTGTCTATATGACAGTGGTCCAAAGTGGACACAGGACAGTGGTACACAGTGGTCCAAAACTTTACACCCTCAACTTTCGCTTTAGGGATGTAAACTTTGGAACACTGTTACATAATGGCATTTTGTTATGAGTGCCAAAACTGATTATGACTTTGGTGCTCAGGACGTTGTCATCGCTTTCAGAAATTTCATCCAAGCTCAGGAAAGTTAAATGGTTGTTGAGTTGGAGCAAATGCGGAGAGTTGGTGGTTGGTCGGTAAATTGCTGGTGGAAAGACAGAATGATGGTTGTCGTGGTGGATCAGTAGTGGTGGAAACAGTGTGGATTTGATGGAGTGGTTGAATTGAGATGGCAGTGAAATGAGCATTGGCATGTTTTTGCCGAAGGTGGCATAATCCACGGTTTATAACAGATGAAACCCAGTGTGACAGAACAGCTTCTTAGCCAGTTTCTGCTACTTTTAACGTTAATGTTCATTTTTATAATGCAAAACAATATGATGATATCTTTTGCTTTTGCTGTCATTCATTGTGCAGCAAAGTTGCAGTTGTGCAATGGTGAATTTTGCTTCTAAAGTATTATATTTTCATACAAGTTTTACGTGTTAACCTGCTTACAGTATAAAAATTAGTGTAGTGAGCACTTTCAAGTACCTGTCAGTTTCACCAAGTTTTTTTGCCGGTTTAAACTTGTTGACTAGCAGAAACAGGTTCATGTCATGAAATGCCAGATGAGACTGCACAATCAATGGATGAGGCTGGAGAAATGATGGTAGCAGTCAGATACTGGCCTCAGTCCTGTGTCAGAGTCAATCATCCGACGCCATAACTCGCTCTTCGGTCACGTAACCAGGCTCGCCGAGGATACTCCGGCCCATCAGGCTCTGCGGTGCCACGTCGACATGACACTCGGTCGTCTCCCAGACCGTAGCTGGAGACGTCGTCCAGGCCGCCCCAGGAACAGATGGCTCGACCAGCTTCGTGGAGACAACAACTCCTGGCCTGCTGACCTTTGGAGACGAGCCTCGTCACGTGGACATTCGGGGGTGACGCTACGGTCCTCGCCGACTACGCGTTAACAACGACGACGACGAGTCAGATATGGCCTGTGGGCACTGGCAACATTGCTTCTTTCAGACAAAAGCCTGTTTCTGCCAGTAGCCGGTTTAAATTGGCAACAACTTGGTTTAAACTGGCAGGTACTCAGAAATGCCCATTAGAATAATTTTTGCAGTACAAGTCAATTAACGTGTGAAACTTGTAACGAATTATAATATTTTAGAAGCAGAATTCACCATTTTTAACTCAAATTGTAACCTTGTTCCACAATGATTGTCAACAAATTAAAATGTTTAAAAAACAAACAATGAATTGCACTGCTTTACAGTTGTGTTGTATAAACATGCATGCATCAAGGTTTACAGTGAGAGAAACGTGCAGAACATGGCAAAAACCTGTTTCTGTGACACCAGTTTTAACCAGTGTTTAAACATGCTAGCTCTCCCCATGGGGCTGGCCAGGCCATGCTGGGCCTAGGGATTGACCGAATCAGATGGACAAGGCTGACACATCATCAATGAGCTGGGCCAAATTGATCGAAGTTAAGTTTTTCTAATATTCTAATTTGCCCAGAAAGCACAGTTCAATCATCACTGTCTGACTGGTTTTGTCTAATGGTACTTCGTTCCATAAGCTGATGGTTAGATCTGGAAGTCTTGATTTTGGATAATCCTGGTTGAAATCCATCTAGTGTGGCATCAGCCAGCGGCGTCGTGGGTTAAAAAGGCACGGGGTAATAAGTTGCAATTGGGTGACAGACAGCTGCAAATTTCCGACAGAGGAGGTCACGTGGCGCTCAAAATTTTAATTTTGCTAATAAATTTTCCGAAAATGCGCGATTTCCAGCTACAAATTTTGCTCTTTGGACAGGCTAAAATTTGGAGGTGGGTCAGTTGGGACAGTCCCCCCTGCCTTCCCCTGCCCCTACCACGACGCTACTGACGTCAGCTAAATGGACAGGTCAGGCTGAAAGTCTGTGGGCCGAGCCTGGCTGGGCTTAGAAATTAAAGTTGCTTACAAGTGCCAAACCACGCTGTATTATTCAGGTCTACACTGCTCAGAGGCGTGTTGAGAACTATGTGGGCCTGGGGCTGAAAATTTCAAATGGGAATATTAGAGTTAAATAGTATGGGAGTTCGGATATGGGAGCGGGTGTTTCCCTTCCCATTGGGAAGGTGTCTGTGGAGAGAAAAATGCCCTTCCCAGATTTTTAATTTTTTTTTGTCAAGAAATCCGTAATTTGGTGCATCTTCAGGCCTTTCTGAGTGCTAGATTGCTCCTGTGCTGTGATATTTTAATCGTTCTGTTCAGTAAAAGAAAATATTTCTTGTTGAACATACAATAGACGAAAAGTAGAAAAATTAGTAAAAAATGTTAGTAAAATTTATTTACTTATCCTGGTTTGCATAATTGCATGGTTAATACTCCGCTATGGTTACGCATGCGTAGACCTAGTAACAGTGAGGTATTGCTGTTGAAGCTGTGATAGACTGAAGAAATGTCAGTTGTAAAAAAAACTTTACAAATTGTAAAGTTTGCAGTTTTGAAAGTTAATTTGGCTGATTTAAACATCAATTGATATTTTCACGAGTTGTCAGGACAGATCTAGCATCTGTATGTGTTGCTGCCTGTCATCAGAGAAAAAAGTAACAAATGAGAAAATGTCCAAAATATGCTTTTACTTCCAACCAAATATAGTCCACAGTAGCAGCCCCTGGATAAAATAGAACTGATGTATTGCTCTTATTTTATTAATTTATTTATAGCACTATAACTTTGAAATTTGTCTGACATTTTGGTCATCTGTGAGAATTTTTGAAGTTTGCAAAATAACCAAAGTTAATTGAACATTGTGTATATTCGCTTTGAGTGTGGAAAACTACTGATGTATAGTCAGACCGAGTGATATGTTGAATACTGTACAGGTCTCACTGATAGTTCTAGACATCGTCTAAACTCATGTCTCGTGATTGCCGCTCTGTTGTACAGGGTGGTCTAAAAAGCAAGCTATTAAGTTTTATCTATAACCTGATCCAATACTGGCTGATTTTCATAATAATTCTTTCACTGACACACCCAGCAGAATATTAGCTCCGTCATTATGGAACAAGTTGCTGAAGAAGATTGACCATATATCATCCAGGATTGACTACAGCAACACTGTGATCCACTGCAGTGGCACTACCCAGAAGATACGACTGAGAACCCCGGACGTCATTGTCTATGTTACGGTCCTCGCAGCTTCGCCGTCCCATGGCACCGTCCCCGTGGAACTCGCTGCCGGCACCGCTACGCAGCTGTCACCTCAACCTCATTCCGTCGTGAGCTGAAAACGGAACTGTTCACCGGAACGTACATTAGCACACTCGTGACAAACATTGAAACAAACATTAGCTGTAGCGGCTTTTCAAGCATCGTCGTCATCAACGCCTGGCACAGAATGCAGCTAGAATCATACAAGCGTTCAACTGTGCTGTGCCATCAGCATGGAGCTCTCTGCCTGCGTCGGTCCTAGACACTGACTCTGCTGGCTGCATTGATGACGGTCATCCCATTACAGAACGTTACAGAATGGCATCATTCTGTTCGAAAAATGCCCAAGCATCAGCCTACCTTTGCGCAAATTTGCTCGAGAGTGTGTCAGTGAAAGAATTTTGAAAATTGGTCGTGGACAGTATTTGTTGAAGTTGTGACGATAAGTCGTTGGCGTACATTTGTGAGTTGCGGTGTACGTACAGGGTGCACCAAATAACAGTCCACTGGAAAACTGCTATATCTCTGGAACTGTAGCATGTTTTCAACAAATTTACAC
>Ga0209052_1000421_pt1 | contig 12957 bp, 7 predicted proteins | sample WorMetHEROISLAND_2_FD_187409 | JGI IMG/M metagenome (GOLD analysis project Ga0209052, IMG submission 187409) | Marine gutless worms symbiont microbial communities from Max Planck institute for Marine Microbiology, Germany - Olavius sp. 4 HERON... | ecosystem: Host-associated > Annelida >...
GATCTATATATAGATGACAAGTTTGGCTGGCGCGCATGCGTCAAGGCAGGAGAGGTCAGTTTGACGGGGTCATTTTTCGCAATGATGACAGATAGCAGCCCTGTATCTAGGTATTTATATATATATAGATCTGTGGATACACCCTAAGAAATTATTTTACTGCTGTTAACTCGTCTGGAGAGTGAATAGTTGCAGATAGGTACAGACTTGTTGCGCATCTCATGAACATTAGCTCAGATTTCCGGTTGCTGCTGTGTTAGAACGTGGTGCATCATGACTCTGTTAAATTGTGTCGTTTAATGTGTTGTTTGTATGCAGGTTGATATGGTGCTGAAGCTGTGGAAGAATGGATTCAGTGTTGATGACGGTGCACTGCGCGACTTCACTGCACCAGAGAATCGCGAGTTCCTTGAGGACATTAAAACCGGGTAAAATGTGAAATGTTAATCACCAACAGCTAATTTGTGGCAGTTATTTTCGATGAAATGTGCTAGTTTGTGAACTGTGGTAAGATACTGCGAAACTGCCAGATGTTTCTGTGCAAGTAATAGAAGGAAATTTGAATTTGGGCAAAGCATTGTCGCTTTGTTTCCAGTTGCTTACTTTTTCAGAGTTTATCCAGGTTAGTAAGTAAGTAAGTAAGTAAATGAATATTTAGAGTGCACAATGTCAGCCAGTGGCCGAATCTGAGGCACTTGAGGTTAGGTCAAGTCCTTTAGAGAAAACTTCTTGCATGGCTCCATCCGGTTTTTGGCAGGTCAGATCCACTTCCTGTTGTCAAACCAGCTGCAAAGAACACAGAACTTCTTTTGTTGTTTGATGTTGTGGCTTGCGGTTTGTTGTGCTCCTTGCGGTTTTTACTTCAGCCACATTAAAAATTCACAATGTAATGTAATGTACTGCACGTGTCAAATGTGCTACCATATGTGCATATTTACCTGCTAAAGGAGGTTATGTTTTTGGTCTGTCCATGTATACGCAAGATAACTTTAAAAGTTATGAACAGATAAAATTTTTAGATGGGTCAGGCATGGCCCTAGAAATAAGTGATAGAAATCAAAAAGTTATGAACAGGTTTTATGAAATTTTTAGAGGCATCAGGCATGGCCCTCGAAATAAGTGATTAGATTTTGGTGGTGATCTGCGTTCTTTTACAGATCCTGGACCATCCTGGATTCTTTATTGTTGGGAGATGAGGCGCAAACTGTGATTCTCTTGTGTTCACCAGCTGGCAGCACCATTCTCAGTGGAGATTTGAGAGCTCTGGTCACTTCTGGTGTTTAAAATAATGTTTGGAGATAATTCGTTGCAGCTGGAAATATACTTTGCATGACGATGTGTTCAAACATTCACAAGATAAGCCGAGATTGTATGCCGTCGTTGTGGATGGTTGTTGAGCAGTGAGGTTCCTCGTGAGTTGACCCAGCAGGCTCGAGGTGGCGAGGTGAACCTGACACTGGAAGATCACAGACACGAGGACTACGTAAAGCAAAGGACTGCTGTCAAAGCCTTCACTGGAGAAGGACGTAGACTAGGCTGGTATGCAGTCCTGTCCTTTGTACAGTCTTACTTGTTACCTGCTGTGAAGCTGTTTGTTAGAATAGGAGCAATATTAGTAGTAGTATATTACCGTTTTCTTCATTTCTGTGTTTGCGTTATTTCATCAATCTTTTATTTTCAGAGAAATTCAGAGAAAGTCTCAATTATGTGGTAAGAAACAGATGCAGGAGCTGTGTGAGGACTATCATAGCCATGTGGCTAATGAGTTAATTTGGATGTGGGCTGTGTCCAGTGTCCATGTTAAATTTATTCGAGGTCATTTACTTTTTGACAGAAGACTTGGTCATTGCAGTACTTGGGTAGTTGATAACACAGGTTTAGCACACAAATTCTTTATTATGACATTGAAGTACACAGGCTTATCTGGGGATACACCTACATCCAGTCTTAACTGTCAGGGAAGAAGAGAATGGATGTTTGGATGGATGAATTTATCTGCATTTCTGGCCCCTACTACAAAACTGTTAAGTGAAACAGCCTTTGACCAGTGGCTAATTTGGTCGGAACTTCTTGAGGGTGAATGGTGGGCAATGTGAAGTCAACACAAGGGGCAGAAATATCCCTCTAAGCAGATGTGGTAGCAAGATGTTGCAAGAAACGGTTTCAGCCGAATGATGTGTTTTGTGTATCGTAGTCCATCCGATCCTGACGCAGTCATCAGTGCAAGGTTCGTGGAGTTGAACTGTAAACTTAATAATAGTTTAACAAGTTACGTGATGTCTTTTATTGTAGCTTAGCACTAGCAGAAGCAGGTTGTCAGCCGTTAAGAGTTGGAAGTATTAGCAGCAGTGGTAGCAATATTATAGCAGTGCTAGAAGTATTATTGTACTGATCATAGTACTATTGCAGTGGTAGAGTTGCCAGCTGAGGAATTCAGCAGTCTGCTTATGAGTCTAATGGCCAGTAAACTCAAATGTCTGCAACTAGTATAAGCTTCAAGTTGTGAGCATACGCTGCCACATGGTGTGTACAGTGTGTCCCAGTGAAAATGTGGGACTGTTTTTAATACTTATTTTGTTCTTAATTATTGTAATAACAAATAAGATCAAAAACCAAGTTTGAAAGTCACTTTAATTGCAGAATAAGGAAGTGTAATATGGTTGACATGGTTTAGATATTTTTATGTGAAAAATGCATCCAGAATATGTCACAGTGGCTCAAGATGTCAATATCATTTTGTGACAACTGTGTTTCATTGCGTCGTTCTTAACTGGTAATTAAGTGACGTTTGGAGTTCTTCGTAAGTCTTATTCTAAACTGAACATGCTCAGTTACAGTATATTTACTTTATTCTGTTGCAACTACAAAGAAATATACTTCTTTTTTAAAAATGAACCGGTTTTTGTTGGAGCACCATGCAGTTGTTGGAGAATTGTTTTTCTGTCGGTGTACTACGGATGTGTTACAGGACTTCGTCTCAGTCAGTGGCTACTGCTGTACCTGCAGCAGCAGCAGCGGCGGCGGCAGCAATGGAGTCATCAAGCTGCGGTTTTACCAACGATTCGCCGCTGGATTTTGACGCCTCGCAGCCGTCGACTAACATACAAGTCCGTCTTGCCGATGGCTCAAGGTGAGATGTGTGAGCGTGTATGCAACCATGTCAGACTGATAATAGGCCTATTTACAGTATATCTGGCACCGTCGACAAAGGCAATCATAATAGTGAATCTAAATGTAAAGGTCTGATATTTGCTCCATCTCTGCTGGGATACGTCAGAATATGACCAGGGTTTAATTGACAAAGCTTCATCGTTTTTCCTAATCCAGCAGCTTAATTATGCATAATTTTTGGTAACTTAGTCGCAAGTTTTATGCAATTTTTTGGGTAAATTACATTTTTAAAGATTTTTGTCAGATTTTTTACAGGTTTGTCATATTATATCCTATGTAAAATTTATATTGGTGCTATTACATAAGAAGACTGTGGGTGCTTTACAAGTTTGATTTACAAACCATCGTGAATTAGGCCCCAGAACACTTTGCAGTTTAAAGTATCGAAATTAGCAGGTAATTGGCATGAGCTAACGATGCCACACATTGTGCAGCTTTGCATTGCCCACACAAGAAAACAGTTAACCCGTGCTATCGTCACGTATGCAGACATACTACTGAGTCTTCACTAATTTCCCATTCCACCTAGGTGCTAGAGCAGTTCCTACTATACAGCATACAGACGGTGGTTAGGTGGCATCATCCACCAGTCTGCTAGCTAGCAGTTGTAACACATACAGTTTACACAATGTTATGTCGGCTTGTTTATCTACAGGTTAGCCGGCAAGTTCAATCTTTCACATCGCGTCTCCGACATCCGACAGTTTATCGTCACGTATCCTTTATCAGCAACAGTTCTCCGTAGTTTAGTTTTTGGGAAATAGGTCTAACCTGGAGTAACAAGAAACTGAGGTGGTTCCGTGAAAACATGGAACTGCATGTAATAATTATGGTAATGGTTCTAGCAACAGCAGCAGTACAAGGATACTGGTTTATTGCAGAAATTCGTTTTGATGCAAAATTTGTCAAAAATGTGATAAAATGTGTGGCATATATGCAGCAGTACTGACTGGGCCGGGCATAGAGTAACTTTCTTGATCGTGACCAACACGTTACCACTATGCTAGGCCACCACACGTGTGTTTTACAGTATTAGGTTGAAGTTATTGTTCCTGACAGCCTAACATCAGATCTCGGCCGCAGTATGCAACATCGACGTTCGTCCTGATGACGACGTTCCCGAGCATAGAACTAACGGATGAGGCGAGAACCATTGGCGATGCCAAGCTCAACAATGCCGTCGTCGTTCAGCGCATGAAATGAGTGGTCTTACACCGACCGACAGACCGGCCGGCTGGACTGTCTACAGTCTTGGCTGCAAACTTCACCACTTCAACTTACTGTGGATCTGTTGTGCAACATGCTGTATAACAAGTCCACAACAGATCAAAAAAAGTCTGCAGCAAATCCACAAAAGTCTATAAAAATCGATGGCTTAACACAAACTCGCAACATCCTGACGTGTCGTGCGTGAGTTGCACAACCTTAAGGCTTAAGGCCAAACTCCACTAGTTCAGAGATCCCAGCAGTCCTGAAATTTCTGAAATTGCAAAGTTGTCCTGAAATTGTCCTGAAATTTGAAATTGTCCTGAAATCTCAGTCATTTAGTACAAATGTCCTCATATTGACCATTCTTGTCCATGCCCAGTGGCAGTTTAATGTTTTACTTGCAGCATTGCTCATCTGTTTACTTCATATGTGGATCTGGTTTTAAATTGTTTCTCTTTGAGACCGTGACAATCACGGTTTCTTGTGTAACATTGCCTTGTTAATTGTAATGGCTCCGTTTGGATGTTTATGACTGATCTGTGGTACTTAAAATGTAATGATTTTCTACGTTTAGAGACCTTAAAACGTCCTGAAATTCACGAAAAACTTGTCCTGAAATTTCACTACTTCCTGCTGGAACCTCTGCTAGCTAGTTTGATTTGTTGTGCAATTGTTGGACAATGAGTCGCACGTCAAGCTGTGGAACAATGTCAAGATGCTGCGAATTCGTTGTTGCACTTTAGGTTTTTGTGTGCTTGTTGTGTAAGTGGTCGTGTGGATTCATCGTGCAGCATGTTGTGCAACAGATCCACAACAAGTGGAAGCTAGTGGAGGTTGCGCTTTGCTGGTTGGTTGTCCGAACTTCCGGCGGACTTTCCATCAGTTGTTGCCATGTTTTGTTGCGGGCTTAGGAGTTTCCGCAGTGATTTGTGCTAGGATTTCGTTGCAATGAAACATCGTTGTGTTTGTGTTTATGTTACGTGACATGTGGTCAAGCAAGCTTGTGCAACTTCGTTTCCTCATTCTTGTTGCGACAATTTTGACATTTAGTTAGCCAAGATCTGCACGAATTTGCGATAATGAATTGCACGACAGTTGCTAAAATTCAATGAAAAGCATGTCACTGGTGATGGGCCTATGCTGCAATGGAAAACTAACGAGTACTGTTTTTCTTGAGTAGCTGCACTGGCTAACATTTTCTATACCTGTGCTATGTCTGCTTACTGTGTACAGCAACTGCTTGGAAATTTTTGACAAATTACCAAGTAATCGGAATTAATGACATCAATTTCTTTCGAGAATTTTTTGCTGGGTAGTATTGTGGCAACGTACTGGTTTGTGGCTATAGTTATCTACTAGTCTAAAACTATTGACATCGCTATGCAGCTTGCCGAGTTAATAGTCTGCACTCTGCACTTAGAAAGTTTGGTCAAGAACATCTGTGTTTCATTTGTTGTCTTATTAATTTCTTCTGTTGTTGAATATTAATGTCTGAAAATCTGTCACTTTTGGTGCAAAAAAGGCAAACACTTTTATGTTGTGGTATTATTTATTTGTGTTATATTTTCTGCAAGTTTTCGTAAGTTATATTTACAGAAGCTTGTCGGCTGTGAAAGTTAAGTTTTTCTGTGTGGCAGTGCCTGTATCACAGAAAGTGTCAACTTCTGCTATGTAGCTGATTACAGAACAATGAGCATTATTTTATTATTGACTCTTACTAAGTGCAGTACGTTTGTAACTGTGAGACTAGAAGTCATTAGATGCTGACGTATAATTTGTAGATCAATTAGATTTTCAACTTAGAATGAAAGTCAAAAAGACGTGTTGTGGGTAGATAGGTGAGTACCAGAATCAAATGACTGAAAAACGAGGTGAAAGTTGAGGTGACTGGTGTGGAAAATGACACCGGTTATTGTTCTAAACAGACACTTTTGAAACAGACTATATTGGAATGAGTAATTTATTTTTTCATCAGGAACTAGTTAATGGTTGTGCGAACTTTATGGGTGCCAACTTGTTCTACCAACACGAAACCGAAGAGAATACAGATGTGTGAGACGCCTTAGAGTCTGATGAACAACGCAGTAATTTCTGAAGGCAGTTCGTATACCGTAAGTTCAATTGATAGTGAAACTAACATAGTGTTCTCACTTCCTTAGCTAGTTCTGAGTGACCGTATTAACTTCGAAGTTCAAATTACATTACTGTGTTCATTTTATTCACAGAAACGTGACTACGGAAACGCTTAGAAAATTTTTTTGAAAAAAAAATAGACGTGGTTACATGCAAAACAAAACATACAGCATCTGCAAAACATTTATGCATGCAACTTGGCCTTAATGTGCACAACTATTGAACTATGTCTATGTCTGGAGTGGGACGACGACGATGCATCAGCAAACGCATCATTCGCGAAGTGCGAGATCAGCTGACTGACGATGAAACTGGGTCACGATTGGCGTCTTGAGACAGCGATTGGACGTTTCTGGGTCAGTGTCGGTGAAGGTTGGCTCAGCAGCACGCAGCTCGCACGTGATGACTTGCAGCTGCAACCGTGAACGCTTTAGCTTTCTAGGTCAGCCAGCCAACAGCTGGGGTTTTTCTTTGCTGCAAGTTGACGTGTTTTTATGCAGATAAAGATTAATATTTCGTCGATTGTTTAAGCGGCGTTACTCTGTTAGCACCGGTCGGACTGTTTTTGACGGCAAGAAGTCTGCTGTCGTACGTTTGATGGCTGTTTCAGCTGCTGCGACTGGAAGCAAGCGCTGCGACACGATGCCGTAAGTAGGCCTTTATTGATTACGTCACTGCAGCCGAATTAGGCCTATCGATCGGTCGCATGGGTATAATGCGTCACCGTGTCTTTTCCATATCATCAGCAGCCTAACTATGGCTTACGAATTTACAGCGCATTTTGCTGATACAATGCGATGACTAATTATTGCACTGGGACAAAGGAGCTGATCGACCTCACGTTTGGATTTTGGACGTCTGGCTGCGTATATATAGGGTCGTCTATGTCGTTGCAGTTAGGACAACATAGAAGTGTTTCAGTTTAAGACATGTCGTATTGTTGTTGTCGTGCAGCAGCTAGTACACTGAGTATATATTATAGCTAGTTGAGTGTCTGCTTTCACATTTTATCAGCAGCTTTGCTGAGAAACGAGCGATGCGCTGCTGCTGCGAGAATAGCAAAAAGACGTAAAACTAAAATATCTTCTGTTTTACTAATTGTTGTGCAGTAATATGGTTCTAGTAGTTTGCCAGAGACGATTATCAAAAGACGTCACATGCTGTTCGAACACGTGGCCAGATTGGACGCCACCACTCCAGCGCATCAGATCCTGAAGCAAGTCATTGCTGTCAAGTCCGGATACCAGCCCGACGTTGTCTGGCGGAGAGCTCCTGGACGTCCTCGTAACTCTTGGATCGTGCAGATTGGCAATGGATCACCACTGAGTATCAGACGGGAGTAGAAGAAGGCACAGGATCACGGTCATCATGGAGAGTCATCGCAACTGACCTCAGCTGTCTTCGCGTCATGATGATGATGATGAGTTTGCCAAAAGAAGGCTTAACCGGGAGGAACGGTTTAATTGACACTCCAAAAGCACCAATTGCATTTTGTTCAATCATATTTAATGCTGAACCCCCTGCAGGAAAGATCATAAACGTAAGTACCGGTTTTGGGCGAACCTACATGGCTATGCATAAATGCGGTTACCGGTTTTGAAGCGACTGTTTCTGGAGCGACAGCCTCATTTTTATACGGCCGTCCTGTCGCATATGCGCTCCTGACGAAAAGAAAAAGGTGTAAAAAGCCAAAATTGGCATAAATGTTCCGCAGGGCATGAGTAACCGGTGTACCAATTTTCGCTTCAAAATGTCAGGTCTAGGTCGTCGTATGTCAAAACGTGACAGAAATGACCGTTGCTCTATTTTACTGAAGGCTGGCGGATGACGCGCTGGCCGGCCGGCAGGCTCATGTACGTACGTGGAGTGGCTTCGGCGCCCACTGCTGCACACTGTAGGCCTAGCCGTTGGTAGGCTATAGCTTAGTTCACTGCGGGTACCTAGTACTTTCAGTAACTAGGCGGACGGCCGCATACATGTCGTGCTTGTTGATTTTATAATGTAGTCTTATTTTACACACACTGTTCCGCGATCAGCAATTGCGCGCTGTCGCATCGTCATCGTTGGCTGTTTTCTTCGCGTGAACGCTGTGCGTGGCAGGAAACAATCTACTAATGTATATAGTGACGTTGTGTTTTGTTTTCATGGATAGGCCAACTCTGTTTACGCGGTGATTCTCAGTGAAGCCGATATTCAGCTGTTAGCGTATTCCTAGATTTTCTGTTTTCTGCGGTGCAACGGTGGCCAAAGTTTAATTGCTGGCGTGTTGAACTCGTCGAGCCTACGAGCTGCACTGACTGTTTACTGGTAATTGCGTGTATCGCAGTAGCGAGATACACGTTCACTTTACTGAGGGCCTGAGGCGTTGGCAATAAGTTAGTCAAGCCTGGCAATAAGTTAGTCAAGCCGTACGTGTTACGCGAAATCCGTCATTTTCTTGCAGTTGCTAAAGATCAGATGACCTTGATCTTTAGCATAAAATTGGCCGATGGAAACGTTCGCACCGATTTTGGGTTTTCTGCGCTTTTCGCTTTCTAGCTGGGAGCCCGTGGATACGGGACGGACGGACGTGCAGACAGTACTCGTAACGCGGCCTGTTAATGCGGCCGCATAAACAGTTTTCACGGCATAAGCAGACGCGCAAACCTTTGAACACTCACAGTAACAGGCGAAAGACAGATTCTACGCCGTGTAGGCCTACTCGAATACAGTTGTTGTTCTGCACAAAACTGTTTATAGTATTCACGCTGCAGGGGTTTGGACATCCCAGAGGCTCCCCCACATTGATGCAATTACTAGTCGATAACTGGCCTTGAGAGATCGGCAAAAACAAGCAAGGTTGTGATAAATACCGCTCGGCGGTCGGTCGGTTTCTAGGGATAGTGGGCCGCTGTACAGACGCTGGCTGGCGTGTGGCGACGTTGTTGTTGTCTATCGACGACGACGAGCCCTTGAGATGCTGCTGCGGCTGCTGCTGCTGCTGCTGATGCGGTATGGCTGGTTGCCTGGCAGCGCCGCCACTACGAGGCGCGTTGCTATACATGTACTTACACCGCTGCACTCAGCGTACGCCCCGCAACGCGTCACACATAAAGACTGCTTTCCACCCGACGCAAACGCCCTTGCGTTAAGTTGCGTACGTCGGTAAAATTTGCGGGGCGGATCTATTTTCCAGCGCTCGCTAGGCTTAGGTTTATGGTGAGTGATAGGGTCAGGATTGGTGTGATTTCCTTACTCTAGATCCGCCGTCCCCATTTTCAACCGCTATTTAGATCTGCCCCCCTCAAATTGTACCGACCCCTTTTTGACAGGAGTGACGCGCAGACGACGCAAGAAAAGTACGCACGCAAGTATACGCAACGTGCAACGAAACGCAACACACGCAAGCGACGCAACAGCCAAAACGCAAGGATGGATAGAAGCGGTGCTATCGGCCGGTTTCTATCTTGCGCAAAGCAGCGTACGCAACGCAAGCATAGACACCGCTTCAGTCCTTGCGTTTGGGCTGTTGCGTCGCTTGCGTCAGCCGTCAGTTGCGTCAAAAAAGTACGCAAGTGCGTTGCGTGTGTTGCGTTGGGTTGAAACCAGGCATAACATACCTCGAAATGACAGCAGCAACGCCACGGCCACATGGCTCATAGCCTACAGTACCGGTAGCTATAAACACGCCGGCCTTGGATAGCTGGTCGTTACTCACTCGTTTTACGAGGCCAGACCAGACACTTGGCTCGTAGTCAATAACTATGAGCTGCTCTTGTTTTCAGAAAACACGGTATAAATATTTACAATCGCCACTGCGTCAGCTAGTTGCTAGTAAAACTGTGCAGACGTGCAGATAAGTCAAATTCCGTGCTCAAGCTTGCTTGGGTCTTGAAGCTGCAGCCTATAAATACTGTGATTTAGTGATTGTCGACTGGAACGAGAAATGCCAGAAATGAGGTGAGATTCAAATAGATTTATGGCTTGTATATACTAGCTCAACGTAGCCCATATGTTTCTAAATTGTATCAACAATGTAATCATTCGAAAGAGTGTTTTGCCACTATTTATAACAGATTTTGCACCACACTAGTCTATTTTAGGCCGGCTCAACTACAAAATATGTCGTTTTCATCCACAACTTGCACGATTTGTTAAGCAAGTGAAGTTTAAATGAAGTTTAAGTGAAGTTTAAATCTGCGGTTTCTGAGTCACTATTTTTGATCGTCTGAGCCAACGTTCTCATTTTTCATGCAACCCTGATGAAGAATTTTGAGCAAGCGCCGAAGGGTTGGCAGGCGGGTGGGGATCTGCGGGATAAAATTCTGAAATAGTTGAATACGTGATTGAGTCGTTGTGATACCGGCGCAAGCTGGGGCGTAAACGGACACATCGCGCTCTGCACTAGCCCTGTATCCGTGGTCTCGCAGTGTGAACTGGTGTCTGGCTGAGGGCGAAGGAAACCAAGATAAGCGCCTCCCTGTGCGTGGGCCTTATGGCATCGCGGGTGACTTTGCTTTTTATGGTTACGATTACGACGGCGATTGTCCAGAGTACTGGTTGAGGCGAAGCCGCTGTCGGCGGTGCGAGCTAGCGCGTCCTATACTGTGGCTCATTGGGGGCGGTGGTATGTCTGCATGCTGCACCGCGGACAGGTCAGTTGACTGTGTTGCTGTGGTGATTGTTCAGAGTACTGGTGGAGCCGCCGGCGGTGATGTCGTCAGTACGAGCTCGTCCAGCCAGCTCGACGGCTCTGTCAGCGATGAACCACAACAACACGTCAACCTCCACCTCAACGTCATCATCATCATCATCTCAACACCTGTCCGTGCTGGCCAAGGTGCTGCGTATGTTTCGGTCTCACTCGGACTCGTCGATGGCTCGACCTCCGTCACCGCCACGGCGCCGCGCCGCCGCCGCTGCCAGCAGTCACGGGCCGTCACGTAGCGCCTCGGCGTCTCCCATCTCAGCACAGCAACAGGTCCGACCAGCAACACACCGGTTTACACGTCAACCCTCCAATAGGCTAATACACCCGCACTCGGCGAGCGAGCGTCGCCGCGCCGAAACTATTGCAGTAAGGAAGCAGGTAATTTATATTGACCGATAACTGCAAAAAAACCTCGAACGCTCTCGGTAAGCTAATAGAAAGAGAAGTAAAATGTTTTGAGATGGCGTCTAACTCTAAAGGTAGACGGAGAATGTGTGCTGGTTTTGAGCGAATTTGGAAGAGCATTCAAAGTGGACCGACCGGTGTGTTGAGCAACAATTTTGAAACTTGCAAGGGTTGCAGGAACGGTTGAACGCACTCTGCGGTCGTTGCTAATAACTAATAACTATAACTGAAATCATTGCATTAAGGATTGATTTATGAAGGACAGTGACTTGAGGTTCGAGGTCGAGAATAACCGGCAAGGACTTGAGTTTCTAGGACTTACGAAGTCCGAGCTGAGCTGTTGAAGTAGTATGGCGGCTATCTTTGCAAGTTGCAGTGTTGTACTTGTGATTGTAGCACCGAAAAGAGTATAAATGTGAAACATAAAAAAAAACTTTGCTTTAGTTTCATCGCACGTGCACTGTACACTCCGTCTAAGTGGCTGGTAACCGGCTAATGATTACAGGTAATAAAACGACATCTCAGCAAAGGTTTGTGCTGTCCGAATGCTTCTAATAGCGTGTGTAATGTATAATGCTGGTCGAACTATACAGGTGAAACAGCAACATCATCATCATCATCAGCATCATCATCAGCGTGGAGGTGCTCATCGTCCGCAGTCAGCTGGGTCAGGGTCAGGGTCAGGAGGAGGTCAGCAGCGTAGAAGATATCAGCGAGTTGTACGCAACGAGAATGCACCTCCACCCGATCAGCCGGACGACAACCCGTTCGTCGTACGCAAATTCACTCAGGCAAGACATGCATTTGTTGTGTACGTTGACTTGACTTGAGTTAAATTAAAGGCTTTGATGTTTGTTTAATGTGGTTTGTGTACGTTAGAATGTGCTATGTAGGCTTATGTTGTCTGTAGTCCAACTGTAGTTTCGGATGTTCCAGATTTTCCACTGAAAACAGCCACCCCGTCATTGCTGCGGCCGAAATTTGGGGATGAACGCCCAGGACTGGATTGATATTGGGTCTGCAAAGAGCGAAGGCCGTAAGCTAATTAGTCACCTTTCAAGTAATCCAACCTGTATCTCGATGATAGACGACATTACTGACAGACGGACAGACAACCTACGTTGGCATTACCGCGCTTTGTTACTGTTCTCAGTCTGAGTTTATTCAAGGACACGACTGGTGGGTGCTATGTGCAGGAATTCCTGGCTAATTACTACGCTGGTAAGTCGCCGGGCAGGCCGTCGTCCGACCACAAGTCCGCTCCGTGCCTCAGCTCGTCTCTGCCCGCCGGCAGCGGCGTTCCCGGCCACACGATCCTCAAGAAGTCGGTGGGGTTTGATTCAGTGTGC
>Ga0209052_1000422_pt1 | contig 12949 bp, 9 predicted proteins | sample WorMetHEROISLAND_2_FD_187409 | JGI IMG/M metagenome (GOLD analysis project Ga0209052, IMG submission 187409) | Marine gutless worms symbiont microbial communities from Max Planck institute for Marine Microbiology, Germany - Olavius sp. 4 HERON... | ecosystem: Host-associated > Annelida >...
ATACTGGGCCACACGACGACACGTGATACTATTAAATCAGCTCGTTTAGTTCTAGGTTTGATGCCGGTCGTTGTCCATGGCGACTAAGGAAGTGTCTACATGTAAAACTAAAACTGAGCTAAAACTCGGATGCGATTTTGTTTTTGTTAGATGTAAGCACCGCCGTAACTGCCTAAAGCTGTCTAAAACAGTCTAAAACAAAGCGAATTTTAGTTTAGTTTTAAGTTTAGCGTCAGTTTTACGTGTAGTTACTCTTGAAAGAGGATGCTGGTAGACAGACAGATAGCTAGTTACGCGGCGGGTGGGTGACGCGTGCTAGTTGGATCGGTCTGCCGCCGGCGTCGACGAGATAACAGCGAGACATCGTCGTTGTCTTCTTCTTGCCGATGGCCGTCTCATGGACGCCTATATACAGCTGTCTATGTAGACTACCATGGTCATTACATCATTTCTTGTCCCCGGGGATTCAGTGGCGTCGTGTCTGCTTGTAGCCAGCGCTGCCGGTCCATAACTCATGGACTCGTAGTAGACCAGTGACCAGTTGTATGCACACCGACCAGGCCACAGCCTAAACTCAGCTTTCACAGTAATTAGAGGCGATGGCATCTTCTGCTCCGGTTTATGTGGAATGGTTGTAATGATGACGAATGGCTGAATATATATCATTTGTGACACAAAATTAGCAAAAACAACCGAAAAAAGTTTAGGCCCATACGGCCAGAGTTTTCTTTATTTCTAATACATGACAAAGGGCCGAAGCCACTAACACGCCTGAAAAAAATTCCAATAAAATCGAAGTAACTAAAGTCCACAGTCTCTAATAGCGATATAACAATTACAAGAAAAATAAGCTTTACAGTAACTAGCTAAAATGTTGAAGTAAGAAAATGAAAATCACAAGAATAGGGACAAATTGGCAGATTTTGGAGTCTGGTAATTGCTATTTTATTTGTCATCGCCGTCTATCGTTACATTTCGTCGACTTCGAGCCTACAGGATCGGTGACCGCTAGTCACACAATGAACATTATCGTTGTGCAATCCACACACGTCCGAGACTGTCGACGTCCGTTCAGCCTCATTTTTTTCCAGCGCCGCTCGCTCCAAAACGTGCCATCCTGTCTGCCGTGGCCTTTTATCCAATCGGCCGGCCGGCCGGCGGTTTCAATATCCCGTCGACTAGATTACGGCTGACAAGGTTAATGACGCACTCACCCTAGCGAGTAGCGACACGCTGCTGCTGCTGCTGCTATGACGCTCGTTATAGGTGACGTCACGCGCACCGACTGTCACGTGACCAGTTTATGACGTGCCGTTGTGTACATTATTAGTTCTGTTGTACAGATACGGTTGGGAATTCTGTAACGTGTGCAACTGGAGAGCATTTGCCCGTGCGTTTCAACCTCCGCCAAGAACTGTGTTCTGTTCTTCGCTTCATGGAAATCGTAACAGTAAAAAGAATCCGGTAAAATTTCTGATCCGGGTCGTGATCTGGATCGCCAATGGAATCTAGTTACTTGTTGGTTGCGTCACAGTTTACCTCTCCAGAAAATGTTATCAAACTGGTTCACAATGTATTGAGTGATATCGCGAACAAGCAGATACACACTACCGTCTTGTTTCAACGGTGGAATTGCTCGTATGATGTAACCGCAGGCGGTAGAAGAATGATAACTCCGGCGCAGCATAAGTAGAATGTAAGTAAGTAAGCATCGTTCCGAAGCAGAATCGTTTAGGTCGCGCATCTTGCTCGTCTTAAAAAACATTTGCGCGGTTGTGCGTAAGCTTCATCCGCCCGCTGTGTGTGCGTAAGAACGGTTCGTTAGCAACGGCGTGTAAACATTTAAAGTTCAGTCTTTTACGCCCAGATGACTTTCAACGTTTGCTCCAAACTACTAAATATCAGTGCATGGGTAGGCAACTACGTTTAACTTAGTAACTGAGTCAAACTATGATACAGCTTTCAGGTTCTCGCCGTTGAAGATGTTAGAGACTGAAGAGTGATGAATCCCTGAGCGTCAGACTGTCTTGGACAGGATGTCTCACAAAAGCAGCTGTTTGTGGCAAGACCATACCAGCGTTCGTTGTAGCCTGTAGCTAGATAGTTAGCTGTACATAACATAGCATCCGCAACGTCAGCTGTCATCAGGCTTCTGTTGATGTCGCTCGCCGCTGTTTCAGTTAATAGCATTATTTATACTTCTTGTACGCAATATGCAGCGAGCAGGTGGCACTGAGCTCTGGCCCTGCAGGAATTAACACGTCCAAGCTGACCTGTTATGCCGCCAGCATTAACGCTATAATTTTTCGTTGTGATTCGGGCGGGAGACGCGCTGATACTAGGAACTGGGTCGTCGTTGAGAGGTGCTGGTGCTTGGTTCTGACGACAGCGTGGACGTCGAGCAAGGGTTGGAATGATCAGCTTGGCAAGGCTGCTGATGCTGATGCAGGTAACTTGTATCACGTCTGCTCAGCCACGCCCAGCAGGTGTCGCTGCCGGCAGACATTGGACTCCATTCCCGCCACGCAATGTCGCTCTTATTTCGTAAAGAGTCGTGAACTCTGGTCAGGCGCGGTGCCAGAAATATGAAAATCTATATTTACCGTACATTTGTAGCAGTGCAAGAAAATAATAACAACATTTGTATCTGGGGTCCTAAGTCCACCGAGTTTGCGGGACAAAGTCCCAAAAAGCTGAATATCTTTTTTGTTATTTGCTTGCATACTGCAATCACTTCGTGCAAATTTACCTCGCTTTTTGGTTCGATGAAGTCTACAACTTTTTCGTTTATTTTGACGGACGTCGGTTGATGTACTCGGTATGCTGAGAATAACGAAAATAGAATTTAATTTCTGGGAACTCAAAAAGTTCAGCCAAATGTGGAAGGGATCGACGAACAGGTTCCAGATTAAAATCACTAATATTATATTTTGGAGTTTGGACTATATCGCAGTATATTTGGAATTAACTTTCTAAATCAATTACGCCAGCTTTATTCTCATCAGTCTCGTTCATACTTATCTTTCTCCAGGTAGGCCGCACCTGTACTTCGCGTTCTTCTCATGATTCGTGATTGATTAACTCTTTCAAAACTTAACTTTTTTTCTTCTTCTTCTATTTGCTCAAATAAAGTACAACGTGCAACTTCACAGAGCACAATGAGCAGGACAACAAGGCAAAAACACTAACTGCTGCCCCACTACCTTACTAGGACTGCAAATCGTTTTCACCATAGACTGTTGGCACTCTATCAGACACATTGCACTGATTGACTTTAGGTTAGTTTTTAGTTTCTTGTGTTTGTTTAGCGTTGTTGATTGTGTCTGTTCACGTTGCATGCGGTATAGAAGCTAGGCTGTAGTTAGGCGTAAAAAACAAAACATTTCTACGGTATATTTGCTTAGCATCTAACCACATTATAGTATCGCAGAGCGCCGTTGTCTCGTAGCTTAATGGCGACTGGAGGTGTGTGCAGTTAATGTACGACGCTATCAGCGCTGAAAGCTTTTCATTAGTAGTCGATGAAGGCTCATATAGCGCCGAGGTCTTGACCCGTCTTGACGCGGGTCGGCGCGGACGACGAACAAGATCTATAGTCGCCCAGCTGCGGCCGGCCGTGCTCGATCAATGTGCACGGCTGTCATTAACACGCCGTCCATCTCACAATGCGCTAACCAGTATTGTTCCGTCGCCTTCCTTCATTCATCAACATTTCGTCGTCCGGCGCATCATTGTTTTACGGAACGGACGGAGAGTCCGTCTGACAGTCCGGACCATGACGGTCCACCGAGTGACAGCGTCCGGCCAGTCAGAGAACTTGTTCCATGGCACACAAGTACATGATCTCTCGTCAACGTTGACTGCTCCGCTATTCCGAAGATTCGCCAGTACGGTGGCGACGCTGAATTTGCAGGACCAGAACAAGGCCCTGGTTGCTAGAATTTAGAAAAAAAAACGAGGAAGCAGTACAGAGATCCTGGAAGAGGCTGAGACACTGAAGACTTCCGCTTTCGATCCAAATCTCTATATAGCTTTAACAGTGGTAGCAGTCGTGCTAGGTAATCGTTATTCTGCATCAAATATATGTAGCAACATATGCATGTATTTCATATATTTCATACAGAATGACAATCACCTAACACGACTATACTACCACTGCTAAAGCTATAGACAGATATTGACGTAAAATGGAAGGCTTCATATATTTCAAAGTAAAACGAAAGTATTGTATTTTCTTGCAGTTAACGATTTGATATTGGCACGTGGTCACAGTTTGTGTTGTTGTGAAAATCTTGGTGCGATCCTGTGTGTTCAAGATAGTTAAATGGTTCGTACAACATTTTTTGCATTTTCTCTCTTTTTTGCACGCAACCACGGCAGTACGTGCTGGATGCCATACTGCCACAGTTCAGGCCTCGCAGGCAGTCGTTCACAACGTTTTTCATTGATTCCAATAGCAGGCAGGCTTGTCCATCTCAGTCTGGCCTGCCTGCCTGCGCGTCTCAGATTTGCAGACGTCTAGCAAGGCGATGCGCGTTTTCTATAGAGCACGGCTGAGTGACGGATGCCGGCGACTTGGATTAAATCAGTCGTCACGACGACCGCTGCTGCTGCTGCTGCTGCTTGGTGCGACGTCCCGTGTCACGAGAGAAGAGTGGCGCAGCGCGTACAGATCAGCTGCAGCGGATCGGTTGTCAGGATGTCCAGCGGCGGATCAGTTGTACCAAGGTTTTGGAGTTGTTGTTGTTGTTGCCTAGTCGGGCATTTCTGAAGTCAGGGTTCAAGTAGTGCTGGAGGTGAACGACGGTATTTGTCGAAGATTTAGTGCATTGATGATGGATTGATGACGTTTTGGTGGGCCGCATGTTTGCGACGGTGTCGAGGTCTGAGTTGAGTCAGAATACTTGTTGTTGACATCTTGACAGCTGAGAGACTGAGTCTTGCGTGCGGTCAAGTCTGTGTGTCGAGTGTGTAGAGCTGCAGACGCCCGTAGTTCGTGCGTGCTGTGTGTGACGACGGATCATGGAGTCCGGTGTTAACGATGTGTCATGGCCGTTGCCAGAGATGTCGATTGTGATGGTGACGCTGCTTTGTGACTGGACTGCAGCTGCTGCTGCTGCGGCTGCTGAGTCGCTGAGCGCGCCGCTGAGCCGTCAAATTCAATCTCTGATCCGTCTTTACGACGTAGGTGCGGCCGACAGTCATGCATGTAGGCTACAGCGTGCTGTAAGTACGCTGCGGGTCACGTCATCACGATATATCGCGCTGCAAGCGAGCCTGCCTTAATGCCCTTCTGCACTCAGCGTTCGTTGTAGCTGCTGCTATGTAAAGTCGTAGCCGAAGTACTGGCTGGTGATAACCGATGCTGAAAATGTCTCAAAACGCCAAAAGAGAGTTTGGGCGAATAGGCCTATCACACTGCACTGGTCACTGACTAGTGGCCAAACTTAGTGCGGATCAAATGACGATTTTTATCATTCTTATTATTATTATGACAATAAATATTCCAGAGGTTATGAAGATTAAAACATAGTTAGCTAAAGTGGGGCTAGTCTAGTTTGGTAGGCACCGAAAAATGCCCTTGATAGATACCGAATTGTAACGCTGGACCATTGAATGAGATTTGTTGAAAGAAATTATTATTACTATTGTTGTTATTGTTGTTGTAGCCTTCATCATTATAGGTGAATATCTGTGTCGCAAACGGACAAGACAGAAAAAAACTTAGGACGTTATCTTTCAATGGCATATTTATTTGGTCTATCATTTCACAGTTTGCCATTCACCTTTACTTACTAGAAGTTAGCCAAAACGAAACACGGAAAACACACGCACAAGAAAACAGAAATAAAACAACTCTAAACTAAAAATAACAATAAGCTCATCTAACGCTTAGAGAACAGGGCGTCAGCTCGGTGCATTCATCTCACCATAATGCTACTCTCGGGCAGTTGGCTTTTGAGTTTATTTATACGTTATGGGTGGGATTATTAGCAAAAATACCTGGCATTGAACAGACGCATGCGAGTCTACAATAGTAGCATCCACAGTAGTTTGACGTGGCCCTTCTAAAGAACACAGCTATATCCGCATAATAAGTATACCAACACAAAATAGAGCCCATGCTAAATACTATTGTCGTAAGCTTTTACGATAACTTCCCTGGCCTCATTTTTAAAGGTTTGGAAGATATGGCGACTAAGGGTATTGAAAATTGACCCCACTGTTAATTGACGCCTCCTAACGTGAGAACCCTAGCGAATATCCGCGTAAACCTTATATCGCCAAAAACTAGAGTACCTGACGAACATTTTTGTCGCTTACAGTATGGGAGTATCTTCGTTCGTTTTAGATAGCTGTTTCCGAAAGCGAGGCGGAAAAATCTAATCAAACCGACGATGAAAAAAATTTTTAGCATAAAATGGCATCTCTAGGTCATTAAAATCAAGCATTTTAGGATCACTGGAAAGCCGATAAGGCACTTCGTGACGCCGCGTAATAATATTGGCTTCAACCCTAAAGGTACCAAAGAAAAGGCGACTGAACTGGACGTTTCTGACCACCCCACTATCGTTTGAGGGGGGCGACTGAAAACGCGGGACTGGAAAACCTGGGACCATCAAAAATGCAGTGGTGGAAAACGCGAGACCAGTAGCTATGGAACGCCAAAGTTACAAGTAAAGTAAAACAGAAATGGATGTTAATGTGCATTGTTGAAAACGTACAAGCACTAGTAATATGCACTCCGCTGTAATAAATCACTGCAGAAAAGTACATTTTAATGCTACATAACGATCTAAATACGCAAAGACATCGTACATCAAACGTCAGCGAACAGACACCGTCCCTGGAAAATTATAATTGCAATGTCTCCTGTTTAATACTAAGTTATTAACGATACATAGCTACATATACATACATGTACATACAAGGTGGTATTTGTTTCAAGTGTAGTTGGTGATAAAACTGTCCAGACGTAAAACATAGCATAGAAAAAAACAGGTATAACAGAGGAACTGACAACGTCATTCAAGTCAACTTGTCACAGATTACAGCACATCGTAACTTAAGTCAGAACAAACGCAGGATCATCTGAATGTCTGTGCGGCAGATGGAACAACCACGACCCTGACGTTCCACGTCGTTGGCACACGTCTCACAGAAGCGCTGGTGGCCACCATGCACAAGCGCGTACGTGCATCGCGCTGAGCCACGACGAAGACCTCGCAGTCGTTGCTGTCGAAACTGTCTTGATCTCAGCTTTTGATACTTGTGCTTTTGCGCCGTCGCCTTTGATTCATTGTTACAACATTGTTACGGCACTTATGTTTTGTTAGGCTTTTTATACTTTTAAGGTCCCGCGTTTTCCAGTCCCGCGTTTTCAGCGTCCCCGTTTGAGGCCCCTTGTCACGGAACTCCCACGAATATCCGCATGAATCTTATACTTCCTGAAAGTGGAGTCCGTGGGCTACACTTTTGCTGGAGCTATATAATGATAGTATGCGTGTATCGTCTTTCAAATTTTCGCGCTGTGCTCCGAAAGACGCATCATTTGCGCAGTAAAGTGCGGTACGGCCGTTCAAGGTCTTCCAAGGTCGATGATGTTGGTGGCAACCGACAGCGCTTAGGTGACTTCCTGTAGTGATTAATAATAATCTTGACCCTATATTGCACCGATATTGAGATACGGCGACTTATTGGTTGAAAATCGCCAATTTTCCCTACCCCCTCTCATTTAATGCACTCAATCGGGGTGACCACTTTCGAATTTTTGGAAAAGCTTTACGGATCCTGGAACTAGAGTCTTTCAGGTAGCCTACAGTGAAGATTTCGTGATCCTAGATTGCACCGTTTTGATAGGGCAGCAGGGTGTGTCGGACACACGGGGAGACAGACGGACGCCTCTGCTATAGCTAAGACAGAGCATCTGCATAGCATGCTGCTATGCTGACGCCCTGTAAAAAAGAAAGAAAATAACGAAAAATCTTGACTAACAATCCATGTCATAATATGCACGTATAGCTTGGAATTGTCCATTCGTCTTTTGATAGCGATGAGCTTTGAACCATGTTGCTATGTTTCTTTACTGTATGATTAAAATGTTGTTCTTTCTTTCGTATATATTCTGTACCAAGTTCCATGCGGTGACACCAGCTTTCGTCCACGCTATATCCGGTCGTTTTTCCCTATCGCTGCCTGACGCCGACGCCTGGAAGACAGCGACAAATGTGCTATTGGAAGGATGATGAATGATGACAGGATGCGAAATACTCAAGTCACTAGCGACGGGTACAATGCGCCGTGTGCACAGTGGCAAACGTCGTCCGTCGTTGATGGAGAGTTGTGTGTGCACTGATGGAGGTGTGAGTTGCATGCGCCATCAATCAGTATTGATCCGCATCAGTTGTTTGCAGGCGCACAAGCCAAGACCTCGGTCCCGCCACTTGCCGTTGCGGGACTTCCAGATGCTGCAGCTGTACGTCTACCATTTATCATCATCATCAGCAGCAGCATCATCATCGTCATCATCTTTATCTTCATCGTCGTATTCATCCCGAGTGTTGGCACAATGATTAACCGTTTCATGGACGCCTTCGCTGACCGTCTAGACATTAGAGATGGGCAGCAACTGAACTCGAACCGAGCAAAAACATCGCAACACTGTTTGGATTGGGTGATGTGACGCCGTAATTTTTCACTTTTACCGTGATTTTCGTATACGCCTAGTTATACCTACACTAACCTAATTTAATTTGTGCCCAAACTTTTGCAGAAAATGAAAAATTGTCATCGAACCGAATATGAACATGTGAACATAAACCAAGGTTAGTTTGCATTTTTGTAGTTCTTTGTGCACAAATTTAAGGCAGATCCTATCGTGTTCGAGTATTAACTGTATATTAAAATTCGATGTATGTGGGCACATCGCTATTGATCCCCAGAGTACGCTGTCACAGTGCAAAAATTATGAGTAATCGAATATTTACCGTTTTAATGGTAGAAATTTAAACAGTAAAAGCTATAGCAAATGAAGTCAGCTAAAATATAGGATATTGATTAAAATGCACCAATTAAAAAGAGAAAGGCAGATAGTTTATACAATTAATAACTACGCGAAATAAGAAGTCATGTAATCTGAAAATCGGAAATTAACAACTGAAAGCAAAAAAACCTTAAAACTTTTGAATTATCTTGCATACGACGAATAGTTTTTCAAGTGAAAGACGATGTGGATGGCAGCAGAAATTTTGACTTGTGTAGGTCACTTTCGCAAGTGGTAACAAGTAAGTATCGGATGAGTGTTCTGGATCTTTGATTTGTCTGAGCCTGTTTCGTGTGATAGCGTCATATTGCGTGTTGCGACGTAAACCCAGCAGGACTGCGACGTCGGGCTGAGTCTGACAAGTGTTAAGTTCAATCGCGTTGAGCGAGTTGCCAGATGCACCAGCAACGAGCATTGATCACGGCCTGGTCAGCCGATAAGCTGCATGTGCGATTAAACCATGTCGACCGGCCGCGCGGCCAGCGGTCTGGATGACGGCGCCGGTCGAGGATGCTCGCCGTCAAAGAACTGGGTCCGACGCAGTAGGATGGTCTGGTAGTGTGGTAACGTACGTACAGTAAGTATAGGAACGCGAAAAACGTATCGCTCGGCGCCAACATGATATGCAGCCGTCTTTCCAGTCCTTCCAGTTACCGAGCATCTCAGACGTTGACAGTAAATTAGGTTACCGTACCAGCCGTAATTACGCGAGATATGCGTAAGTGAGGGGTTCTGACGTCCGATGACCTTGACCCTAGCGGATCATAACAAACAAAACGAAAAAGATGTCAACACATCGGTACACACAAGCCTGCACAGCACACAGTAGATTGCCTTCAATCTACCCACAAGAATGTTGTTACAAGAGTTCCAGCGGTTAGCACGGTTCTATCGTATCGTCATATCTGTTCGCATTAACCGAGAGGTCAGCTCAGCAGAAGACACCAAAGCATACATATTTCGGTTCTTGCTTTAACCTATTTCCTCTGATTATATGCAATCCTACGCTCCATCCCAAACAAACTAGGCGGAGTAATTACCCTACTAATGGCTATTTTAATTATATACTTGCCCCCAATATACAACAGACCCAAAGCAACAATAGCATTTTACCCAATAAACCAACACATATTCAAAGGCGTCAAAGCATGCTGCTATACAGCACACTGTTGTGTTGGATCAATGTGTCATGCCGCGGCGGCTGATGGCGGCTGCGGAGGCTGACATATAAACGCCAGCACGCGTCAAGGTCGACAGCGTTCAACCCGCTGTGACGTCAGTCAGCTCAGCATCAGATTCTGTCAGTTACCACGAGACGCTTGTCAGAGTCGGTCACACGCAATTCTCGCAGTGACGGCCGAGCCGTATTGACGTCAGGGAAGCTCCCGCACACGCCCACAAACGCACGCAGACCGGCAGACAGACACGTGCGGTATGATTACATCTCATCCTGTCCCATCCCATCTGTGGTCGCTGCTGAATCCGCCAGAGACACAAACGCACGCACACTAAACCTCCGGCTGGAACGATCGCTGGCCGTCGTAAAGACGCAGGAGCGACGTCCAAGAACGTATGAATAACGGAACAGGCTGCAACTGCTTATTTACGCACTGAAGTAGCTTTACTGGTTTGGGCCTAGTAGCAGTTCACTATTTGAGCCACTTTATAATATCCAGGATGACTGACAATTATGATGCTGATGATGATGATACTCAGCGTCTGGGCACGACATGACAGAATGAGACCAACGACAGTAGATAGAATCGCCTGCCACGAGGCTAATATACTGGTTGGTATAAGGCAGGTACTTTCAGCAAAAAAAAACCAGCGCCAAATGCCGACGTAGCCTAATAGTGTTGACGTTCGCGTTGTTATCGTTCATCGGAATTCCCTATATGACAAGCGACAAACATACAACATAATATACAACGTAATGGAAATCCCAGCATCGAATTTCTATTGTCTGTTTCTTGCCGTCCACGGCACGCGACTTTTCCTGGCGCAGTGCACAGACTACGGGCGACGGCAGCCGCGATTACGCGAGATGTGCGTCGTTTATCGTGAGTTAATGACGTCCGGTGACATTGAATGGCAACTTTTTAACTGAAAATTGGCGCACCGGTTAATCACGACTCGGGGAAACGGTCACATCGATGTTTGTTTTCGTGCGCCTCTTTGTTTTCAAGTTAGAAGCCCGTACGAGCAGGACGCGTATAATGCGGCCTATAACTCGGCCGCATGCTAATTTAAGTCTGTCCTGATATTTATTACGCAGATTTGTAGCACAGCAACATCTAGACGTGCCGTTGCGTCGTCGAACGAAGGGTACAGCACGGCCAGTACATTCAACAGTTTCGGGTCTGATTTCCATCAGACGCACTACGGCGGCAAGCACGCGTTCTCGTCCGGTCCTTCAGCCAATTCCGTCAGAACATCGTAGACTGCGAGACTGTGAAAGCCTTCTGACAGCGTCAACATGAAGCCAATCCCGGCTGCGGTGCGGCCGAGCGACGGCGATATGATGGCATTTCGGTGCAAAGTGGCGCTAGTCCCGTCCCGTCGTACGTACGTGCGCCAGTCGCTCGCCGTTAATAGAAGCGCGTATTAGCCAGTGCGTCTCGCCGCTGGTCGGTCACGTGTCTTTCGTCGACCACGTGATGCGATTACGTCGCGTAGGCCTACCACGTGACGCGTTTATGATGTTCGGACGGTGCTCGATTCGCTCGTAATGCGGCATTCGGTCGACGCATCGCCGTCGCAAACTGAGACGCCTGCCTGCATGTGCGAAATAAAGCTAAAACAACATCGCATGCGAGAAACGTAAAGCCCCCGTCACACTGAAACGGAATGTAAATCAAATCAGCTGGAATGAACAATTTTCAGAAATTTTCAAAATTCGAACCGCATTCGGGCGAGAATGTCATAAAATATTTTTTTAAGAATGCCGTTCGAATACTACGAATTTGATTCGAACCCGCATCGAATGATTCCAGCACATTCCGAGTGTATTAGCTCTGGAATGCAGCTCGAACGTTGTTGGAACACCCTAGGAATATTTAGAACACTGTCAGAATGTTTAGAGCGCAGTTCGATTGCTGACCGAATTACGCCCGAAGTTTGGTTGGAAAGTGCCTCGAATACTATACGAAGCTATACGAATGCAGTCAGAACACTCCCGGAATGGCTGCCGAATACATTTCGAACGTCTCGGAATTCAAACAAAATGCAGCTGGAATACCTAGCATGTACTACGAATTTACTTGGAATGTAACAGGATGTTCAAAGCGTATCGAGAATATGGCCCGACAGGGTATAAAATGCTGCCGAATCTAGCACTGTCATCAGTCTCAACTCAACCGGTATGCGGACCTCTTGGACGATGTTGCACTGCTTCAGATTGCTGTACTTCAGCAAGACCTGTTTGAAAGAGATGTGGAGAAGGCTACGAGAAGAAAACATAAGCGAAAACCCAAAATATATCAGACCCGTCCATGGCTGGTAGAGGAGAGGAGGAGGCTGTATGGACATTACTCCAGACTAAGCTCAGAGTAGAAAACCCACAGTCCTTGTTTAACTACCTCAGGATGGAGCCTGCCATGTTTGATGAGTTGGCGCATTCCGGCAGGATTTGAAGTGGCCAGAATGGTTCGAATGTTATTGGAATTCCGTAAGAATATTTAGAATACAGTCAGAGTTCGCTTAGAATATACTTGGAATGCCGTTCGATATTTCTCCACTTCGAATGCACCTCGAAAGTTTTGAGCATGAGCAAAAAATCGGGCAAGCCACAAGAATGTGCCCGAATATTTGGAATGCGCACAGAATTCAGTCGGAATGTTCGGAATGTACTTTGATTATCAAGGAATGTACCACGAATTTTCATTCTGACTGCATTCCGGCTCTTTC
>Ga0209052_1000423_pt1 | contig 12930 bp, 8 predicted proteins | sample WorMetHEROISLAND_2_FD_187409 | JGI IMG/M metagenome (GOLD analysis project Ga0209052, IMG submission 187409) | Marine gutless worms symbiont microbial communities from Max Planck institute for Marine Microbiology, Germany - Olavius sp. 4 HERON... | ecosystem: Host-associated > Annelida >...
GCTGCAAATTTCAGACAGGAGAGATTATGCATAGTCAAACTTTCAATTTAACCCCTAAATTCCCCCAAAATTAGAAACTATCAACCCCAAAACCTCATTTTTGTATTTTTAGAAGAAAATTTTCGGACAGAACATTTTTTTTGTGACCGGCTAAAAATTAGGCCACTGACTGATACTGACGTGGTGATGTCGGCCAGCGTGGCTGAGATGGTGGCGGAGCAGAGGCAACGGCAGAGAGTGGCAGTGAGACTACAGCAGCCGGCTGAGGATGAAGCTGAGGACGAGGTGGAGGATGAGGCTGAGGATGAGGAGCATGTGTAGGAGTTGCAGGTGATGCTGCTGCTGCTGTGGCTGATGTGCCTGGCCCTGCTACTGGCTTCACGCATTCACACACACACATGCACATGATCTCGGCTATGAATAGACTAACAAATGATCGCGTGAGTGAGTAAGGTTTAACATCTCGCTCGACACATTATAGGTCATTTCAGAGTCGGTCCTCCAGGCAATCACTTGCACTGTTACGGACAACAAAAATTAACAGCAAAATCAATCAAATACACAAAATACAATAATATACTACCTACATACACATGCACACAAATGTAATACTAGCAACAAAAGATGCACAATCTAACTATACCAGTACAAAACTAAAAGCCCGGCGCCTCTTCTGCCATCCGACCAGGAAATGGAGTGGGCCTATTCTACAGCCCTGGACCCACACGGGGGCTATTAACGAATAACACCAGAAGAGATCCAAGATCTCAAACCTCCACCAAAACAGTGCTGCCACCCGGCAAACACTAGGGTTGTGAGTTGGGATATTTCCGCAAATTTCAACGGAATTCTTCCGGAAAAATTCCGTGGAAATTTCCCAACTCATAACTTTTGCTCGTTACACTTGACTGTTATTGGTAGCGAAAGCACAGAGATGATGTTACCAAAGAGGGAAATGGAGGTCTGGCACTAGCAGAGAGCTGCTGATGTAGAGGCTGTCTCTGTAGCATCACTATGCCAGCAGACTGCTGCTGCTGCTGCACGGCCAGCACTGGTGGCCCCGACGATGGAGCAAGCACAGCTACATTACACACATCATATCATCATCATCATCATCTCACTGCTCTTCGGACTGATTTCATGGATATCCGGAGTCCGGACTGCTTTACGTTTTTTTCTTCGTGTCCGTTTCTTTCTAGTTTCACTTATCGTTATTTCCTTCATTTTTTAGTTTTTCTATCTCAGGCCTCTTATCTCTCCCATTAGTTTACCATCTTATTTTCTTACTTTTACTCTATTCATTTCCATTAACAGCATTTTTAGTTTTTTTTTAGTTTATGCGCTAGATTAAACTGGCAGCTTACCTCTCAGTTTTTCGGTGCAAATTGTCTACCATATCGTATCATCATCACTGCACAGTGAAGTAATTAACACTATGAACAATGTCATCCAATAACGACAAGTTCTGCATGCTATTCTGATGCTATGGATCTCATCAGGTATACTGCTGTAGCTATTAGTACTTTCAACTTCTGTTTAACTTTTCCTCAGTTGCTCCTTCCCTGCAGTTAGGGCCATCATCTTGTTACCATATGTACACTGTGGGCCATAAAAAACACCAAAATACTTTTGTGCATAACTTGAGCAAATGCTGATCGATTTTGATAGAAATTGTGTGCAGTGTCTTGGATTAATTAGCCACACAGTACGATTAAAATTACTTATTTATTTAAAACGTTTGCTAAAGGATATGAACTTCAAATTTAAAGGCAAACATTCACATCGTTCCATTTCCATTTGTCAATAACAGCTACTTCAAGTTATTGCAAGGTAGTGTGGCGACGTTATTTAGGTGAAGTTGGAAAATTTTATCGTACTTTGTGGCTAATTTATCCAAGACACTGCATATCAATTTCTATCAAAATTGGTGAAGTATTGTAGAAGTTACGACAAGTAAATCCCTGTGTTTTTTTTATGCCCCGCAGTGTATAATTCTGGTTGGTACCACAAAAAGTAAAATGATCAGACAGAACAAAAAGCACTTCATTCTGTCAAAGTCTACAAATAAGGAGCTGTACAATTCTGACTAGTAACAACTGGTGGTCATGCATATTAATGGGAGACTGATGAATGCCAAATCAAGTGTGACGGTTGTACAAAAGTACGAAAACATAAACAGAAAGTGCTTGCTCAACTCAGAGCTCAACAGCTCACAGAAATGATGATTATGTAACATGATATATACCATACATAAGACACAACATATACTGTGTGCATGGGGCATAAAAAAACACACATTTTTGCCATAACTTCTACAATACTTCACCAATTTTGATAGAAATTGATACGCAGTGTCTTGGATAAATTAGCCACAAAGTACGATAAAATGTTCCAACTTCACATAAATAATGTTGCCACACTAACTTGCAAAACCTCAAAGTAGCTGTTTTTGACAAAATGAAATGGAACAATGTGAATGTTTGCCTTTTGCTACAGCTCGTATCCCTTAGCAACTGTTTCAAATAAATAAATAAATAAGAAAATTTAACCGCACTGTGTGGCTAATTTATCCAAGACACTGTACACCAATTTCGATCAAAATCGGTCAACATTTGCTGAAGTTATGCAAAAAGTATTTTGGTGTGTTTTTTATGTATGTACACCGACGTGGGAACTGTCGTGGTGCTGGTGGTGGTGGAACATTAAAGCTGGCAGTCGGACGAGCTTGGACGGCCATAAGTGGAGTCGGACCGGCAGCAGCTGGTCTTGCAGGCACCGGAGCCTGCTGACCACCATAGACAACGAGTTGTGCTAGTGACGTAGCAGACTGAAGTGATGTCCGCATCAACGGTGGAACTGTTGTCCGCATCATGGGTGGCGGCACCGCGATCCGAGCTCCTGTACAACCACCAGAATTATTTTGAACAATCTTCATCATCAAATACACTACAACAGACCCAGTTACAGCATCTGTCTCTATGCATATGATCGATGCTACGAACATAAAAATTGCACAACAAAATCAAACAAGCACTTATGTGAGGAACAAATTGCAAGCAAATGAGATGCACTAATGGTCATCAATTACATGCGACAAAGTTGTCAGTCCAGAGAACCGATCTCACTGCAAGCACACAAATAATCCTGAATTATCAGATATTTGGAGCGGACAAGAGCACCTGGCATTAACTCGGGTCTTCTTGTATCAAAACGCATCACAACCTTGAGCAGCGAGTACAACTCTGAACGACGGACTGGCCGACACTTCCGCTTCTGTGCAGCTGCACAACCACGTGAATCACGTTCTATATCGCCATAACAAAAGCACACAGCTGTTGTATCATTTATCGTAAGATAACAATAAATCTGGGTTTTAGTGTTAATCATGACCCTAACCGTAACCTTACACCTGTTTACGGTGCAGCAGAATCAACTGAGAGTGGCGTTTGTGCGATCGACCGGCACACATATGTCAATCCCTTCTTTCCATATTCGTTCACTTCCCAATGTTTCCACTCCGTCCGGCATTTTCAATGCCCCCCCCCCTGTACACCTAGCTTAGTACTTAGTTCATAGAACACAGCTTAGCTGATGTCTGGCCAAAAAAAAACACTCGCACTATCTGACTAGTAGATTTCTGACAAAAACAGCAATTTCCAACCTGTTCATTAACTTAAAATTTCCTGTTGGCTACCAAATCAACAATGTACGACGTCTATTTATGTCAAAATAAACGATTTTAATCAACATTAGGCCACTATAATTAAATCGACGGCCATCTTGCTTGTCATCTGCAGGCAGCAGCAGCCGGCCACTGCTAGCCTGCTAGGCTGCCAGCATGCTAGGCCGCGTCGCCTGACCTTGTATGACGTCATTGCAGACGAACTTGTTAGGATGTCCATCTAGTTTTTACCTAGAGAGGAGTACGGCTGTGATCCAGTATGGTTAATCACAGACGTATCTATATGGCTAGTATATAGTGTACACCTGCATACAGATGAGACAGACAATCCAACCCTGTGGCAGAAACAACTTTTGCTATTGCATGCTATCAATTAATTTCATATCAATGCAAACATAACAATGCATTAGTTTCCACAAACAAACGCTACGAAATCAGACTTTTCACCTTATATTATTATTATACAAAAAAATGTTACGACCATAGAATATTTAACGTCGATTTGCGACGCGTCGATTGCCCGACGGATAAGTAAGTAAGTTTGGATGTAGGTTTGCACGTTGGCGACACTGTCGAAAATTTTCTTTTCGAACACCAGCAACATTAAATAGTGTGCATCAAATTTCTTTAATTTTTGCCTTAAATGTATCATGTTAGAATTAGGCTATAGACAGACGTCAACAGTCAACCTCAGGGACAAACTCCGAGCCAACTGTATAATTCATTTTCACGATTTCACCGTGTGTGTGTTAGCAATTTATGCCTAATGTCGACAAGCACTATCAGAAGTAGAATTGGTCCGGATAAAGTGTGCTATGTTAATGTATTTTGACTGACTGAATGTTAACGACAAACACGTACCTATCTTATGTATAAATAAACAATCTGCATGGTAGGATGTCATGAAAGAGTCTCTACTACTAAAATACTGTCGGAAGCCAGTGCCAATCTTTAGAAAACACGACACGGACAACGAGAAATAATTGCAAAACCAGGTTTCATAATTTTCACAACAACCAAACCAAATATTTGCAATAAGTGTGTACAGCAGACGAAATAACACAATAGTTGCCACACGTACGAGCAACAAAAGTAAAGCTGTGGTATTACGTGCATGTCGTAAACAGAGCTTTGTTGCAATACGAGAAATGAGTATTCAGTCAAACCCTTTAACAGAGAGCTGTTGTTACCAACAACTTTATAGATAACATAGAAAGCCTATCGAAGTAATAATACTATGCACGTCTTACAAAATGCTGTTATTGCGTATTTAAATAATCACTTGAAATATGAAGGCAACGGCATCACTGGTAAGCAAAGATGGCATGCATATTATTCACTCACTCACTCTATCAGTGGGTTACAATGAACACCTAGACAGTCATAGAGATATGGCAAATACTTGTACTAATACAGAAATAAAAGGCACAGCAAGACGCATCATATGAATGATTCCAGCTGTGATACAAGTAATAAAAAACGGAGGTTTATGTTGCTGCTTTAACACAGAGAACGAGGGTCTGCGATTCACACACTGTTTACACATCTGCTCGTTAGTTCTTGCAAAACCGTAATAAACATTGTACTAATGCAGCAAAGAAAATGTTACCGACTTGTGCAACAGTCTCGATCTCGGACTACAAACATGATTGACTAGCAACTGCTAATGTCACCAACGCCTTCAGCAGATAATTAATTACGTCAAATTCACTGTTGATTATATGCTCGAATAATCGTAAAAAAAGATATGGAGCAACAGTCATTGACGTTTCCAAATGTAATGAAAACACGGCAACAGACATTCTAAGGTAAGTTGCAAAATCAGGGCCAAATGGGCTCATGAAATAAGACCACAGACTCTATGTCCAAGTAAGAAGCATCCACTTTATGGCAACAGTAGACATTCTGATGGTTTTTGGCACAAAGATAATCAAAACCTTCAAAGTGATCTTTTAAAACAATACTGCCACATCTATTTTTTTGAAAAAGCATTAACCACATTTCTGGTCATTATATCATCTGAGGCAAACTGTGTGCACAGTTGACGTGGTTCAATTTATACTCGTTCGGTCCATGAAAGTTTTTTATAACACATGTAAGAAATATCCTTATATTTGTCAATACTGCAGTAAAAAAGATCAGATGCCACTTTCTTATTTGGACACACACAGACACAGGTGAAGCATGAAAGTAAAATTACAACTAGTGGCAAACTTCACATGAATAATTATGCTCAAACATTAATACAAATGCTTATACTACCTGTTAACATCAATATTTAGATTAAGAACAGCCATCTACTACAGACCAAGCTCACAAAGCGGCACAGGAAAGTACTTTTTTGACCACACTTAGTTGCCACAGGAAATTGGCAGCAACCAGGTCTTCAATCAGGAAGCACCAACTAACATTTCTACAGGCCTGGCCTGGGCACACAAAATTTTTATCTTCAGGACAGAAAAAATTTGAAATTTCAGGACATTTTTCAGGACATCAGAGTCACAAAAAAACGCGTTTTTTGTCATTTCCGGCGCATATAACTTCGGAACGTTTAGAGCTGATGCTAAAATAACTATACGGCGACATGAAGTAGTTTATCGGCTTTCCAGTGAGCATAAAATGACCTCTACACGCCATTTTAATGCTGAAATCTGGGACAACGCTGCTTTCTTTATGTGCTGTGTTACTTACTCATAAGTAAAATGATGTGTTTTTAAAAAAATTGTGAAAACGCGTGAACATTTCAGGATATATGTACAAATTTCAGGACCTAACTCCAATTTCAGGACAAATTTCAAAATTTCAGGACAACGCCCAGGCGTAATTTCTACCTCAGTTAAAATTAACATCCGAACAGATACTAAAACAGCACCGAGACTCCAGCTTGTCAAGTCCGCGTAGACTGAACAGGTAATATGCGCATTAATAAACCATTAATTTTGCATCTACTAAGTCTCTGAGCCAAACACAATTTCCTGGGAGCACAGGCATCAAAACGCACCTTCTCAGGCCAAAAACTGGCAGATTAAAAAAACACAATTATGAGCGACATACGGCCAGTTTTTCTTCACATTACTCAACGTTGTATCGTCACAAAACACTCCACAATTATTATTATTTCCACTGGTGGAAATATGAGTAAAAACGTAAATTTTACAGTTAGCACAGCAAAATTTAATGACACCACACAACCCAGTAGTCCAATCACATTATTCTCCGAATTGTACCACCAAGGTCAACGCAACAGTAACTAAACCGTGTAATAGAATGCTACTAAAAACTATTCAAATTATGAACGTGAGACCATGACGTGATAATAATCGAGCATTCAGCATCAGGAGTTATCACATAATCGTGTATCAGTTAAATGGAAAAAGGCCCGACACTAACAAACTCCGCAACGTTATAGTATTAACAACTAGGAAGAAGAGACGGCACTGGTAATACTAGAAAAAGTAAAGTTATCAATGATTCTGACAGCAAATACCTGCCCTGTGCGGTATCAAAGAAAACGGAACAAAAGCCGATCACACAGTCACAGTATACATCAGAGTCGTAACATGAACACGATGACGGCACAGAACAAAATCTAGTGACGAGACGAGATCAAAATTACGTTAGAAAAAAAAGAACAGTCTCACTACAACGTAGTAGCAACATTATTATTGCGTCATCAAGGCAACACCGCGCCTAAAGAAAAGAAGTTCAAGTTGTGAAAAGACGATGTTCAGCGTGACCACTGGTCGATGCGTGTGAAATGCCCCACTCTCTGCAGCATATGTCCCTGTCATGCATGCGAACGGTACTGACACCGACATAAACTCACGGCATCATGATGTTATTAACAGGGCAATGCAATGCACCAAAAAAGCACACCATACACCATCGAACATCTTATGCTACTACTATGACACCATACATTACTGTAGCCACAGACAGCGGCGTAGGGATGGGAGGGGCATATCGGTATATATACCGCCCAAAATCAGGCCAGGTAAACTTGTATATGAGTAACAATGACGTAAGAATGGTTACTGAACCTATATACTCACCAAAATCAGGCCAAGTAAATTTTGTACCTCCTCGAAACAAACAGCTTCCATAGCAAAAATTTCCTCCCAACAGTTTCCCGAAAAAAACGCTGAATTCCCCGAAAGGTTTTGCGCACAAGTGGTCAGCCTGGATGTGGCAAATGACAGCAGTTCTGTAGATGAATATGAGTGAGAAAGAGAGCAGCAGAGTGGAGCAGAGTCAGCAACAAGATGGCAAGACTTGACAGCCGTCGATGCCAACACTATCTCCTTATCCGTCACGTCTCAACTAGACGAACATTTTGCCTGCCGTCACAATGTCAAGTCGGCCAATCACCGCAAACCAGTACTGTACATCCACGACGCGTGGAATACTGCAATACACATAAACAACACACTAATGACCGTGATTTCAGATTTCACACATAATGTCCCAATTACATCCCCACATTCAAAATATCATGACAAGAGAGTCACTTCTGACCTCACCTCTTAGATTACTTGGGATTACAACTGGATTATTTTTTATTCATGCCAGCAATCATTCTACACACACTAGCTTTCTCTTTCAGCAGTTCAGTTTTCCAGATCCATCCCAGGCTTGACTTAACCTCTCACTAGTGGACCTAGCAGTAGTCTGTATTACTTAGGCCACTTTAGAAATTCCGGATTGATTGACTGATTCACATCATTAGATCCCGGCATCCGGAATCATTCGATGCATGGCCAATTCTTTGCTTATATGATCCTTCATTCGTCTCGGCCACCACAATGACCCCATGGATGCAGGAGAATGTTGGCTATAATCCAGTTCTGCTCCATGCGCATCAGTTTCGATTCTTCAGTCTGATACTACCTGCTGATCGTTACTTAATCATATAATTCTTTAAAACGTGTCAACAGTCAACAAGTTATTGCTGCTTCAACAGTAGAACAGTGCAGGCCTGTTCACACCAGTCCGGCTGTATCTGACAAGAAATACTGAAATCCCGGTATAACCGCATCGATAACTGCAAGAACACTACCACTAAACAAATCTCAATGTTATGAAAAATAAGCTAGACAAAGAAAAAAAACTTGTGCACCTGGTTCGTCATCAGCAGTTACATAAAACCCTGTGGATATCTGCAACAAAAATAAAAACATGCTCTAAAAATTCTAGCCTAAAGCAGACATTCAGAACCAAATGCCACAGTGTTAAGTCCAGTATGCCTCAACTAATTTGGAGATAATTAATCCATCGATGTGCACCCAAGACAGTGCTAGAATGACATCAGCAATGTGTCAACATTCCAGTTCCCAAGAAAACACTTATTGTAGGTACCATGAGTGAGAATGACCCAGTCATTTGCCACCCAGCTCAACCTCACTGCATAGAGCCTCAGCTGCAATGAGGAACAGGGTTCAGACACCCGGGTACGTACCCAAAAAACCAGGTGGGTTTTTTTGGGGGGTACACCCACCTAAAAAACCCACCCCAAAAAACCCACACTTCTACTTTAGCCTAATTTTAGTTTATACTTTATATGCCATTAATAATGCAATATTTTATTGTTTTTAAAGCTTTTAAGGCTTTAAGTTACTGAGTTTTTGTATTATTTTACCTATTTTTTCCTGCTTGTCCAAAAAACCCCACTGGGTTGGGTTTTTTTTACAAACCCGGTTTTTTTTGAACCCTGATGAGGAGGAACTACTGCTGCTATGTGGTGAGCCACAAAATAACATGCCACTGAACTTCCGTCCATATCTTTGCCAAATATTGGCCATATTTTAGAAATGGTTTCACTGACACTCTGTGGACACATGCAATATCGTGATTGTTAAATATCCTACCACACCTTAACTACGTCGCTACACCATGGCTCACCAAGTGCCGATACTATGAGTACCTGTATGACTACTTTCAGCTTTGTTTACTAGCTCCACCTCTATGACAATTACACAGAAAAATACTCAAGGCCAGGCTGGGAATAACCAAGGGTTAGAGTATTGCTGCAGGACGCTTTTCAGGATCTATCTCTCACCTTATACACAACCTAAGCATAAAAGCTGAAATAAAATATGTATACACATTTAAATAACTGTGCCATTAGTTGCATTATGTGGCTATCCCAATAGGCTGCATTAAGGTTCTTACCCATCCCTCTGTGTGTCCCATTAAGTCCCCTAACTCGAAAACAAACGGGCACAGAAAAACCAACATTGATGCGAATGTTCCCCGGGGCAGAAGTAAGTGGTGTGCAAATGTCAGTTCACTCAAATCAGCAATAATAATAGTAATAATAACAACAATAAATCTTTACGGAGATGGGCCAAAGACTGGCAGTAATTTTAGGAGACCCACGTAAAACCACGCACCTCCTGAAAAGAGTAAACCTGTACAAACTTACAGCCATTCATTCAACTTACAGGTTGTACCGTTTTGCCTTCAAAAATGCGAAGCAGTACCACTGACCACAATTTATCGATTCAGTTCTGTTCAGAATGAGCCATCGATAGCACAACTCAAAACGGTATTTTCTTGTGGACTTGGACGAATTGCCCTAATATGTTGGTGTCGCAACTTCATCAGCTAGGTTTATGTTTTTAATGTACAGTTTCTTAGCTTTTTATGTTTACTGTCTCTGTGTATCATGTGTGTGTTTTATGCCATGGACTAGTGCCTGAGTCAAATAAATGGTTGATGATTGACTCACCTGTAGAGAGCAGAAGATTGAGCGTCGCCGGCAGCACTGGATGAAGCCTGCTGGTTGTGAGCCGGAGGTGGTACCTCGACACCATTCACCCCACCCCCACCGCCACCACCATACAGCTCGTGCAGCTGGCTAGCGTTCACCAGCCCACCAGCATACTGCTGCCCAGCTGCAGCCGAAGCCCACATCTGTGCCGGGAACCCACCCAGCATGCCCATGTTCTGTAGGCTCACCGGCATGCCGATCGGCAGAGACCCTGGCAAGCCCATCAGCGCCTACACACACGCAAGATGCATTAATAACAATATTATTAATAATAACAACAAGAATCAATCTGTACAGAGTTGGGCCAAGGACTGGCAGCATGGTTGGCCGATTTAAATCAGTGTGATTTAAATCACTGATTTCAATCGCGATTTAAATCAATTGATTTTTTCGTCAAAAAATTGAGTGATTTAAATCGCACTGATGATTTCACTTACCAATGAAAAATTATAATAAAGTAAATAAACAGAATGAAATGTATTGTTTTATTCTGCCCATTATTCAACTTATTCAACTCGTCGACGACTGATTTTAGCTTATAGTCACTGGTTCAGTAACTTTAATTCTGTGCAACGTGCAACTCACAATGCAGTTACAGCATAATATAAACTGAAAAATGCAAAAAATTGTAAAAAAAAATCAAAAAATCCAATTTAAATGAAAAAAATCTGATTTAAATTTTAAAAAAATCTGATTTTTTCTATTTTTTTTAAATCGTGATTTTTTCCAACCCTGACTGGCAGTAATTTCAGGAGACCCACGTAAAACCACGCACCTCATTCAACGAGCCTCACTGGCAGTCCACGTTACACAATTCGGTAGCTTTAGCTTTCCAGGACACCACCTCGGTTCATACCAGACCAGGCTAGCATCACTCCAGCTTATTGTGTTTGTAACTTTTGTTTTAATCCCAGGCTCTAACAGCATCTAGAACTTTCTGCAAATGCAGAACGGTATAAAATCACTTCCATCAACCGAAAAGGCCCATTTTTTCGTAAACAAAAAGGACAGTCTGCTGAGCAGAGCTTATCATGACAAAGCATAGCTGCCATTGTAAGAATGGGGGTACATAAATTCTCATTCGGAACAGAACTACAGAACCAAATCCATGAGTTACGTTCTCAAAGTGTAAGTTAGCATCCTGACAACAGTAAACCTACACAACTTAACATCCATTCACTCAACTTAAAGGTTGTACCGTTTTGACTTCAAAAATGCGAAGCAGTACCACTGACCTTAATTTATCGATTCAGCTCTGTTCAGAATGAGCCACAGATATTAGAAATATGCCACTGACTCTCTATGGTCTTCGTAATGTATGCAACACGGCTGCCGACGTAAATGATGGCAGAAATAAACATTAGTGATACAGCTCGTCCACACTGTCTACATGTAGACATGTCGCCCCAGAGTGGACAGAACGTTCTACATGTATACAAAAGTTGAACATGCATCACCGACATGTATCCTGTATCGGATACATGTCGGTTGCCCAGTGTGGATAGAATGTTCGTTGTTACCTGGAGTTGTTGCTGCTGCTGCTGTTGCTGCTGATGATTGGCAGTCACGTGTGCATGCTGCTGCTGCTGCTGTTGGTGGTCAGCTGTGTGTCTAGCAGCAGGTACTGATGATGCCGGAGCACCGGCTGGACGACGCTGCTGTGACGCCGACGCCGGCTTCTTCTTCGGCTTCTGTTTGACTAGATCACACGAACGGAGACCGGTCGTTTTCAAGTACACTTTCAGCTCCTCGTCGTACCTCGCCTGCAGACACGTCAAACTCTCATTAGCACTGTATTGTATTTTGTCGTGTTTTATTGCCGGAATTTGTATATTATATCATATATTATGAACCTTATGTACCCGGTACTGTATTGCACATTTCTGGACCTTATAATTTGCACTGCTTATTTTAACATTGTAATTTTGTATAATCTAGCGGTAATGTTGCTACTTGTTGTTGTTAACACGTAGCCGGCACCGGCCGTAGCATCACTCCGCGGTGACCACGATTGACAGCACGCATCCAGAGGTCGGCAGGTGGGAGGTTGTTATCTCTCCGGATCTGGTCAACCCATCTGTTATGAGGACGACCTGGATGACGGGACCACTGGTTGTTTGGTGGTCGGCCTAGCGATAGGTTGATTTGACTGTGGGTGCCTTGTGGGCTGGAACGTTGTCTGCCAGCCTAACTCCGTGGCCGAAGAGGCCGTTGCGGCGGCCACTGATGGTCTCAGAGATGAAAGGTGGTCGCGGTAATCTCCACATTTCCGGATGAATTGGTGCCACTTGATTTGCAGTAACTGTCTTTGGCATTTCATACGGAAAGCCTCGAGGTCTGTTGAGTTGACAGAGAGGCGAGTCCAAGTTTCACTGGCATATAATAATACAGACTGCACTAGCACCTGGTAAATACGAGTTTTAGTAGTGAGTGAGAGATGACGGTTCTTCCAGATGTGGTGAAGTGATGACATCACTGA